>CEPX01044919.1_pt1 | contig 13720 bp, 8 predicted proteins | sample 361361 | NCBI WGS metagenome assembly CEPX01 (sample SAMEA2619974, study PRJEB7988) | marine metagenome | biome: marine biome (ENVO:00000447); feature: mesopelagic zone (ENVO:00000213) & marine oxygen minimum zone (ENVO:01000065); material: "saline water (ENVO:00002010), including plankton... | reverse complement strand
CGCCCTTGAGGCCGAGCTCGCCCATGCACCGTTCGAGTTCCTCGATCGATGCGGGGATGTCTTGCATCGGCAGCGTGCCGAGCCCCTCGAACCGATCCGGGTGCTCCTTCGTGAGGCCGGAAACGTATTCGTTGCAGTCGCGAGCCATGGCGGCAACGGCCGAGGTGTCCTTGTCGTAATAGTAGAACACCGCGTTGGTCGACAGCACCTGAACGTCGACGCCCAGCGAATCCATGTCCGCCAACCGCGCTTCAGGCGACCACACTGTCCTGGGATTGTGTCGATGGGACGCCACCGCCTCGGACGTGATGCCGTGCCAGTTTTCGCCGGCCTCCATCGCGTCGATGAACGGCTGCGGCGAGATGTGGGCGTGAATGTCTATGCTTCGCATGATTTCCTTTCTGCTCGCGGTCACGACGATTATCGACGGCCTCGGCGCCGCGGTCGTTCACGGCCAACCCAGCCCCACTACCGCTCGTGAGCCAGCACGCCGTCGACATAGGTTTGCTCAATGAGGATGTCACGAATGTACGTCGGGTCGACAGCCGTTGGATCGTGGCTCAAAACGACCATGTCCGCCCGTTTCCCGCTCTCCAATGATCCCACTTCGTGTTCGCGCGACATGGCGTACGCTGCGTTCGCCGTGTACATTCGCAGCACCTCGGAAGGAGTGAGGGCTTCCTCGGGCACGATTGGGCCCTCGCCTTGACGCGTGGTCCGAGTTACGGCGGCGTAGATGCCTGTCAACGGTTCAAGCGGCGCGCACGGGAAGTCGGAACTCGCGGCGACGGTCACACCCTCGTCAATCATCGTCTTGAACGGGAAGACCATCGTGCCGCCGCCAAGATCGTCAGCCCGCGTTTTCGCGGCGACGGCACCGGAGAAGATGAACGGCGGTTGCACAGTGGCCACGACGCCCATGGACGCCGTGCGCCTGATCTGGTCGAGAGTTGGAAGGCTGTAGTGCTCGATGCGGAAACGCGGCTCCGGACGGTGGTGTGCCTTCTGGGCTGCCTCGAACGCGTTCAGCGCCTGTTCGATGCTCCAAGTTCCCAGGCAGTGGATGGCGACCTGGAGATCGCGCTTATGCGCATCGAGGACAAGGCTGTTCACTTCGTCCTGGGTGTAGTACCTCTCACCGAAATGCTCGACATCGCCGTGCGGGTGCGTCCGAATAAGGGCCGGGCTCGGGAAGACCGGGTCCATGAATATCTTCATCGTGCCGCCCCGGAGACGGTCGGATATCTGGCCGTCTCCACGCTCGCCTCGTGACGTTTCTTTGGGAGCGGCGAAGAAGCCATTGCCGCCCAGCATTTGATGCATCAGAATCGGAATCTTTCCCTGGTCGTTCGCCGTACGGTATATCTCGGCTGCGTCCGGAGTGACCAGAGCATCGCCGACTCCCGTGATGCCGCAGGCCAGGTATCGTTCGGCGTTCTGCCGAACCAGGTCAGCGGAGCCGTCGCCGTACAGATCCAGGTGCGCCCGCATCGAGAGGTTGTAGAAGGGATTCATCGCCTCCTCCCACATGCCGCCGTCGGGCTCACCGGCACGGTCACGCAAAATCACACCGTGGGCGGGGTCCGGCGTGTTCCGATCGACGCCAGCCAGCTCCATGGCCGCGGAGTTGACATAACACGCGTGGACGGAACCGTCTTCGATGCAGACCGGATTGTCGGGAGCAGCCTCGTCGAGCTCGTCGCGGGTGATGCGTCTGCCTTCCCTCACCTGAGCGGACCTGAGACCCCAACCCCAGATCCATCTGCCTTTGGGCGTCCCTTTGGCGGCAGCGGCGATTGCGTCGACGATCTCTTGTATCCCGTTGAACGGAGGGACGCTGCAATCCACCGAAACCGGCTGGAAAGTCGTCAGACTGAAGTGGTTGTGCGGATCGATGAGTCCGGGGATAACCGTCCGACCGGCGAGTTGGACCGTCTTGGTGTCGCCGCCGATCATCTTCGACACCACCTCGTTCGGACCAAGCGCGACGATCTTTCCGCGCTCGATCCCGATGGCCTCGGTTCGTGAGTCCCGTTTGTCCATGGTCAGGATGTTGCCGCCAAGCAAAGCTAAGTCCATTGTCTGCCTCCGTTTGCTGATGTTGCAGCGTCGGACGCCACAGCCGTTATGGGATCAGCAGCAGCTTGCCGGTGGTCAGTCGACCCTCGAGTTGACGGTGCGCCTCGGCCGCATCGCTCAGGGCGAACGTGCCGTGGATGCGCACGTCCAGCTTGCCGGACTGCACCCAGTTCAGGATATCGCCCGCACGTCTCAGCAGTTCCTCGCGCGTCCGCGTGTAGTGGCCTAGGCTTGGCCTGGTTAGGAACAGCGACTTCGCGTTGAGGACGGACACGGGCACCGGGTCGACCTGACCGCTGGCCTGACCGTAAAGCACCATGTAACCCGTCGGCTCGAGGCAGGCGATGCCCTTGTCGAAAGTGGTCTTGCCGACCGAGTCGTAGACAGCCTGGATTCCCGCGCCGCCGGTGATCTCTCGGACGCCTTCCTCAAAGTCGGCCTCGATGTAGTTGATGACGTGATCGGCCCCAGCGCCGCGGGCGAGCACCGCCTTCTCTTCGGTCGAGACGGTGGCGATCACCGTGCCGCCCAACGATTTCACCATCTGAGTCAGCAGCAGACCGACGCCTCCGGCTGCAGCGTGAACCAGCACCGTGTCGCCCGGCTTCACCGGGTATGTCGCATGGCACAGGTAGTGGGCGGTCATGCCTTGAAGCATCACAGCAGCGCCCATCTCCGCGCCGACGCCGTCGGGCATCTTGACCAGGCTAGACGCGGGAGCGACCACCTTCTCGGCGTACGACGAACCCACGCCCGAGTAAGCCACGGTGTCACCGACGGTCACTTCCGTGACGCCCTCTCCGACCTGAGCAACGACACCCGCGCCCTCGACCCCGGGGATCAGCGGCAACGCCGGCAGGGTCGTGCCGGAGCGGGAGTACACGTCGGTGTAGTTCACGCCGATCGCCTGTATGTCGATCAGCGCCTGACCGGCGCCAGGGACCGGGTCCGGCACGTCTACGTATCGCAGCACCTCCGGTCCGCCTGTTTGCAATGCCTGGGCTGCCTTCATGACCAATCCCTCCTGATTTCGTTCGGTACACTGTAGCAACGCGCCTGCCTCCCCGCAACAGCCACAGGCTGCCTCAATAGCAAGTGGGCACGATGGAGTTCTCTTCGGCAGTGAACTGATGATCAACCAATCCTCGATCGGCCGAAACTGGGCGGAGTGTTCCGACCCAGATGTTGCGTGGACGGTTGTCGCGGGATACCATGCACCTGTTCCGCAGCCACGATTCCAGTATCAGAGAGGTGATCAGATGGCGTCACAGACAATGTCGCGCAGGAGTTTCTGGACCTGGGGGTTGGAGTCGGAGGAGCCCACCGACGCCCAACGCCGGGACCACGCGGCTATGCTTTCCGATCGCCATGGCGTCGAAATCGTTCCTCCGCCCATTCCGCGAGCGGAGGACCTCGAAATGCGCTCGCCGCGGGTCACGGCGCCCGACAACGTCGCTGACTTTTGCTCCTCCAGCAACTACGAACGGGCTCGACACTCTTACAGCAACAACGACAAGGACCCTGCCGTATTCGGCTTGTTCCCCAATCCACCCGATGTCGTGGCTCACCCTCGAACGGAAGAAGAGCTGGAGCGGGTGCTGGACTGGTGCTCGTCGAAAGGCTACGCGGCAATCCCGTTCGGCGGCGGCTCCTCCTCGGTCGGTGGCGTGACCCCGCCCGAGGACAGAGACGTGGTCGTGACCATCGACATGGACCAGTTCGACCGCATCCTGGAGATCGACGAGACATCCCGCGCGGCGCGGATCCAGGCAGGCGTCTACGGCCCGGACCTCGAGAGCCAGCTTCGACCCCACGGACTGACGTTGCGCCACTTCCCCCAGAGCTTCACCGGCTCGACCCTCGGCGGGTGGATCGCGACCCGGTCCGGCGGCCACTACGCGACCAACCACACGCACATCGACGACTTCGTCGAGTCGGTGCGGATGCTGACGCCGACGGGTTGGTGGGAGAGCCGCCGACTGCCAGGCAGCGGCGCCGGTCCCGACCCGAACAGGATAGCGCTCGGCAGCGAGGGGATCCTGGGAGTCATCAGCGAGGCTTGGATGCGAATCCAGGTCCGCCCCAAGTACAGGGCAACGGCGGGTGTGGCCTTCAACTCCTGGGAAGAGGGCTATGAGGCGACGCGACAGATCGTTCAGGCGAAACTCTGGCCCGCGAACCTGCGGCTGCTCGACCCGCTGTTGGCCGGAGACAGCGCCGGACTGGACGGCAGTCATGCACTCTTGGTCATCGGATTCGAGTCGGCTGAAACCCCGCAAAACTGGCCGATGAGCACGGCGGTCGAGATCGCACGCGGCGCCGGCGGCCAGATCGACGACGAGGATATCCTGATCGACGATGGCTCCGGCCAACCGACGGGACGAGGCGGAGCGGTCGGGGCGTGGCGCAACGCGTTCATCAGCGTAGGCGGCGGGCTAACCGCGGGGCTCGGCTTGGTCGGGGGCACGGTGGAGACGTCGATCACGTGGGAGCGCTGGCCCGAGTTCGACGCAAAAGTCCGAGCGGCAGTGAACGGCGTGCTGAGGGAGGTCTGCGGCGGCGGCACGGTCAACTGCCGGTTCACCCATGTGTACCCGGACGGCCCGGCGCCCTACTACACCTACGCCGGCGCCTATCGCGTCGGCGCATACGCCGAGCAGCAAGCGGCCATCAAGAAGGCGGCCTCGGACGCGATCATGGCAGCCGGGGGCACGATCACGCACCACCACGCGGTCGGGAAACTCCACAGGCCATGGTACGACGGGGAGCGACCGGAGCTCTTTGCCACCGCCCTGCGAGCCACCAAGAAGGCCCTCGACCCGAACGGCATCCTCAACCCAGGCGTGCTGATCGACGTTTAACACGGCGGCAGATGCCGGGCGATTTCACGCGAAGCAAGGGGACAGAAGGGACGGGCGACTCGCAGGCCTGAATGCGATCGGGCGCTCTCATACGTTCGCCCTAAGCCCCGATGTGTCGGAGGACCTCCCACATACAACCCCGGCCTGGCGTTAGTCGAACTGGGCCAGGACCGGCCGCAGAACAACCACATCTCCGCTCCGATCGATCGACTGGGTCGCCGCGACACCCAGCGCGACGCTGTGCAGACCGGCAACGACGTCGGCCACTGGACGTTCTCTCATGGCCACGCACCGGAGAAACGAGTCGACCAGCAATGTGTCGCCGCCGCCGTGCTCGTCGCGGTACTCGTCGAGCACGACGATGGTCTCGGGTTCGGCGCCGACCGGCTCGACAGCGATCACACCATCCGCCTGGCTGGCATGTATCGCGCCCCTCTGTCCCGTCAGGACGAAGTGGCGCTCGTGTCGCCGACCGGTGGTTGCGAAACTGAAGCTCAGGCGGACGCCACTCTTGTACTCGGCCAGAATCGACGCGTTGTCCACGGAGTCCTTCTCCGAGTTGTATGCGCACAGATCGCTGGCGTACCGCGTCGGGTCTGCCCGCTCGATGCCAGTCTGGTAAATGTAGTTGTGATAGCGGTCGTCAAGGTCATAAGCGGCCAGGCAGGTCTCCGTCAGCTCGCAGTCGCGACATCTCAGCGCGGCCTCCGGCTTCGGCACGAAGGTGTCTGTGCCTCCCTGAGCGCTGACCAACGCCGGCGTCGAGCCCACGATCCAGTTGATGACGTCCAGGGTATGGCACGCCTTGTGGACCAGCAGTCCTCCGCTGTGCTTTCGGAAGCGATGCCATCGTCTGAAGAACGCCGCGCCGTGGTAGTACTCCACAACCTCTGCGGCGGTGACTTGCACAAGGTCGCCAATGATCCCTGAATCGACGATGGCTTTGAGCCTGACCATGAACGGGGCGTAGCGGAGCATGAAGCCAATCTGCACTGTCGGGTCGCTCTCTTTCGCGCGACGGGTCATATGGACGGCGTCTTCGATGGTGGTGGCCATCGGCTTTTCGCACAGCACGTGCTTACCCGCGTCGAGGGCCATGTCGAACACGTCGCGATGGGTGAAGTCCGGCGTCGTGATCACGAGCGCGTCGACGTTCGGGTCTCGAAGGATGGACTCGACGCTGTTGTAGGGCCGTACGTCGCCGCCCAGATCGTCGACGGCGCTTTGAAGCCGTGTCTCGTCCCGGTCGGCAAGGGCGACGAGTCGCGCCTTGTCCGGGACCGCCCTGATATGCGGTCCAAAGAAGTGCATGCACCGCTGCCCTGTGCCAACGATCCCGATTCCCAAGGGACGTTCATTCATTTCCGGCTCCGGTCAGACGATTAGAGGGCGTCCGCCAGCACCTCGACCAGATGGCGCGCCCGCTTGCCGGTTCCATGCTCGATCTGTTGGCGGCAGGACGTGCCTTCGGCCACGACGACGAATTCGCCGGACTGATCGCGGATCGAGGGGAACAGCGTCTCCTCGCCGATCTTCATCGATACGTCGTAGTGCTCGGTCTCGTATCCGAACGCTCCCGCCATACCGCAGCATCCCGACGGAATCTCCGAGACATCGCAACCTTCGATGCTTCGCAGCACTTCGAGGGCGGGCCCCATCCCCACCAGGGCTTTCTGGTGGCAGTGACCGTGCACCAATATCTTCTCCGGAAGCTTGCTCTGTGTCAGGTCGAGGCTGCCTCCCGATTCCAAGAGGGCGTGCCGGACGAACTCTTCGACCAGCATCGTGTTGTCGGCCACCGCGCGCGTGCGCTCGTCATCGCGGCCCAGCAGGTCGACGTAGTCGTCGCCGAAGCTTAGGATGCAGCTTGGCTCGATTCCGACCAGCTTTGCGCCCTCGGCAACGTAGTCATGCGCCGTGTCCACGTTGGCCCTGGCATTTGCTCGCGCTCGAGACATCATCCCTTTGGACATCATCGGCCTGCCGCAACACTTCACCTTCGGGACGACAACTTGATAGCCTAGCGCCTCCATCACTTTCACCGCGGCCCTGCCGAGTTCCGGATGGTTGTAATTAGTGAACGTGTCGGGGAACAGCACCACCTGGCCATGTTTCGCGGCGGAGTCCGGAGAACCTCCCCGCGCTCGGAACCACTGCACGAAACTCTGACTGACGAACAACGGCAGCGGACGTCGCTTGTCGATGCCAACCTGTTTCTCCAGCATCCGGCGAACGAATCCCGGCTTCGCCATCCAATTGGAGACCGGCGCCAACGACGATCCAAGCCGGCTCAAAGCGCCGATGTTCCCGAAAATCCACTCACGCAGAGAGTGCCCGTTGGCTTCGTGATATTTGTCCAAGAACTCGTACTTGAGTTTGGTCATGTCGACGTTGGACGGGCATTCGGCCTTGCAACCTTTGCAATCCAGGCACAGGTCCATGACTTCGTACAGCCTGCGGTCCGTCATCGACCCGGCCGGCAGGGCTCCGGACATCGCGGCCCTCAACGCGCTCGCTCGACCTCGCGTCGAGTGCTCTTCGTCTCTCGTCGCCATGTACGAGGGACACATCGTGCCGCCGTGCACCTTGCGGCAGGCGCCCTGACCGTTGCACATCTCGATTGCTTGTGCGAAGCTGCTGTCTTCGCCGTAATCGAACACCGACCGGAACGGCGCCGTGCTGTACGCGGGACCTATCCGAAGGTTGTCGGTCATCGGGGGTGAGTCGACAATCTTGCCTGGGTTCATGATTCCCTTAGGATCGAACGCCTTCTTTACGTCGCGGAATGCGTCGTAAAGCTGGCTGCCGAACATCTTCTCGTTAAACCCTGACCTGACCAATCCGTCGCCGTGTTCGCCGCTCATCGATCCACCGAACTCCAAAACAAGATCGCTGATCTCGTTGGCGATGGACACCATCCTGTCCACCCCGTCCTGATGTTTGAGGTCTATGAGCGGACGGATGTGCAAGCAGCCCACGCTGGCGTGGCCGTAGTACCCGGCCTCGGTTCCGTGGTCTCGGACGATTTGGTCAAACCTTCTCACGAACTCCGGCAGCACCTCGGGCGCGACGGCGGTGTCCTCGACGTACGGCAAGGGCTTGGCATCGCCCGGCACGTTCATCATCAAGCCCAGTCCGGCCTTTCGAACGTCCCAGACCTTCGCCTGGTCCTCCGGTTTGACCAACCTCACGAACGCGTAGCCGAGACTCGCTCGCGCCAAACGCTCCTCCAGGCGATCCATCTTGGCTGCCACTTCGGCATCAGTCTCACCCGTTAGTTCGACCGCCAGTATGGCCTCGGGGTCGCCCTCGATGAAATCGGTTATGCGAGAGTAGGCCAGGTTGGATTTGGCTTGACGCAGGACCATGCTGCCAATCAGTTCGACGGCGGCGGGACCGAGTTCGAGTGCGGCCACGGTCGCTTCCATGGATTCGTTCAATTCAGCGCAGTGCACGACACCCAGGGCGGCCACTTTCGGTTTGGGAACGAGGCGAAGTTTTGCCTCGGTGATGGTGACCAGCGTACCCTCGGAACCCACGACGAACCGTGCCATGTTGAAGTCGCTGCCGCCCACGAACTCGTCCAGGTTGTAGCCGGAGACGCGGCGCTGAATCTTCGGATAGCGTTTCAGCACCTCTTCTCGATTCTCTTCGCCGATGTTGAACAGCGTCCGGTAGATGTCGCCTTCCAACCCGGAGGCACGCATCCTCGTCTCGAGCTGGGCTCCGTCGAGCTCCGCGAAGTGCGCGGTCTGCCCGTCGGACAACACGACGTCGAGTTCGTGGACGTTGTCGACGGTCTTTCCCCACATGATCGAGTGAGCGCCGCAGGAGTTGTTGCCGATCGCGCCGCCGACGGCGCCTCGACTGGACGTGCTCGGGTCGGGCGCGAATTGAAGGCCATGACGCGCCACGTGGCGGTTGAGCGTGTCGAGCACGATGCCGGGTTGAGTGCGAACCCAGCGTTCCTCTGAGTTCACCTCGACGACGTCGCGCATGTACTTCGAGAAATCCATGACGATGGAGTGGCCGACGGTTTGTCCGGCCAGGCTTGTGCCTCCTCCCCTGGGGAGGACCGTGACGCCGTGTTGCGCCGCGGCGTCAACCACGGCGATGACATCGTCGGCGGTGCGCGGAATCACTACACCGACGGGCTCGATCTGGTAGATGCTGGCATCCGTGCCGTACAGGATGCGCGTCATCTTGTCAAAACGCACCTCGCCCTCAACACGGCGTTTCAGAATCTCAATCAGCGCCCTTGTGTCGGATTCAGCGACCTGAGCTGTCATGTTGTCTCACGCTCCATAGGGTTGGGAGTCTGTCAAGCGGTGTCCGGGCGGATCCAACGCTGCTTGTAGAGTGAATCCTGGACATCCAAGCGTCTGCGTAACTGATCTTGACCTTAGCAATGCCGCCTCAAAAAACAAAGGCCGCTAACGCGGCCTTTCATCGAGTATTCAAGGGGAAGGGGTCCGATTCAGGAGACGCCCAGAATCTTATACCGGACCGTGCCTCTCGGGGTTTCCGCTTGCGCCTCACCGCCTTTGAGTTTCCCCAAGAAGGCTTTGCCAAGAGGAGACACGTCTGAAATCTTCGAGTCCATTGGGTTGGCTTCTGATGCGCTCACTACTGTGTAGCGCGACTTGCGCCCCGAGTCCACGTCTTGCACCCATACCACGGTGCCCAGGCCAACAACGACCGCATCCTTCGCAGCCTTGGGGTATAAGATGACCGCTTTGAGCAACGTTGCTTCGATCTCGCGAATGCGGGCTTCGACTTGACCGAGTTGTTCACGTGCGGCCTCGAGAGGTGAGTTTTCGCGAACGTCTTTATCGGCAGCCGCTTTCTGGATTTCCACCGCAAGTGGCGCCCGTTGGCTTTTCAGCTCGTCAAGTTGGGTGACAAGTTGGGCGTGCCCTTCGGGGGTCAACCCAACCTCGTCCCTGTCTACAGCCTGACCGCCTTGGGTTTTTCTGACTCGCGGTTTGCGAATCCGCACGTGTTGGGCAAGATTGATTTCAATCATGCCCTTTTTCTTGGCGTAGGTGAGGAACTTGCGTACGACTTGGAGCCGTTCGGCGGCCAACGGGGTGGTGCCTGTACCGGCGACGCTGTCGGCGTAGCCGCCGATTACGGAAGGAGTGATTCCAGCGAGGTCTCGCTCGGGGCCACACCAACCGACGAATCTGCTCAGTTCGTTGTGAACCGCGTCATCGGTGTCTTTGAGCGACCCAACGTAGACGCCCACGGCTGATAAGAGCGTCGTTGGCTCGTTCAACTCCACAGTGTTGTCACCCCTCAGCAGCATTCGCACAGCCATGGTACGTTCAATTCGGAGCGCATGTCAAACGAACCAAAGACGACGCACGACGGGGTGATCCGATTGATCGGAGCGAGTGACGCGAACCAAGATTTGGCTCACGGCGGATGCGATCGTTGCGACCGGACGCCACGCGGATCCCTCGTTTAGACACGCATGACGTCTTCCGTCGTCAAGGGTCACACAAGGACATACATATCGTTGAATCTACAGCGGCCGGGCCGCTGTAGATTCAACGATGACCGGACAACAATACCCTGCCGGTTGCCTCATGAAGACAACCGAAGAGAAGAGGGGAAGACGACTTCAAAGGAAGTCGACGCTAGAGCGTCACGGCTCCCATGTTGATGCCGAACTCTTCTTTCGTGCTGGCGAGGTTGATGAAGGTTTCCATCTTCCGAACGCCCACGATCAAACCGACGCGCTTGCGCAGGAAATGGCTCAGGGCCTCGGATGACTTGAGCGTGGCCCAAGCGAAGATGTCGAAGGACCCGGTGGTAACCGAGACCCACGTGACTTCGTCCATCGTGGCAAGCTCGTCGGCAACGGCGTCGACTTTGTCGGCATCGACTTGGAGGCCGATTATCACCTGCGACTGATACCCCATGCGAACGGCATCGGGCACCGCGACGACTTTGATGAACTTGTCGGCCATAAGCCTCTTGAGCCTTCGGCGGACCGTCTCTTCGCTCACGCCAACTTGCCTGGCGATGCCGGCGTTTGTGGCGGTGCCGTCTTCCTGTAGATGGGTAATTATTCTAACATCAAGTTGGTCCATCGAATATCCCTCGATTCTTAAGTGATTCAGCCACACTATATCGGATTGTTACGAATTCTGTCAACGAAACGCGAAAGACTCGTTTTGTCGGTGCTGTTGCGATCTGGGCACATCCACACAATCGTTCCAGATTAACGCGATCAACCCCGTCATATCCGAGAATTACCGCTCATTCAGCATACCAAAACCGATGCGGTTCCTCAAACGTTCAGCACGCACAAAACTCTCATCCATACCATTTTCATACCCAACGCCAACAAACGCCCGTCTTCGGTCCGTCGCGCGATTGGCAATGTCTATATTGAATGGAACCACACTGAATTGCTGAGCGACCCTGGGAGGGCTTGCCGCTTCGACGAACATGAACATGTCTTGGTGCGGCTCTCTCTCAACATGGAACAACGCCGCATTCCCAAACTGTGTCGTCATGTCGTCAAGACCCTCAGTCCGGACACCGATAGTTAAGGACGGGTCAACTCACCACAACTGAAAGATGTCATGCTTCCTCTTCGCCGTCCAAGCTTTGACTAACCCTTAATGATATCATGAAGTTCGACCAAGTCGAAGCGATTTTCGAGCACAATTCAACACGGACGACTAACGCATTGGGTAGAATCGCACATTTGCTCATAGCGCTCGCCGCTCGCCTGTCAACCGACCCAACACGCACGATCGACGCTCACCGGTCTCAGGTGGAAACGAGGGCACGGAAGTAATACACTTGTCACAGCAAAATTCAGAGGGAACAGTCGTTGAGAGTTGAACTCGAGATAACAATCGATCGTCCGGTGGACGTAGTGCTGGATTTCATAACGGATATCTCGAAGTTCACTCAGTGGGCCGAGAACGCGGTGGAAGCGGTCCAAACCTCGGAAGGTCCTGTCGGCGTCGGCACGACTTGTCGGATCGTAAACCGAGCCATGGGCAAGAGCCTGGAGCACGAGTTCGAGGTAACCGAGTTCGATCCTGGCAAGCGTTACACCGTCCGCAGCACATCCGGGCCATTTCCAATGATGATGACCTACAACGTGGAGGAAGTCGGACACGGCGCCAAACTCCACACGGTCACAGAGGCCGCGCCAGGCGGGATCATGGCTTTGGCGGCGCCGCTGATGAATGTGAAGATCAAGAAGCAACTCGAGAGCGACCACAAAAACCTGAAGCGGTTGCTCGAATCGGGACAGGAGGGCTGACGCCTTGACCTGCAACACGGCAGTCTAGCCCTATGTCGCCGCTGCACCACTCCGGGCAAGAACTGGAGCTAGCCGCCGGAAAGTCGCTGTTCGACTACGCGGACAATCTCAAGCTGCGCGTCCCGACATCCTGCGCGCGCACCGGTGAGTGTCACGAGTGCATCGTCGAGATCAAGCGCGGGATGGAAGCCCTCGAGCCGCCTACCGAGTCCGAGCGGTTTTTGCGCGACAACTACCGCCTTGCGTGTCAAGCGCGCATTGTGGACGCCCAGGCCGACATCGAGTTCGCGGTTCTGCGTCGCCAGCCGCGAATTCTGACCGATTCGATTCGGCGGGAGATCGAACTCGACCCGCACACAACCCGGTCCGGAGACGACGTTTGCTACGACGGCCAGCGGATCGACGCCTACCGCGGTAAGGTCTACGGCCTCGCGATCGACGCGGGCACCACGACCGTCGTGATGAACATGGTCGATCTTGAAAGCGGCGCAATCTTGCACACAGCGTCGTTCGAGAACCCACAGCGCTTCGGCGGCAGCGACATCATGCACCGCATCTCCTACGACGGCGGAAGCTACAACGGTGAGCTCCGACAGGTGATGCTGTCGTCGATCAACTTCGAGATCGGCGACATGGCCCGCACCCTCGGGTTCCACCGCAGAAACATCTACGAAGTCGTCATCGTGGGCAACTCCACGATGCGAGACCTTCTGTTCGGTCTCGACGTTCAACCGATCGGCGAGAAACCGTACAGGTCGGTTTCCGAGACTGAGTTGCTGAACGGCGAGCGAGATACGACGTCGCTCTCGACCACGGCCCGGGAGATGGAACTGAGGGTGTTTCCCGACGCGCGCGTATACGGCGGTCCGTTGATCGGATGCCATGTGGGCGCCGACGTCACCGCCGACCTGCTTGCCATCGGCATCGACGAGCAAGAAGACACCGTGATGATGGTCGACGTTGGGACCAACACCGAGGTCGTCATCGGCAATCGCCATCGGTTGATAGCTGCGTCATGTCCCGCGGGTCCGGCTTTCGAGGGAGGGCAGATCGCTTACGGAATGCCGGGCTACGACGGCGCAGTGGAATCGGTTCGCATCGACGACGGCTCGGCGACTATCGATACGATCGGCCACGCAGAAGCCCAGGGCATCTGCGGATCGGGACTGGTGGACCTGCTGGCGGAGCTTCGACGAAACGAGATGATCACCGAACTGGGCGCATTTACAAACGGGCAAAACGAGTTCGTCTTCGCGCCCGAACGGCAGATGTCGCTGAGCCGGGCCGATATCAGCTCGCTGGCGCAGGCAAAGTCCGCCAATTACGCCGGGCAGTTCATCCTCTTGCGGGAGTACCAGACGCCCATCGAACAGGTCTCTCGCCTCTATCTGGCTGGGGGCTTCGCCAACTACATCAACGTCGAGAACGCCCTGGGCATCGGGTTCATCGCGAATTTCCCGCCCGCGATCATCTCCAAAGTCGGCAACGC
>CEPX01198170.1_pt1 | contig 13724 bp, 13 predicted proteins | sample 361361 | NCBI WGS metagenome assembly CEPX01 (sample SAMEA2619974, study PRJEB7988) | marine metagenome | biome: marine biome (ENVO:00000447); feature: mesopelagic zone (ENVO:00000213) & marine oxygen minimum zone (ENVO:01000065); material: "saline water (ENVO:00002010), including plankton... | reverse complement strand
ATAGTACAAATCATTATTATAACAAGCAGTGTAAGCGTGAGAACCACATGGATCTACTTCTAAGTTTGGTGTGGAGGATCTATAAGTTTGTCCGTCAGCAGCTACAACGAAATAATATTCTGGATTTGTTCCTCCGTCAGCCTGCCATTCTGCTGTCCAGGTTGATGAGGTTGCACCATTCCTAAATGTTGAGGATGAAGGATTTGTATTGACAGATTCATCTGTACAGTCTGCTTGTGTATCAATTGCGCTATGATCGTATAAACAATCTAATTCCCAGATATTGTAAGATGCAGTTAATCCATTACAGTCTGAATCTCCTGTTACATGTAAGGTGACTTGTGAAGTTTCAGTTGTGGAAGCTGGAGACCAATAAGCATTAGTTATGTCACAATTATGTGCACATATTCCATTGCTACAGTCATTACATGCTTCAAAATCTGCATAATAACATGTAACTGTGTTAGTGTCACAAAAACCATTATAGTAACGACCACCGCCATTTTCATCAGTACATGTTGATGCTGGGTTTTGACAATTTTCAACTATTTCTTCTCTTACATTACAACTGTTGTACCAATAAATGTCGTTGTTGTAACATGCTTTGTATGCGTGATTATTACAAGGTTGGACTTCTAAGTCTGGAGTATCGGATCTTATAGTATCTCCTCCAGAACTGCCTATGAAATAATATTCAGGAACTCCAATTCCATCATTTTGCCATTCTGCAATCCAGGTTGAGGTTGTGAATGCGTTGCTGTTGAATGTTGAAGATGATGGGTTTGTTGTAACTGGATCATCTGTGCACTGTACTTCTATCTCACTATGGTCATATCCGCAATCCACTTCCCAGATTGAGTAACCTGCAGTATCACCTACGCAATCTATATCTCCTTGAAGATTTAAAGTTACTTGAGTAGTTTCAGTTGTCGATGAAGTTGACCACCATGCACCTAATAATTCACATGCATGTGCGCAGGAACCTCCTGAACAATCATTACAAGATTCAAAGTCTGAATAATAACAAGCTCTGTCTGTAGAATGGCAAAATCCATTATAGTAACGTCCTGTTCCATCACCTGCACAAACAGAATTAGGATATTGACAGTCTTGATATCTATCTTGTCTGTTGTTACAACTATCATACCAATATAGGTCATTGTTGTAACAGGCTTTATATGCATGATTATCACAAGTTATACAACTAGATCCAGAACATCCATTATCACAATTTTGGACTATTTCTGTATTGGTAAAAGTATCATCAAAGCAGTTGTTAGATGAGCAACCTCTATCATGACAAGTTTGTGCTCTATGAATATTTCCATCATTACCACAGTAGTTACCACCCCAACTACCACAGGAATCAGATCCGCATTCATATCTTCGGGATCCTCTTTCATTACAGGAATTATACCAGTAAACATCATTATCATAACATGCCGAGTAGCTGTTATCATAACAAATTGTTCTACAAGCATTATCTCTCCATTCAGTACCAATTGGACAACATCTGTCTGTAAATCCCGCTTCATCACAATAAGATCCTGAGAAACAATCCCCGCCATCACAATCGCCATCTCCATCATAATAGGAACAAGGTTTTGTTGGAGTGGATGTTCCATATGACCCAAAATCAGCGCTAGAATCATCCCTGCCTTCATCACAAACGCTGCTTCCAGGGCAGTCTATGCCACTTTCAATAATTACTCGACTTCCTGATGAAAAATATCCAATATCCCAAATGTCTCCGCCAGTATTATCGTTTTCACATTGGTATTGTCTTGGAGAAACAATATAATAGGGTACTGCATCTAGATTTTCAACAATATAGTCATTTCCTCCACAAGATCTGTAGTATGCAACATCAACATTACATTTCCATCTTTGTCCTCTACTTCCAGTACCAATTTGATGATCATCATTAAATCCACTATTATAACATTTACCTTCTACGCACCTATCATATAGCCAGCTTGAGGCTTGATAACATTCCTGCATAGCTGATGATGACTCTCCAAAGCAATGGTCCCATGTCCCGTCATCGCACCAGTCATAACATATAACTTGGGCGTCCCATTCTTCACCATCCATCCCAACATCTAAATAAGACCCACCCCATGCAATACCGTCATCCCCGCTGCTACCTGCATGGGTGAAATCATCATCATAGTCAATTCTACCATTTCCTAAAGGCTCATATTCATTTGCTCCAAATGCCTCGTTATCTATTAATTCTTCAGTTTGAATAGGTTCAACTGAGGTGTCGACAACTGTTTGTTTGTTAGAATTTCTGATCTTAATTGTAACCTCATTAGGATAACCTGCACTTTCTAAGGATTCAGATTCAATAAGGTTAACAGGTACTGTAACATAATAACCTTCATATTCATCTATTGTATTGTTTTCTGTTGAATTTGTCCGATTATCGGATATTATAATATCTGGAGTTGAAGGAGTTTCTTGTATTACTTCATCGTCAGATAGAGTGGGCAGAATTATTTCTATATCAACCAAACCACTTCCAAAAACAGAATCTTTTCCGGTTGTTCCGAGGTCAATAGCATTTTCCTCTAAAATTGATTTTATCTCATAATGAGTTAATGAAGGATCATGTTGTTTTAATAAAGCAGCAACTCCTGAAATGTGAGGGGTTGCCATTGAAGTTCCACTTAGTGATGCTATTCTATTGTCAATATAGTATGAACGGATGTTAACTCCAGGTGCAACAAGATCAGGTTTAAGGTAATCTCCAAGATCTTGGCCTGAGGAAAAACATGCATTTTCAAGATCATCATCTATTGCACCAACAGTAATTGCATCTCTATAGTTTCCAGGAGCTGTAACTCCTGAGAATCCATTACAACTTCTACAAGGGCCACAGTTACCTGCGGCTACAATGACTACAATTCCATTGTCTATAGCTTCTTGTATTACTTCATTGACAGGTGTATCTTGTTCACCTGATTTTCTTCCAAGACTCATTGAGATAACATCTGCTTGATTTTGGATTGCCCATTCTATGCCTGCAATAAGTGTGGAAGATCTTCCAGATCCACTATCTGTTAGAACCTTTCCGTTAAGAATTAATGCACTGGGAGCTATACCTCTTAGTTGACCATTGCCTGCAACTACGCCTGCAACGTGTGTTCCGTGGCCATCACGATCGTCTGTGTGGTCTTCATCAGTGAATACTTCGGACAATATTACTCTATCTTGGAAGGCAGGATTGTTATAATCAATTCCAGTATCTAAAATTGCAACTTTAATACCTGAACCATTTAATCCAAGGTTCCAAGCAGATTCTGCGTTCATTAATTGAACACTAAAATCTAGGACAGATTCATATTCAAAATCATTATAGATCTTTTCTACATCTGAATTTTCAGCAAGTGCTTCTAATTGATTTGGAGAAATCTTAACTGAAATAAAATCGTTAGTTTCTCTTGTTAATGAAGCACCCAGTCCAGGAAGGGCTTGTTTGATTGGTATATTGCCTGCTTGGCTAGCAAATGAATCTTGTGGAATATCTTTTTTCTTAACTAAAACATCAATTTTATCGTTAGAATGGGCAATTTCTCTTTGGACAGAACGGTGAATTTTTGATGATATAGGAATATCTAAATCTGACTGGTCAGAACTTAATGATAGTTGTGCAAACAGTAAAGTCAAAACTACTAATATGATTAGTAGAAACTTACTTTTTTCTATCTTTCGCCACCCCCTTGCTTAAAGCAAAATTGGCAAATATTAGTTAAATAAAGTAATCAGTTTATTGTTTAAATATTTTTTTATTCATTTAAATACCTCCTATATAAAAAATTACAGACGAAAGGTTAAGTTTAAATACAATTAAAGAATAATTATTTTTATCATGTTAAACAAAATTTTCAAAGCATATGATGTTCGAGGTACATATCCTGAACAATTAAATGAAAAGATTGCTTATAATATTGGGAAGGCGTTTGCTACTTTTTTAGGATGTAAAGAAGTTATAGTTGGTTATGATATGCGTCTTAGTTCACCGTCATTAGTCAAAAACTTTTCACAAGGTGTGGTGGATGTAGGTTGTAATATTATTGACATTGGCGAGGTTTGTACAGATGCCTCTTATTTTGCATCTGGTTTTTTGAAGAACCCTAGTGTTATGTTTACAGCTTCTCACAATCCTCCTGAATATAATGGGCTGAAGTTTACAAAGGCAGGAGCCTTACCAATTAATGAAGATACAGGATTAAAAGATATGAAAGAGATTATTGAGAGTGGTAAGTTTAAGGAAGCAAAAACAAAAGGAAAAATAATCAAGAAGGAAATATTAAAAGATTATGTTAATCATGTTAAGACATTTGCTGATGTTAATTCTATAAAAGGATTGAAAATTGCAGTTGATGCTGGCAATGGGATGGCTGGAAAGATTATTCCGTTAATTTATGAAGGTATTGATGTTGAGATTGTTCCAATGTTTTTTGAACTTGATGGGAGCTTTCCAAATCATTTAGCAGACCCTTCAAAATTTGAGAACTTAAAAGATATTCAAAAGAAAATCAAAAAAGAAAAATGTGATTTTGGAATGGCTTTTGATGGGGATGCAGATAGAATCTTTTTTGTTGATGAGAATGGTGGTGTGATAATAAGTTCATTGTTGAGTTGTGTGATCATAAAAAAATTACTTTCTGTGAAACCAAAGCAAAATATAATCTATAATGTTGTGGTTGGGAGGATTGTACCTGAGACTGTTAAAGAGTTGGGAGGAAAACCAATATTAGAAAGGGTAGGTCATTCTTTTATCAAAGATACTATGAGAAAAACAAATTCTGTTTTTGCTTGTGAACATAGTGCTCATTATTATTATAGGGATAATTATAATGCAGATAGTGGAATGATTACAAGTTTGATTGTTTCTGAGATTATAGCAAAATCTGGAAAGAAAATTTCAGAACTTATTGAAGAATTTAAAAAATATTATTCAATCGAGGAGACTAATGTTAGTGTTGAAGATAAACCAGCTAAAATGGATGAAATTGAGAAATTAATGAAAGAGCAAGGTGCTAAAAAGATTTCTAGATTAGATGGGGTTAGTGTAGAATTTGATGATTGGTGGTTTAATGTAAGGCCTAGTAATACTGAACCTTTGTTAAGGTTAAATCTTGAATCAAAGTCTGAGAAATTGATGAAAGAGAAGAAAAAAGAGATTGTTGATATTATGAAAAATTAGGTTTTAGAAATGACGTATTTTAAAAAGCTTATTTTTAACTGTTTATAAGCAAAAGAAACCTTTTTAAAGCTTATTTACTTCTTTTTAATAAGGTGGATGTAGAGTGAAAGAACAATGCAAATTAGTCGCAGGAAGCTCAAATATTGAATTGGCAAGGAAGGTTGCTAAGATAATGGATATGCCCTTGATGCCAGTTGATTTAAAGAAATTTAATGACGGTGAGCTTTATTGTAGAATTCTAGAAAGTGTTAGGGGTAGTGATGTTTATATTTTGCAACCAACTAGTCCTGATGTTAATGATAATCTTATGGAGTTATTGATTATATCTGATGCATTGAAAAGATCATCTCCGTATAATATTACTGCTGTTGTTCCATATTTTGGTTACTGTAGGCAAGATAAAAAACATAAATCGAGAGAGCCTATTACTGCAAAGCTTGTTGCAAATATGATGATGGTTTCTGGTATTAATAGATTGATAACTTTTGATTTACATGCTGCACCTGTACAAGGATTTTTTGATATTCCTAGTGATAATTTAGAAGTAATGCCATTATTTGCTGATTATGTTGTGGATAAGAAATTTGAAGATATTGTTGTTGTTAGTCCAGATGCTGGAGGAGTTCCTAGAGCTAGAGCATTAGCAAAAGAACTCGATGTTCCTATTGCAATTATAGATAAGAGAAGACCTAAACCAAATGTTGCAGAAGTTATGCATGTGATTGGTGATGTTGAAGGCAAAACTGCTTTGATTGTAGATGACATAATTGATACTGGTGGTAGTGTTGTTGCTGGATCTGAAATGCTATTAAAACATGGGGCAAAGGAAGTTTATGTTTTTGCATCACATGCTTTGTTTTCAAAAGATGCAAAAGAAAAACTTGGAAATTCACCCATAAAAGAAGTTGTAGTAACTGATACAATTTCAATTTCTGAAGAAAAAAGATTTGATAAATTGAAAGTAATGTGTGTTGATAATCTTTTAGCAGAAGCGATTACAAGGACCCACCAAGGAAAACCTATGGGCGTTGTTTATGATGATATGAGGGAAAAAATACAGCAGAAGAGGTAAAAATGGAAGAAAAACAAAAAGAAGCACAAGAATTATATGCACAACTTCAAATGATAGAGGAACATGCAAAACAATTACAGCAACAAGGTCAAGCTATTGAAAGTCAACAAATGGATTTAAAGATGACAGAGAGAAGCATTGACGAGTTTAAATCTTTGAAAAAAGGAGACGAGATGATGGTTCCTTTAAGTAATGGAATCTTTGCAAAGGCTGAATTAAAGAATAATGAAGATTTGTTGATTAATGTAGGAAGTCAGGTTATTGTTAAGAAAAGTCCTGATGAAGCAAAAGAGTTATTAAAGGAGCAACTTAATAATATTGTAGATGTTAAAGGAAAACTTCAAAGTGAGATGGAAAAATTATCTGATCAAGGTCAGAAAATTCAAAAAAAACTACAAGAATTAATGAAATAAAATGTTTAAATTTCTTAAAGAGAAAATAAAAGGGGCTGTTTCTAAGATTAAGGATAAGGTTGAGCAAGAACCTGTTGTAGAAGAAGAAGTTGAAGTTGAAAAAGAAGAAGTTTCTAAAGATTTTAGTGATATTAAGAAAGAATTAGAGTATGGTGAAGAAAAAGAAGAAATAAAAGAAGAAGGGAAATTTGAAGAAGAAAAAGAAGAAGAAAAAGAAGAAATAAAAGAGGAAGAAGAGAAAGAAAAGGAAATACAAAAAGAAGAAGAGAAAGAAGAATTAAAAGAAGAAGGGGAGAACGAAAAAGTACAAGAAGAAACAGAAGAAGAGGTTAAAGAAAAAGAAATTGATTCTGCTCCAAAAGTTGAAGTTTATACAGAAAAACCAAAGAAAGGTTTTTTTACTAAGTTAAAAGAAAAGATTTCTGAAAAAAAAGAAAAAGATAACCTTGAGAAAGAAGAAGAACTTAAAGAAAAAGTTAAAGAGGCTTTAGAAAAAGCAGAAGAAAAGAAAAAAGAAGAGTTGAAGGAGAAATCTCGAATTCAAGAAGAGAAAAGAAAAGAAAGTTTAGAAAAAGGAGACGAAAAAAGTGATGAAGATCCTGAAGAGAAAAAAGGTATTTTTAAAAAATTTACACAGACTATATCTACAACTAAATTAAATCAAGAAAAATTTGACGATATCTTTTGGGAATTAGAATTGGCATTGATGGAAAATAATGTTGCTGTTGAGGTTATAACTAAAATTAAAGAAGATTTAGGTATAAGGCTTGTAGAGGTACCGATAAAAAGGAATGATGTAGAAGGTACTATTTTGAATTGTTTAAAGGATTCAATAACTGGGTTATTTCAATCTGAATCGTTAAATATTCTAAAAATGATAGAAGATAAACCTGAGAAGCCGTATGTTATTGTTTTCTTTGGTATTAATGGTAGTGGTAAGACAACCAGTATAGCAAAGTTTGCTAAATTGTTGATGGACCAGGGAAAAAGTGTAGTGCTTGCTGCTGCAGATACTTTTAGGGCAGCTTCAATTGAACAATTGCAACATCATGGTGAGAAACTCGGTGCTAAGGTGATTAAACATGATTATGGTTCAGATCCAGCTGCTGTTGCATTTGATGCAGTCAAACATGCAAAATCACAGAATACTGATGTTGTATTAATTGATACTGCAGGAAGGATGCATAGTAATAAGAATCTGGTTGATGAGATGAAGAAGATTGTTAGAGTTTCTGATCCAGATCTTAAGATTTTTGTTGGTGAGAGTATAACTGGAAATGATTGTGTTGAACAAGCTAAGACCTTTAATGAGGCGGTAGGTATTGATGGAATTATTTTGTCAAAGGTCGATATTGATGAGAAAGGTGGAGCTGCTGTTTCAGTAGGATATGTTACTAAGAAGCCTATTGTATATATTGGAGTTGGTCAGGAGTATAAAGATTTGAAAGAATTTGATTCTAAGGTTGTTGTTGAGAATTTGGGTTTAGCTTGATTCGTGAAATTCAATTTCTCCTTCAAAATAAATTCCTTTATGGAGTTTTACTGGTCTCCAGTCGTCTTGAACGAGAGTTGCTTTTAACCAAGTCGAAAGTTCATTAGGATTTCCGATAGTTGCAGATAGTCCTATAAATTGAGTATCCTTTAGAATTCTTTTTAGAATTGTTAAGGTGATTTCAAGAGTTGGTCCTCTTCCATGATCGTTTAGTAAATGGATTTCGTCCACGATAACTACTTTAAGATTTGAAAGCCAAGGCACTTGATGTCTGATTAATGAGTCTAGTTTTTCTGAGGTTGTAATTATTAAATCATAGTTTTCTAGATGGGAATCTGAAGAATCTGAATCTCCAATAGACATTGCAATTTTTGCAATACCTTCATATTTTCTTTTGAATTCTTTGTATTTTTCAGTTGCGAGTGCTTTTAGTGGGACAATATAAACTACTTTTGCTTGTTGTTCTAAAATTGTTTTTATGGCTGTTAGTTCAGCAATTAAAGTTTTTCCAGAAGCAGTTGGTGTACATACTAATAGACTTTTACCGTCTAATAAGCCTGCATCTATGGATTTAATTTGGGCAGGTCTGAATTCTTTGATTTCTTTTTCAAGAATTTTGTAGAACTGTTCAGGTATTTTATCTTTTATTTCTTGTAACTCCATATTTAGGAGATTTTTTTTATGTTTTTAAATATTATTAATTGAAATCAGCAACATTTATGTACTACTTATATTTCTAATAAATTATGGCAATATCATATAAACAAAAATGTGCAATTTGTAAGAAAAATTTTACTTTAGTTAGGCGAAATGAGTTTCCAATATGCTATGAATGTCAGAAAAAAGATATGGAAGGGGAAATTAAGGATCCAGAGATGAAGAAAATGTTTGATATTCCGGAAGAATATTTTAAAGAAAGTTCATTTTTAAGAAGTATTAAAATTAACTATTTAAGATATGGTGAGTTGTCAGAAAAACAAGTTGCTGCTTTTGTAAAAGTAGTTGGTAAAATTAAGGAAAAAAAAGAAAAAGAAGATGGTTCAGATATTCCAGTTGGACCTGATGATGACTCGAAGTAAATTGATGAAGGACAAAAGGAATAAAGTTTATAAAGTATTGAAATAAAATTAATAATATGGCTGCTGAAGACTTAATTGTTCAAATCCTCGGAGGAGGGGCAATGGCGGGAGTTCTTGCATTGGGGATAATATTTCTTGTTATAGTTTTATTTGGTCTTTATGTATATACAGCACCAGCATTACTGCCAAAAGAACCTTCTCCGGAGAATATAGATGTGAGGATTGGGAATGAAGCAATTCTAGATAGCTGGTTTGTAAAAACTAATATTCCTAGTATGATTAAAATAATTCCAAATACATAATTAAAATATTTTAACCAAGGGCCTGCACGTTCAATTGCTTTAGCTGCTTTTTCTGTGAAGAGACCTACTATCAAGAATGGGATACCTAGGCCTAGAGAATATGAAATCATTAATGGAAATGCAGATGCTGGTTCTGTTACTGCTAATGTGAGGATTGCACCTAAGATTACTCCGACGCAAGGAGTCCATCCAACTGCAAAGGCTGATCCAAAAACAAATGATGTTATGTAAGAATAATTAAATTTTCTTTTAACACGCAGCTTGTGCTCTTTTTCAAGAAATGGAATTTTGATTAAACCTAACAGAAATATTCCGAACACTATTATGATTGTTCCTCCAATATAACCTAGCCATTTTTGGATGTCGTATGATATTCCTGCTAAAACGGATTGGAGTAAGACACCTACTAAAGAAAATATTATGCTGAAACCTAATACAAAGAAAACACTGTTCAGAAAAATACTCCATTGTTTTGTTTCTGTCATTATTTTATTTTCATTTTTCTTATTTTTATAGTTTTCTATAGATTTTCAAAATTATTTTAACTATTTAACATTACATTTAAAATAGATTATTTCGATGAAAAAAAGATGAAGCTATTAGATGGAAAACAAAAATCTTTTCTGAAAAGATTTGTGCCGTTGGCTGCATTTTTTGGAGGGTTATGTTGTTTTACTCCAGTGGTTTTGGTGTTGTTGGGGTTAAGTACAGTAACATTTGCTTCGTCTTTATCTGATCAATTATATGGAACATATAAATGGGTTTTCAGAGGATCAGCTTTGTTGTTTTTATTTGTGGCTTTATTCTGGTATTTTTATAAGAAAGAAGATATATGTACTCTTGATAAATTAAAAAGAAATAGAACAAGGATCATTAATTTTGTATTATTAACTTTAGTCATAGCAGTTGTTTCTTATATAATCTGGTTGTATGTTGTGGTTGAGATAATTGGATTATTGTTAGGCATTTGGGGTTAAGAATTCTTTTTAATTTTAAAAAAATAAAAAATTATTTATCCCTTAATTCATTGACAGGGTCATTAAAGTCATAAAAAAATATTTTTCATAATTATCTTTTTTTGTTGTCATTTAGACCGCCTCCAGTTAAAATATTTTTGGATTGGATATTCAATAGAATTGGCCTATTAAACATTTTATTTAATAATTAAACAATAACCTTTAAAAATAAACCTTCATATATATTATTGAGGTGTGGAAAATGGAGAAAAATGTAATAGTTGCGCCGGTTGGCGATAATATGGATGCTTTGTATGTGGGATTAAGGGAGTTTTCAACTGAAAGAGTTATTTTGTTAGCCCCGCCTAATAGGTTGGTGGAAGCAGAAGCTGCTGCTAAAGATCTTGAAAGGTTTAAGGTTCCTTGTAATATTGTTAAGATTAAAGGTAATTTATGGGAAGATATGTTCAAGAAGATTGGAGAGATCTCAAATGGCGGTAAGGATAAGAGTATTATAGTGAATACGGCTACAGGTGATAGAATGACTACTTGTGCTGCAACAAGTGCTGCTTTTGTGAATGGTATTAAGGCTTTTTCAGTTGAAAATGGAAATACTATGTTGTTGCCGATTTTGAAATTTTCGTATTACAAAATGATTACTGATAAGAAAATGGAAATTATGAAAGTTCTTTCTCAACCAGATTGTTGTGTTAGTTTGAATGAGCTAAGTAAGAAGACAAAGATGAGTCTTCCTTTGATTTCATACCATATTAATGGAAATCTTAAATCGGAAGGTTTGAAAGAGATGGGCCTTGTTGATGTTAATGAGAAAAAAGGTAAGATCGAGATTAAGCTTAGTACATTAGGAAGGATGCTAATGAATGGTTATTTGAATTAATTTTTTTATATTCTGATTCTTTTTCAAATAGTGCTTTTTGCTTTCCTTCTCTGAAAAATTCACTCAAAGCCATGAAAAGTAAGGGGATTGATGCAAAAAATAAAAATCCAGGAGGTGCTTCTGGAGGGGGTAAAACAAAGGTTGTCATTATTTTTGGAAAGGTTGCAATTATTGTTGATAAAATCATTATTGAACCAATTCCTGCTGATATTTTTGTGAAATAATTAAGGAAGAAAGATACTGCTATTGCCATTTGAATTAAACCGACCAATATTAAAAGAAAACTTTGAAATTGAATACCATAAAATCCCTTGTAAGGTCCTGCAATAAACCAATCTGATGCTACGAATTTTAAAATTCCGAATGTTAAGAAAAATAATCCTAAACCGATTCTATTTAGTAAGCCACTTATTTTTTGATTTTGTAATTTTTTTAAATTCATGAAGATCACCTTTCAAATTAATAAAAATAATTTCATTCTTATATTTATAAATTTGATCTTTAACTAAAAAATTAGAATTAATATATGGTAAAAATAAAAATAGAAAAAATTTAAGCTTCTAGAGCTTTTTTAATTTCTTCTTTATCATAGCCTACAATGATTTTTCCCTTTATGTCTAAGACTGGAACTCCCATTTGGCCTGATTTTTCAAAAACTTCATTTCTAGCTTTTTCGTCAGCTGCTACGTTAATTTCTTTGTACTCTACTTTGAGTTCCTTAAGGTATTCTTTTGTTTTTTGACACCAGGGGCATGTTGGTGTTGTGTAGACTTTTACTACTTCTGTTTTTTTAGTTGCCATGATTGTCCACCTCGTTATCTATAAATAATTAAGAATTTTAATAGATTAATAATGTTTTGTTTTAATGGTTAAATTTTCTAAGGAATTTTTGAGTTAAAATGTATGTTCTTATTCAAAACTTATTTATATATGCTTTTTCAAGGTATAGGTATGAATTTAATTTTTACTTTGATTATTGTATTGTTGATACTCCATATACTAGTCTGGGTAGGTAGGAAAATGAAGCTCCCAGATGTTGTAGCTATGATTCTTGGGGGATTATTTATTGGGTTTCCTGTAATTAAATTTTATCTTATAGGGGAATATACTGGCATTATTTTGACATTGGGAGATGTTGGTTTAATGTCTTTGATGTTTTTAGCTGGTTTAGAAAGTTCTTGGGATGTTATGCTTAGTCAGAGAAAACCTGCAGCTATTATTGCAATTTTTGCATCACTTATTCCATTTATTTTAGGTTTTGTTGTGTTTATGGCTCTTGGTTTTTCTTATATTACTAGTTTGATAGTTGGGATTTGTTTAAGTGTTACAGCTGAGGCAACTAAATCCAGAGTTTTGATACAATTAAATAGGATTAAGACTAAAGTTGGTGCTGCTATGATGGGGGCAGGAATTGTTGATGATATAGCTGCTATGGCTTTGTTTATTACTGTGACTTTTGTTTTCGGAAGAGGTTTTTCGAGTAGTAATATTTTATTAGAAGGGGCTTTGTTTTCGTTTTTTTTGGGTATAATTGTTCAGAAAAATCATAAACATAGGAAGAAGAAAACTAGAAGGAAAAAGGTTCCTGGTTTTGTTGATTATTTAAAGATAATGTTAACTTGGGTTTTAGTCCCATTTTTTTATGTGTCTATGGGTATAAATTTTGATATTGTATCTGTAACAACATATCCGGTAGTTTTTATAATTATTCTTGCTGTTGCAATAGTGGGCAAGATAATGGGTACTATGCTTGCGAAACCTTTTACAAATTTTACAATGGAGCAACATTATCTAATTGGATGGGGTATGAATTCCCGTGGTGCTGTGGAAATGGCACTTGCCATTATTGCTTTTAAATCGGGATTTATTCCTTTAGAGATTTATTCTGGGTTGATAGCCATGGCATTGTTTACTACAATGATGTTTCCAATAGTAATTAATGGGATGGTTAAATTTAATCCAAGAATAATGAGTTGATTTGTTAGTGATAAAGCAAATAAATAAATATTATTGAGTTTGAGCAAGTTTGGTGATAGAAATGGGTAAAAAATTATTATTATTTAGAAAAGAAGGTTGCCCGTATTGTTTAAAGGCAGAAGCAGAGTTAGATAAAAAAAAAGTGGAGTATACAAAAATTGAAGTTGGTCCTGATAGGAGTGTAGTGGAGTTATTGAGTGGTCAGCCAACTGTTCCTGTGTTGGTGGAAGTAATCGGAAGTGAGGGCCAGGATGATGATATTATAGAGTATTTAAAAGATAAATGAAAATGCTAAGATAAATGAAAATGCTAAGATAAAT
>CEPX01170226.1_pt1 | contig 13733 bp, 18 predicted proteins | sample 361361 | NCBI WGS metagenome assembly CEPX01 (sample SAMEA2619974, study PRJEB7988) | marine metagenome | biome: marine biome (ENVO:00000447); feature: mesopelagic zone (ENVO:00000213) & marine oxygen minimum zone (ENVO:01000065); material: "saline water (ENVO:00002010), including plankton... | reverse complement strand
AAGTGAGAATAACTCTACGTTTATAAGGGAGTACTAGATATGGCTTTAGTAGTCAGACAGCTAACAAAACCAACAATAACTATAACTGGGAAAAGAATTAATATCGGGACCACGCAGAGTGACACCCAGGCCCAACCTGCCCACGCAGACACAGTGGATACTGCTTATACATTTGACCATTCTGAGGTGGTTGGGACACCGACTGGTACAAGAATTGATGTAAGAGCCGGTCTTCTTGACAAGTCTGCAATTCCTACTTTTTGGGGAAATGTTACTTTGACACTATCAACCGATTATACAACAACCGTATATAATCCGACAGGTGTTTATATCGGCAGACAAAGAGTTGCAGATGTAAATAGGGGCAATAAGGCTCTTGTTGATGTCGGAGGTACAGCGGAACTAATTTATACCATAAATGGTAAAGATCCTACAAGAACTAAATCTAATTTATATGTGGTGGGCGCAACTTCTCCTGTTACTATACGAAGAAATAACGGGGAAGCTATTACTATTAAGGCAAAAGTATATAGAGGGCAAGATGCAAGTCCAGTTACTATTGCTAGAATTCGTATTGTAAATAGGGGTGAAATGGATCGTTTATTCGGTGTTGACCCAGACAATATTACCAGAAACATTTAATTAAAAATAATTAACTCCCTTGAGTATGAATCCACATCTTTTTAGGTGTGGATTTTTTTTTGTTTAATTCGATATATATAAAACACAAGTAGTTATGGAGATAGAGTAATGATTTTATTTTTAGATGAGAGAAAACAAGCCGTTATTGTGTATAAAGAAGATGGTTCTCATGAGATACCTTTTACAGAGATTAACTCTCTAGATGTTGTCCTGGATGGCCAGGAGGCTCTCTACGTGACTTCTGCCACAGAAGTAGAGGTAACAGATGTTGTTTCGCTAGTTTATCAATTGGCGGGGCAAGAAGAACAAATAATAGAAGAAACTGAGGATACTAGATTTTATTTGTGGAGTAATAACAAAAATAAAGTGATTATTGAAGATATTAATTTAACATTCTTGGGAAAAGCAGATTTCAAACTTTATGACGAAGGAATGAAGAGAAAAATAAGTAATTCTCCTACTTTATCTAGTCTTGTTAAAAGAGGCAAAATTCAAATTGTGGGAGAGAGAAAAAAGAGAGTATTACAGAGAGAAGCAAATAAAGAGAATAAAAAAGACGCAGAAATACAACAGAAGAAAGTAGACGCTTCTCTAGATTCTATGATAATAGATAAACCTGTAGCTGATTTTGATCCTGCCTCAGATAGTGATGCTATTGGAATAGATATTACAGATGAAGTAAGCGGAACGGGAGTAAGGCAGATTGGAGGCGGGGGATTGCCTAATGAGAGTGGGCTTGTTGAATGAAAGTATTAATTATTAATTGGGGGTCAAAAGTAAAAAACATTATAGCTACTTCTCTTTTATCCGCGATAAAAAGAAAATGCCCAGAAGCAGATATCTACTGGTCCGTATTTCTCGATGAAGATAAAGAAGTATTTAAATATAATAAACATATAAAAAAAGTTGTTAACCAGGAAGAAATGCACAATTTAAGGGGAGGTTTTTACTTACTTATCAATTTAGATCCCTATTTTGATTATACAGAGTTTCGATATAATCAGTTTGAGCACAAACTAGGATGCTACTTTGATCCCAGAGCAAACTATTTTCACCAGATACTAAAAGGAGAAGAACAATCAGAAAGTGTTAGTCTGTTTCAAATCTACTATATTCTAGCAGGAATGACTTGGAAAGGAGAAGGGTATGATTTGGGGTATTTTCCTAAAACTCGCTCAAAGAAAAAAAGAATAGGACTGAGTATCGCTAATGCAAACTTAAGAAACTATATTCATGACAATATGGATATAGGAGATATGAGTATATGGCATGTTCCCTATAAAAAGAACATGTTTAAAAGAATGGATGAAATAAATAGATGTAAAAAAATAGTTACTGACGACTTGCTAACGCTCCATTTGGCGATGTCACTAAGAAAATATGTGTATTTTTTAAAAACAAGTGAACTAGATACCAAAACAGAGTTTTTTGGCAACGGAGAACTCTATAATATACCAAGGTATGCTTTCCAGTAAGGGTGGATATGGCAATAACTAAAGACATAGAGAATAAAATTTCTATAGATAATAAACTAGGGAAATCAGTTATTAAAAACGTTTCTTCCCCTGTTGTTTACTCAGGAGGCGACTACGGACTAGATTCTACACTTAATGGGAAGGGAGTGAAAATAGCTGTCTTAGACTCTGGCACTCCTCGTCATAAAGATATTACTGTCCAAGGAGCCAAAGCCAGTTTCTGTGAAAACGAGAAAACAATTTATGATCAAATGGGACATGCTACTTTAGTGAGTGGAATTATAGGGGCTAAAAATAGAAATACTATCACAGGTATTGCCCCTAATGCAGAGCTTTCTTTCGCAAAAATTATGGACAAAACCGGCTATTGCAGTTTCAATTCCTTAGTTGCTGGACTCCTCTGGGCCATTGCTAAAGAAGTAGATATTATTGTTATGTCTCTAGGAACACAATACGAATACCCTATTTTGAAAGACGCAATCCAAAAAGCCAGTGAAGAACATATTTGTGTTTTCGCAGCAGCAGGTAATAAAACACAAGATACAGGTGCCAAGATTGATATTCCTGCCAGATACGCCGAAGTTTTCTCTGTTGGTTCACTGACCAAGGGCGATAAAACTAACAGAACTATATCTGAGAGGGTAGATTTCTCCCTGAAAAATACAATGCTCTTAACCACTTATCTAGAAAATAAATATATACGAACATCCGGTTCGTCGGTCCTAACTTCGCTAGTCGCAGGTTTAGCGGCACTTTTAATAGAAAAACATAAGAAAACGACTAAAAAAGAAGATATTAAAGAACTAGTTTATAAGAACTTAATGAAATTGTTGTAAGTTATTCTATTATTTGCAAGGAGTTAAAGAGGTTTTTTAGTATAATTATACTAGTATTTTATTTTTTTAGATATGGGGCTACAACATGAGCGAGGACGAGAAAGATGTTCCTAAACACATAGCACAACTTTTTACAAAAAATGAGCTAGTCTCACATCGAGTTACCTCTGTCGAAACAAAACAAAAAGAAATAGCTGAAGAATTAGATGTAATATGTGATAAAATAAGTAATAAAATTGATATTGTTAAAGAAGGACTTAATACACGACTTGATGAGTTTGATACTGCTTTTAGGGGTAATGGCAGAATAGGGATATTTGAGCAAGTTAGAGAAGTGCAACATGCCCTAGATAGTATAAATGAATCAATAAACACTCTGAACGAAGAATTAGAAAACACCCATACCCACATACAAGATATGGTAGATAAGGCTGTTGTAGGACTGAAAGATTCAGTAAAAAAAGAACTTGAACAAGGAGAAGTAGAATATGATAGAAAAACAAAGGCAACTAGGTGGTTCGCTATTACTGCTTTTGTGTTAATGGTCATTTTGATAGGAGGAGAGATTTTTGGGTTAAAATTGTCAGTTCTTAAGGACTATTTTAATTCAGATGACAAGCCAGAAACTAAACAAGTTATTCCCCATACTCATAATGATAAAGCTACGAAATAAGAGGATTTTATGCCATTTTTTTATATATAAGTATATGAAAATAAATAAATATTTGGTGTAAAATGGCATCTAACGTATCAATCACATCTACAACAGTTTCAAGTACTAGTAATGCAAGTACAAGTACCAGCAGTATTTCTCAACCTGGTACAACAACCACTACCGCATCAACTTCTATCCTTAATCTTCATAATCTACTTAAAGGGTTACAAGGAGGAACCACAGACCAGTATTATCACTTAACTTCTGCGCAACATGGCACTTTAACAGATGGTAGTAATGCAGATGCCTTACATACTCATAGTGCTTCAACTGTGGCCCATAGTGCTACAACAGGATTACAAGGGGGGACAACAGATGAATATTATCACTTAACGGAAACAGAACATACTGAATTAAGTAATTGGTTAGATGGTGTTGTTTTAGATACAGATGGAAATATCTCTTTATCAGATAATATTAAATTATTTCTTGGTGATAATAAAGATGCCTCTATTTTCTTTGATATAGATACTGGTCTAAATATAAATCTTGATAATCCTAGTGATATTGGTCCAAGAATCAATCTTAATGATGATGTAAATGTCGGCGGTGAATTAAAAGCAGAGTTAGGTATTTGGTTAGATGATAATGAGAAGTTTTATTTTGGAGATAATAAAGATACAGAAGTCTATTGCGATGGCTCTGATTTAATTATAGACCCTAAAGCAGTAACTAGTACAGCAGGGGTAAGATTCGCAAGTGCATCAACTGGTATTTCTGATACCGATAACTATATTTTAATAGGTAGTGAGTTAAGTGGAACAACGGGGGGAACAGCATTAAAGTGGAACTATGTTGTAAAAACAGATGCACCTACTAACCAAACTAATTTTGGTATTGGTGGGACATTCTCAATGGACCAAGAAGCAGATACGATAACAGGAAGAAATATTGGAATTAGTAATAATTTTGTTGTCGGTCGAGAAGTTGGTTTTTCCGGAACCTCAAGTGACCAAGAAGTAGGATGTTATGAAGCAAGAATAGCAGTGAATGATACAGGATTTACTGGAGTAGTTAATTATCTAAGCGGTATGGCTTGTTGGCTTACTACAGACAATGACCCTTCTGGAACTATAACTGCTTTACAAGGTTTATATCTTTATGGTTTTGATGCTACTCATACAAACATGACTATTACTACTGCTTATGGTTTAAGAATAGAAGATGTAACAACAGCAACGGATAATTATTCTATCTATACACAGTTAGGTGAAGTTAGTTTTGGTGATGATGTAATATTAAGAAATAGTAATGATTATTTATATTTCGGTACTAATAAAGATGCAAGTATCCACTTTGATATAGATACTGGTTTAAATATTAATCTAGATAACCCTAGTGATATAGGTCCAAGAATTAAACTTAATGATGATGTAGATATAAGTGGAGAATTAAATGTTGATTTGGGTGTCACTTCAGCAGGTGTCACTTCAGCAGGAAATGTTGTTATTGATGATAGTAGTTTTCAAATGAATCTTGAATCCGCGGCAAAAGTACATCTAAATAATGACGGTAATAGTTATTTTAATGGAGGTAATGTGGGTATTAACGAAACTGATCCAGATGCCCCACTTCATGTTTCTATGGATGGATTTAGTGCGGGGACAATAGGGTCAGATACGGCAATTGTTGTTTCTAGGGTTGCTTCTGGTGCTTCTGCTGTAGAAATGTCTTTAATTGGAGGTACTTCAAGTCAGACTAAAATTAATTTTGGCGATGATGGTACAGAATATCAAGGTGCAGTAGCATATAACACCAGCACAGATACTATATCACTTCATACCGATGGAGCATCGCGAATGACAGTTGGACCGAAAGGCGAAGTTACTATGGCTAGTGAAACAGACCTGGCAGCAGCGTTGCTTATATTAGATCAAAATGATGCAGATCAGCCATTTACACATTATCAAGGGACCACCGCTGGTGATGGAAGTGCCAGTGCTTCAACCGATACAACAGAAGATAGTGCAAAATATGGAGCTTTGCGAATTCAAATAAATGGACTCACTAAGTGGATAAGAATATACGATGACCATAGCTAATTATTAAAGGATTTTAATCTATTTTTCCACAAAATACAATAGTATAAACATAAAATTATAGAGAATTTAAATGCCAGAAACCACTATTTCACTTAATTTTACGCAAGATGGCTCAGCAGCAAATGCCTATGATATCACACTGGAAAATGAAGATGTAAGCTTCGGTATCATAGATTTAACCACTGGAACTGTTGTCGTAGAAGCAGGAGCAGCCACCGATGACCCTAGTGCAGATCCCAGTGCTACTATTGATATAGCAAATCCAGAAGTAGGTCTTTACCAGTTTACTTTCGATAGCACCGTAGGACATACCTATCTAGTTGCCTGGAAAATTACAGCAAACGCAGGCGAACCACCTGTCTACAAAGTAGAACAAGTCGGACCCTTTTATTCTATTGTAGATAGCAGTATATCTTCTGTTTCTAATTATAAAGGTATCTTTAGACAAGGTACTTTAGCTACTCTATTATTAAGAGTTACTGATTTTAATGGAAACCCAACTAATGCAGAAGAAATTACTATAAAAATATATGATGAAAATGGGAGCCAGGTAGATTTAGATGAAACAGTACCAGAAAGACCAGATGATGGTTTTTATGTTTATGATTGGAGTATCTCTATAACCCAGACACCAGGGAAATATACTGTTTTATGGGTCTATAAAATAGATGGCGTAGAAGATACAGAAATCCAAGAAGTAACTGTTTCAGAAGATGCAGATGATAGTATATACTACTCAAGTCGCTTAAATGACTTCAGGATAGCCCTGGAACACCATATCTGTTGTGCTCAAGGGATTCCAGTCTATTATGAACAAGCAAAGGCTTCTAGGAACAGGAGCCGTTTTGAGTTCTCTTTTCCACGTTGGAACCAGACCGCAGGAGTTAGAGTCTATAGGAATAAAGAGCTTATTAATACAGGGCTATTAATAGATTACTTTAAAGGTACTGTTACTTTTGACTCTACACTTATTCCAGAAGATATAGTCCATGCAGATTATAATTTTAGGTGGTTCTCTGATGCTGATTTAGACAGATTTTTACATAATGCAGTGCAGACAGTCAATATCTATCCACCAGCTTCTCCTTATACTATAGAAAATGTACCTGATAGATTTATTCCTATAGTACTTTATGGGGCCACTAAAGATGCATTAAGAAAATTAGTTTTTTGTCTTCAATTTCAAGAGCCACAACAAATTTTTGGGGGCAGAGAAGCAGCTTCTAAAGCCTCTTCAGAATTTATGGCCCTTAAAGAAAACTATGAAAAAGATTGGGAAAAATTACTTGAACAGAAAAAATATGGTCCCTATCCTTCCTCTCATACACTTGTAACGCCTGAGTTTACATTACCGGGCGGAAGGAGCCGTTGGTTCAGATATTTATTCAAGGGTTAGTACTTATTATATAAGGACTTGTGTTCTTTTCTTTTCTTTGCTTGGCGTAGTTGTTCCATTTTAAAATAAACTCAGGTTTTTCTAAAGGATTCTTGTAAAGTGATTCTTAATTATATATAGTTAGTATATAAATTAAGGAGATCTATTATGCCAAAAGCAGGACAAGTGTTTTCAAAAGAAGCAGTTGAGAAGATGAATATATCTAAGCAGAAGAAATTATTATCAAAGTATAAATGGGAACTTATAGAGCCATATCTTGATGTTGATATTAATATTGGATCCAGGAATAGAAAAAAGAAGTTTATTACTTTAAGAGAATTTAAACAACTTATTTTAGATGGCAACAGTCTTAAGGACATGTATAAAGTCACCTCCAAGCATCTTGTTATGTTTTATAGTAAATTCTCTCAAGGTGAAATATCTTTAAGTTCTGAGAAGTTTAATGAAGAATATAAAAATGGCATGTCTTTAGTTGATATAGCGGAAAAACATAAGATATCTAAAGATAGTATAACGTTTCTTAGGCAGTTGTATGGGGTAAAAAATACAGGTCCCACTTATATACATAGAAAACAAACAGAAGTTCCATTAACTTTGAGGCAAAAAGCAATTATGTATGGTTCTATGATGGGGGATGCAAAAAAAATGTCTCCTTCTTCTGTTGCTTTTGTTCATGGGAAACCTCAAAAAGATTATCTTCTTTGGAAATATAATGAATTTAAAAATGTTGTTTCTGAAAACTCTTTAAAATCTTTATCTTCTATTGATCCTAATTCTGAAAGTGAAAATACGCAATATCGATTTTACACAAAAGCTAATACAGACGCAGAGGCGTGTGTTTCTTGTTTTTATCAAAGCGGCGAAAAAGAAATTTCACCAGAGGTTTTAAAAAACCTTCTACCGTTATCTATAGCTATATGGTACTGTGATGATGGAAAAACGGATTTTGGTCATCGTAGTATTATAAAGTCGAATTACAATATTATTCCTACGTGTGTTTTTTGTACAGAGTCTTTTAGCAAAGAAAGTTGTGAGAACATACAAAAATGGTTTTTAGATGAACATAAATTTTGTACTGAACTGGTTGAAAGACCTTTATCAAATAAAATGGGTTATAGAGTAAAAATATGTAGTGAAGACGCTTATAGATTTTTGGATTTCATTAAGCCACATGTTCCCTCTATGTTTTATTATAAGGGGTATTTGGACGTAAGGGAAGAAAGAAGTAAGATAAAAGTAGGTGGAAAGATATATGCTTGCCCTTTGGGTGCTGATTTCTCAGTATTGTCTCTTGAAGATCAAGATACATATATAGATAGTTTTGTAACAGATTACCAGGAAAAAGGATTATTATATTTTGTTGGCAAACCTGATGACTGGGAAAAACACATGATGTCTGTTATAAATCATAACCCAGATAATATTATTAAAGATGATTATATCTCATTTAATAATTTAGGCAATAAATTTCTTATGTCTCATTTTCCTAATTATTGGGAGGCAAAAGCAAAGGGGAATTTGTCTCCTAAACAGGTATTTGAAAATAGAGAATATTTATCAGATATAATAAGAAAAATTATAGTTAGTGGATATTTTCCAACAGAGAAGAAAATAGCGAAAGCTCTGAAGAGATATAGGGGGAACAAGAGCTTAAGTGGTTTCATGCCTTGTGTTGCCAAGGCAATATATCATAAATATTGTGATGAAAATGCAAAAGTGTTTGATTTTTGCGCAGGTTATGGTGGAAGGTTATTTGGTGCTATGTCTTGTGAGAAAGTATTGTCTTATAGTGGCATAGAGGTGAATTTTAATACCTATACTGGTTTAAATGAGCTATATAGAACTTTAAGACTCCATGCCGATATAAAGAAAGAGATGAATGTGTTTAACCAAGATAGTATTCTTGGAATGGAGCAGTTTTCAGATAAAGCATTTGACTTTTGTTTTACTTCACCTCCCTATTTTGACGCAGAAGTTTATGAAGAAAACAATTCTCAAAGTTTTAATAAGTATAATAAATATAGTGATTGGTTTAATTTATATTTAATTTCTGCGGTAAAAGAAGCTAGAAGAATAAGTAAAAAAGTAGCAATAAATATAGCAAATACTGGTGGCTATGAGATAGCAAATGATTTTAGAAGGTGGTTGAGTGCAGAAAATATTGATTTTATAGAGGATAGGTTAAGGGAGCCTCAATATGGTGGAGGGGGGAGATTTGAACCATTGTTTGTGTTTTAGCCCCTCAATGCGATATAAAGTAGAATATAAAAATGGATTTTAACAAGCAACTATATGAAGTATTTCTTCCTTTACATGAAGAACATAAGGAGGAGAATCCTCCTGATGAATATATGGATGATCATGGCTGCCCCTATCTTGTAAGGGGTGGAGGATGTTCTAGACCTAGTGATGTGAAATGTGATGGGTGTTAATTTCCTTGAAAAGTGAAAAAAGAAGTAGTATAAGTAGATAATGGGTTACACAGAGTTATTTTATATAGATAAACATGGTGATGCTGTCGCTTATAAGGAATATCCTAATCCTTGGGGTGGCGCAGCATTTATTTGGACACAAATCTATGACAGGTTTTTAAAAGATCATTCTAAAGAATTTGATAGTTGGTTAACCAGTGAGAGAAACGCCCAGCGTCTATGGAATTTAGTTAATGATAAAGACATCCCTTCTAAGGTTCGCGCTGTATTAGCATTTACTCTTGATTACGCAATTGTTGAGTATGACAAGTTGCCTAAGATGGTTGAATATTTAAGGGATTTTTTATTATCATTTCCGCCAGGTAAAAATGTAGTTTGTCATTTAGGTGCATGGTGTGATGATATGATGGAGATATATTTTAGAGAAGATGATTTAGGTGTTTGTTTGTATCCTACATCGGTATCGGAGAATCTTTGGTATATGTATGACGAAGAAAAAGATGATACGATACGATATAATATTAATAAAGATGATAAACACTGGTTTATATTTGAAGAGATGGGAATTGAGATATAAGTAGATTATGTCTAGTGACCTAGAGACAAGGCCAGGGGGTACAACCACTTGTGTTTTTGCTGACAACCTTGAGATACTGCAAAGTACCTTTGATGTTTATGTTGAACCAGCACCTTCACCTGTTCATAGTGATTATTTAGTTCTCCAGTTGCCTTGTGGAAGTAAATTAAAATTTAGACACAGATTTTCTATAAAGCACAAAAATTATCAGTGTAGTTGTTGTGGTAATTATTTTATCCAGTTTAAAGATACTAAAGTTACGATAACCATAGCGGGGAAGAACGCAAATATTTTAACAAGGTTTGATATTTTAGATATATAATTTATTGGAGATAACAGTTGTTAGAAATGAATAAAATATGGTATAAATACTTTTTCACCTGAATAAATTAACATTTATTTAGGAGAAAGAGTTATGGCTAAAAAGATTAGTTTTAATTGGAATTGTCCTCACTGTGACCACAGGCACAAGGATACTTATCCATTTCATTTTGATATGTCTCAAACATATTCTGGAGACAGGGAGTGTGGTCATTGTGGAAAGGAAGTTAAATTATGGTGGGGTTTTAGTGTAGAGGGTTGGCCGCAAAAAGACCCTAAATCATTTGAGTTAAAAAGAATAAAAAAGAAGCGAAGAAAAAGGGGAAGAGATAAAGTTGATAAAGAAGATGATGGGACTAAGAAAGATAGAGGCTATTGTAACAAATGAGTAATGTAATAGTACAAGAGTTTTATGTAACGGTGGAAGGTAGAGGATATTTTGCAATAGAATTATCCTCTAATGGAGAATCTGTCTTTGTTCCTACTTTTGGTTTTAATAAAGATGGAGAAGTACTTCCCAGGAAGAAGCACGATGAGTTGGTTTCTCCTGAGAAGGAGTGGATAGATAAGCAAATAGGTTTTGCTGTTGCAAATTTTAGGAAGAAGCAATTTAGAAAAGCTATTAATGATGGACAGAATCACGTATTTGAGCCAGAGTACAAAAGAGATGCTATCCCAGAAGATGTCGCTGTTTATGCTGCTTTGGTGAGGAGATCAGATTGTCCTAATGAGATAGGAATTGTTGTAGATGAGTCTCCTATGGGCATCGGTGATTCTGCAATTTTTGTTACAGAGGATAAATATAATTTAGTTTGACAAGTGGATAAGATCTAGTATATTGCTGCTATGCGTAAGCAATTTGAAGCAGAAGTAGAGAGAGTTCGTTGTGATATCCCTGTGGTGATAACAACTCGTAAAGAGTTGCTAGATAAGTACATATATGACCCAGATGCTTCGTCTTCTGATGGAATATTTTATCCAGATGATTTTTTTATTTTTGTTAATAAGAAAATGCCTTATTATCGGAAATTATGGGTTTTATTGCATGAATATGGACATTATTTATGTTGGAACAATAGGTGTTATTGTTTTAATGCTTTTTTCCATTTGAAAGATGAGACACTTTATCAATATGCTTGTTCAGAGTATCATGCTCATAGATATGCTTTAAAATATTTACATAAAAAAGGATATAAGAGGGCAGAACAGGATTGCATTACTAGAATTAAGCATTACAGGAAGAATTCTTCTGAAGAAGAGAAAAAAGCATTTCGAGTTGTTCACAGGAAAGCAGTGAAGGCAAAATTAATTAGGAGATAACGTGGTTAAGTTTATAGAGAAACCAACATTAGTAAAAACAACAGGATCAGGCGATAAAATTATAGCTGAATATTTTGGCAATGTAAATTCTGACAATAAGGATATTAGTGTTGCTCATATGAAAGCTTCTCCTGGTTGGTCAGAAGTGGGGCAGCGACCAGATTTTGATGAGTACACCGTTATGATTTCTGGCTCGTTACAAGTAGAAATAGAAGAGGAAACTATTACTCTTGAGCAGGGTCAAGGAATATTAATTTCTTCTGGTGAGTGGGTAAGATATAGTGTTCCTTTTGGAGAAATGGCAGAGTATATTGCAGTCTGTTTACCTGCTTTTACATTACAGTTAGCTAATTTAGGTAAAAAATAGTTGAAAAGTGAAAAAATTATGGTATAAGGGAGTAGTAACACTTTTGTTGACTCCTTAGTGTTATAAAAGATTCCTATAGTTTAATTAACCTCTAACCAGAGAATAATTGAGTTATGGGGCGTGGATCTTTGTTCTAGGGCTAAGTGCGATTAATCGTCTCACTTAGCCCTTTTATTTAACTTGAAAAGTGAAAAAGATCTAGTACGATGAAGGGATATTAGCATTGTAATAAGAATGTAATTTATGCCCAAAGACGTTATAAGAGACAGGGTAATTAATTCTATTAACAGCGACAATCCTTTGTCTTTGGCAATTGTTTCTTATCAAGCTATTCGTGAAAGTTCGGCATACGCTGGGTTTAAATCTGCGGGTGATAAAGACGGTATAGTAAAGATGGTGTTTAATTCTGTATCAGATTTAGTAGTTATTTTAGGAAAATATGGGTGGGAGAGAAAAAGAATAGACGAATTTTTAGATCATGTAGAAGAGATATTTAAAGGGCTATAATGGAAATGTCCTTATATTGTCCAGAGTGTGGTGAACAGGTTGATGAGTATGATAGGTATAGATGGGATGACACCATTTCGTGTCCTAATTGTGGGGAAGTTCTAACTATAGGTGATTTAATAGAAAGAGATTCAGAGTGATGGCCATTACAAAAAGTACAAAGAAGAAGATGAAAAAAGTAGAAGTGAAGCAAGAAAAAGCTGTAACGGTCTTCACTTGTTCAGATGGTAAAGAATTTGAAGATAAAAAATTAGCTGAATGGCATGAGCAAGACTTAGAACAGAAAGGGAGGGAGAAATATTTTGATGAAAAAATAAAGATTTCTGATGTAGACGATAAAGAAGCCGCTGCAATAGCAGGTATATGGGATACAGATGAAAGAATGGATTGTTATGGCGATGCCTTTTTATTCTGTTGTAAAACAAAAAAAGATGTTGATTTGTTTAGAAAATATTTTCATGATGATGGTGGCCCACTTGGATGTGTTGATCATGATCCAGAATATTGGTTTCATTACAAAAATAAAACTCATAGTGGTAAAGAGGAGATAATCCCAGCCCGTTGCCTTCTTTTTATTGGACTCACTAATTATGATAATAGAATAGCTGCAATCTATGATATGGAATATGTTAGAAGTATTTCTAATCTAGTGTTTGAAGTTGCAGAGGAGATGAAGGCAAAGGAAGTAAATAATGAATATAGGCTATAGCACTGGCGCGATATGTAGAAGTAGTTTAGAAGAAGCATTGGAGATGATGATGCTTTCTTATCTTAATACAGTCGAAATTTCTTGTTTGCGAGAAAAAGAATTTCACACTTTTATTGAGTATTTAGATACACTTAATTTAACAGGTTATGAGCACATTTCTTTCCATGCTCCAAGTAAACTTTCTTTTCTGAGCGAAATTGACATAGTTCATGATTTATTAGAATATGTTGTTCCTAGAGAGTGGGGAACAGTTCTTCATCCAGATGTTATAGAGGATTATAGTTCATGGACTCGTTTAGGTGAATATCTTCGTATTGAAAACATGGATAAACGTAAGAATATAGGTAAAACAGTAGAAGAACTAGAAAAAGTATTTGAAGAATTACCAGAAGCC
>CEPX01141684.1_pt1 | contig 13738 bp, 13 predicted proteins | sample 361361 | NCBI WGS metagenome assembly CEPX01 (sample SAMEA2619974, study PRJEB7988) | marine metagenome | biome: marine biome (ENVO:00000447); feature: mesopelagic zone (ENVO:00000213) & marine oxygen minimum zone (ENVO:01000065); material: "saline water (ENVO:00002010), including plankton... | reverse complement strand
TTTGGTTTTATTAATTTGGTTTTATTAATTTGGTTTTATTAATTTTTCGGAAGGTACATTTATTCTTATCTCGCCAAAAAAACTTATTGACCATCTTTTTATCAATCCAAAAATGTTTGTTTGATTTATTGATCAACTCAACAGATGTTAACCCCTTGAAAGCATAAACTTCAACTTCCTTTCCTTCTTTTCTTACATAATTAATAAGTTGTGTAAAATCTCCATCTCCTGAAATCAAAATAGCTTTATCATACTTGTCCTTACAAGCATCTCTTAACATGTCTAAAGATAAATGTATATCATCCCCCTTGATAATATAATATTCTTGCTCATCTCTATCAACCCTCTTTTGTCTTTTACAAAGAACTACACTGCATTTAGGGATTTTTCTAAGACGAGCAAAAAGTTTCATCTGATTCCAATAAACCCATTTATTGAAATTTTCTTTTAATGGAGCATTGTAATAATAAACAGTAATGAGTTTATCATTGTTAATAATCTTTTTAACAAACTTTTCAAAATCAAAAAAGATATCTGAATATCTTGTATTAATAGTTTTTAACCCGTAATAAAAATTTGCTCCATCAATATACACAGAAACTCTTTTTGCCATTTTAATAAAAATCCGGCCTTGACCGAGGTCCAGAACCGGGAGTACATAAGCGGGATGTCCGAAGACTTAAGGCATTCCCTGACACCTTAATATCCAGAAATGATGCTATTACTTAAGTTTTTCGTTCTATCAAAATTTTTGTTTTATCCAGGAATAAAAGTAAAATCAAACATACGTAGTTGCATTCGATAAAAATATAAAAGGGATTTTGTAGGTTTTGGTATGACGGGGAAGAAAACTTTTCAGGAACTTTTGAATTTTGGAATTGTGAACATAGACAAGCCTTCGGGGCCGACTTCGTTTTCTGTTTCTGATTATGTGAAGAAACAACTTGGGCTGGGGAAGACTTCGCATTTTGGAACGCTGGACCCTAAGGTGACTGGGGTTTTGCCTGTTGCGCTTGGGCGGGCTTGCAGGTTGACTGGGTTTTTTCTTGGACATGATAAGGTTTATGTTGGGATTTTGCACACTCATAAGGAGCAGGATATGGGGGAGCTTCAGGAAATTATTAATGAGAATTTTGTTGGGAAAATTATGCAGATGCCTCCTGTTAAGTCGCGGGTGAAGCGAGCTGTCCGCGAGCGGGAGGTTAAGAGGTTTGAGCTGGTGGAGGCGGGGGAGAATAAGAAGGATTTTCTTTTTGTGGCTGATGTTCAAGGAGGAACATATATTCGGAAACTTTGTTCTGATTTAGGAGAGAAGATTGGGGGAGCTCATATGCTGGAATTGCGGAGGATGCGAGCTGGGATTTTTTCTGAGGAAGATAATTTAGTTAATTTAAATGATTTTACCGACGCTGTTGATGAATATAAAAAAGGAGATGAGAAAAAGCTGCGGGGAATGATTGTGCCTGCTGAAGATGCTATTAAAAAGATTATGCCGGTTGTTAAGGTTAAGAAAACTGCTTTGAGGCAGCTGTTGACTGGGAAACTTTTGTTGAAAAAAGATGTGATGGGTCCTGTGCCAGATGAAGAAGTTTTTGCTGTTTTTCACGGGGAAAAGTTTGTGGAAATTGCTGAAAAAACAAACAAAAAGGGGGGGGCGGTTTTGGGGCGGGGTTTGTTTGTTTTTAATTAGTTTTTTTTGTTTGAAATCTTACGGTGGGGTAATCTGGTATAATGGATGTTGATTTCAATCAACCGAAAGGATTATAAACAATCCTTGTTCTATCATATTAACATAATCCCAGGTGATCTGCAAGGGTTGCCTGATGCTTTAAAAATGAAATCTACAATTGTATTTATTGACGGAGCTTATCTTTCTTTTATTTCCAAATTCTTTGGAAAAGGCAAGCCTCTTAAGTATAAAATGGAAGTTTTTGCAAAAAATCTTGCAAAATCCAGGAATTTAGAATGTAAAAAAATTTACTTTTATACTGCACCACCTTATCAAAATCCAACCCCGACAAAAGAAGAAAACAGGAGAAAAGCAAGTTATGATAAATTTGTTTCAAAATTAAGAGAAGTCAGAATAATCATTAGAGAAGGGAGATGTCAGAAAATAGATAGTACTTATCAACAAAAAGGAGTGGATACTTTACTAACAATCGATTTATCAAGAATTCCAAAAAGAGAGGGAATCTCTGATGTAATTGTTTTAACTTCAGATACAGATTTTGTTCCAATTATTAACTATTTATCTGAAGATGGAATAAATGTAATTCTTGCTTATTTCACAGACAAGAAAAGAAAATCAGGACTTTCACTCTCAAATCATTTATGGAAAGCTTGTAAGGATAAGATTAAGATAAAAAAAGAATATTTTCTTAACAAAGCAGAGGAACAAAATTTACAAAGTAGGAAAAGTAAGAAAACAAACAAAAAGGGGGCGGGTGTTTTGGGGCGGGGTTTGTTTGTTTTTAATTAGTTTTTTTTGTTAATAACGAATCGGGAATCTCATGTATGATTACCTTGAGGCCATTATGGATGATAGATAATCTTTAGGGGCATTCAAGTTTACACAACATAAAAGGGGGGGAACATTTTTTGTAACGCTAGATATGTTAAAGGAAATTGATGATCCACTACTATTTCTCGTGCTATTTGTTTTATTAGATAGAGCTGCAGATCATTTTGCAATTGTCTTGCTTGTGCTCTTAATCTGCGCCCACCAACAAAGGGTCTTTCAAGTATTTTCCCCATACTGTCATATGCTTTTAACATATCTTCAGTTGACATAGTGGATAGATCTTCTGGGTGATCACTAATCACTTGCCTTGCTTGTTTTGTTAATTGTCTACAATAAGTTGGATTATCTTTTATCCAATCATAAATTGTATAACCAACAAATCCCGCTGCACAAATTACTTCTCCAACTACGAAAGGATCTTTTAAAGCATCTGTAATATCTTTCATTTTTATTAAATAAATCACTCCAGTATAAATATTTAACGGTCGGCCCAGCTCCATCCAAAATAGTGAGGGAGCTTTCTGAACTCACAAGGGCTCTTAGTTTGCCACCCGTGTTTTTCTCTTTGAGAAATTTTTGTAAATCTTGAACTAAAGAAAAAAACCCAAAGCAGAAGAACGAAATTTATGAAGTAGAAAAACTTATATAAGAAAAAATAGCAGTTTCTCTTGTATGCATAATATATACATTGTATCTCAATAAACTATAAAAATGGGGTGAAAGTGGCATAATTATGGCAGAAGAGGAAGGGGGAGTTAATGAAAAAGGGAGTGCTCAAATTCCTGTGAGAATTAATCAGGATGAATTGCGGACTGAGGCTCAGAGTTTTTTTGAAATGCGGAAAAAGGAAATTGGGCAGAGTGCGAAAGAAGGGAAGCGTGTTATTCAATTTGATTTTCATGATTTGTCTGAGCATTCTCCTGAACTTGCTGAGCTATTGATTGAGAGGCCGGAAGAGTGTGTTGAGTTGCTTGAACTTGCATTGGAAGAGCTTGAGTGGGCTCCGAAAAATGCGCGAGTGCGATTAGTGAATATTTCTAAAACACAGGAGATTTTTATTCGGGCTATTAGGGCTAAGCATCTTGGGAATATGATTTCTATTGAAGGAATTGTGCGGCAGGCGAGTGAGGTTAGGCCGCAGGTGACAAATGCTAAATTTGAATGCCCGAGCTGCGGTACGATTATTTCTGTTTTGCAGATTGATAAGAAATTTAAGGAACCTTCAAGATGTTCGTGCGGGCGGCGGGGGGGTTTTCGTGAGCTTTCGAAAGATATGGTAGATGCTCAGAGACTAACTATTGAAGAAAGTCCGGATTCGCTGACTGGGGGGGAACAGCCAAAACGGATGACTGTTTTTTTAAAAGAAGATTTAGTGGACCCGCGAATGGAAGAGCGGACAACTCCGGGGAGCAGGGTGCGGATTATCGGGGTTTTGAAAGAAGTGACTTTGTCGTCTTCAACTGGAGCGATGCTGACGCGGTTTGATTTGGCAGTTGAGGCAAATAATATTATTCCGCTTGAGGAAACTTTTGAAGATGTTCAGGTTTCTGAAGAAGATGAGAGAGTAATTAGGGAATTATCTGTTAATGCTAATGTTCTTGGCAGAGTTGTTGAGAGTATTGCTCCTTCGATTTGGGGGCATGAGGAAGTTAAGACAGCTTTGGCTTTGCAGTTGTTTTCTGGTGTGAAAAAAAAACGGAGCGATGGGACGGACACGCGAGGGGATATTCATATTTTGCTGGTAGGTGACCCTGGAGTGGCTAAGTCTGTTATGTTAAAGTTTGTTTCTAATATTGCTCCGAAAGGGAGGTATGTTTCTGGGAAGTCAGCGACTGGAGCGGGGCTGACTGCGACTGTTGTGCGGGATGAGTTTTTGAGGGGGTGGAGTCTTGAGGCGGGGGCAATGGTTTTGTCTAATAAGGGGCTGGTTTGTATTGATGAATTCGAGAAGATGGATGAAAACGATAGGAGTACGATGCATGAATCAATGGAACAGCAAACTGTAACAATTTCCAAGGCGACGGTGCAGGCGACCTTGCGGAGTCAGACATCTGTTCTTGCTGCTGCTAATCCTAAGTTCGGGAGGTTTGACACTAGCCAGATGATTGCAAAGCAGGTTAATTTGCCGCCGTCGCTTTTGAACAGGTTTGATTGTATTTTTATTTTGAAAGATCTGCCGAATCGGGAGAGGGACGAGAATATTGCGACGCATGTTCTTCACGAGCATAAGCAAGATGTTAAGCACGATATTATTGAGAGGGATTTGCTGAGGAAGTATATTTCTTATTCAAAGCAAAAGTTTAATCCGGTTTTGACTGATGAAGCTGTTGAAAAGATGAAAAAGTTTTATGTTGATTTGAGGAACCAGCCGACTTTTTCTGATGTTGCTGTGAAGCCGATTCCGATTTCTGCGAGGCAGTTGGAGGCGTTGGTTCGGTTGTCTGAGGCGCATGCGCGAATGAGGTTGAGCAAGAAGGTGACTAAGAAAGATGCACAGGTCGCAATTGATTTGATGAAATATTATCTGATGCAGGTGGGTTATGATGAGGAGACAAAGACAATCGATATTGACAGGATTGGGGGCGGGGTGGCAGCTTCTCAGCGAGGGAAAATTCAGGTTTTACAGGAAACTATTGAAGCGCTGGAGAATAAGTTAGGGAAGTTGATTCCGATGGAGGAAGTGATGAAAGAGCTTAAAGATAAAATGAAAGAGAGTGAGATTGATGAAGCAATCGACAGAATGGTGCGGGCGGGTGATTTGTTTCGGCCGCGGAAAGGTTACATTCAAAGAATGTAACCATGCGAAGATTGTGTTTTGCACAAAACCCAACTCAGAAACTGCCCATGGCAAGTTTCTTCGTTCCTCTGCATTTATTAATTGGTTACAATTTTAGATTAGTAAAATGCTTTTTTATCGTGGGAGAGGTTGGGGGTGATTACAAATTTAGAAGCGAAACATCTTGACGAAGTCAGATGTGGAGCTGGGTGGGGGTGGGGATTGTTTTCTATCACAATAATACTTAAAAAGTTAAAATTTTTTATTGGAAAATGGCAAGAAGAAGACAAAGAAAAATAAGCCAGAGAGCTCTTCATAATTCTGGTGTGGAAATTCCACGGGAGTTTAAGGAAATGGGTTTAACACAAAGAAGGGTTAGAAGTCTTTTGCATGGTATTCCATTTAGTGTTCTTAGTTATGATCCTAGAAAAGTTGTTATGAAAGTAGAATCTTATTCTCTGCCAGGAATATCTCAATTAGAAGTTTTGGGTGTTTGTATTGACCCTTATTTCGGAAGAACTGATGAGGGGGTGGTTCTTCCTTCTGATAATCCTGAGGGAGGGATAACTGATATATTAGAAGGCACATTTGCTTATAGAGCAAGGGACAAAAGTCATGTTGTTTTATTAAATATAAAACCGTCATCTCCTCGTGAGTAGTGCTTTTTACTAATTAGGGGGTTGATTAAGCTGCGCCCTTCGGGCGCGGGAGATAAGACAACTTTGTTGTCAGTTAATATGATCATTCCAAACCTGCGGTTTGAATTATACTTTCTCAGCTCGGCTGAGAACTTGCTGACGCGAGAATAGGGAAGCGCCCGAAGGGCGCGTTGTGAATATGAAATCTTCGGTAGGGTGATTTTAGTAAGTTATTTATGATGGGGAAACTATATTCTGAATCATCAACTCAATCACAATAATACTTAAAAACAAATTAAAATTTCCTAAAACATGTTAGCAGAAGAGGGAATTAGTGAGGGAAGCGGGGAGATACGAAAGAGGAATGTTGCGTACAAGCTGCGGATAGGGGACATTCTGAAGGGGAAGCCGGTGATGTCTGAAGGTTCGGCTGAGAATCCGGCGAGATTTTTATTTCTTGAGCTTGGGGATAAGAAAATTGTGAGGGTTAATATTCTTGCGAATTGTGTTGATAAGTATGTGCAGGATGGGGAGAAAAAATATGCTTCGTTGACTGTGGATGATGCTTCGGGGCAGATGCGGTTGAAGGCGTTTGGAAATGATATTGGAATTTTGAAAGATATTATGCAGGGGGATACTTTGCAGATTGTGGGGAATGTTCGGGAGTGGAATTCTGAACTTTATGTTTTGCCTGAGATTGTGAAGAAAGTTGACCCGCGGTGGCTCCTTGTTAGAAAGTTGGAGATTCAGAATTCTCGAAAAGATATTCCGCTTGAGAGCAATGCGCCGATGAGGGATGTTTTGCTGGATGCAATTAAAAAGGCAGAGGGGGAAGGCGGGGTGGATGTTGATAAGCTGATTATGGATACAGAGGCAAGCCCGGATTTGATTAATTCTGAGATTAAGAAACTGCTTGAAGAGGGGCTTGTTTATGAGCCGAGGCCGGGGCGGTTGAGGTGGTTGGGTTAGTTGTGGTGGTTTCTGTTTTCCACAACTCCAAGCCCTATGTGGCTTGTCGTTTATCTACCGCGCCGAAGGCGCGGTTTATGATCTGGTTGTGAATTTAGATTAGTAAAATGCTTAGAATGATAAGAAAATTCGGATTGAGTAACTAAAACTCAGAGTTGAAAATCAAAGATGCTTTCTAGATGCAGCTTTCATAAGATCAAGACCTTTTGGTCTGCCTTTTTTTGATTTGCCAGATGAACTAAAATAATATCTTTTTCTGAGAGCTTCAAGAATTATAGACTGGATGCTTAGATAGGAAAATAATTCCTTTTCTTTTCTCAGTTTTTGAAGCATTTTAGCTGGGATTCTGATTGTTACTGCTTCTGTTTCATTATCCTGTGATTTTTGGGGCATTTTTGCTCGTGTGTAGGTAATGTTTTATAATATTATATACACACAAGGGTTTTTAAGGTTTTTGGTTATTTGCGACGCTGTTTTGATGTTTTTTGGAAAAAAGAGTGAAATTGAATTAATTGTATTTATGTGTGATATATGGGTTTTGTTGCGATTTGCAGTAGATTAGATTTACTTAGATTACAACGCGCCCTTCGGGCGCTTCCCCGATTCCAAGACACATGTGTCTTGGAATTTTTTGCCTCATTTGTGATCTGGACATCATTTCCCACTTACTGATTACTATATTTTCTTACTACCCAACCTATCTTACTTTTCCCTTACCTGCCTTACTACTTTCATTAAATTTCTTACTCTATTTTCACTTACTTCCCGGGTGGTATCTCCGCCTTTAAGATAATTTCCGACAATTGCTCCGCCTGCTAGTGATAATTGTTCATAGGCATTATCCTTATTAACTCCGGAACCGACTATTAGTGGAAAGTCGGAAAGTTGTTGTCTAAATTCTCTAAGTTTTGCAATTGGTGTTTCAATTCCTGTTCCACTGCCAGTTGTGACAATTGCGTCACATCTTGACTTGCCAACTTCTAAATCTTGTTCTAGTGAATTTCCTGTTGACGAGGTATATTTAAATCTCACTCCTCCTAAAACTGCGATATCCGGGTAAACATTTCTTTCTTCGATGTAAATATCTTCTGGACCGAGAACAGTATCTAGTTGGACAAATGCTGCGCCGAATTCATCAGCTAGACTAAAGGAAACTTGGGGGTCTTGCAACAGATTAACTCCTAATGTTATGGTTTTTTTCTTTTTCGCTAATTCTTCTAAAGCACTCATGACATCAAGCACATTATTTGTGTGATAATCTTCTACTATTGCTCCGTTTACTCCATGTCTTTCAAAAATAGCTAATTCTCGCCTTGCTCTTTCTATTTTTTCTGATGATGTTCTTCCGGCAAGGTGAATCATTCCGATGATTGGTTTTGTTGTTCCAAATAAATCTTCTAAAATTCTCATTTAAACTTCCTCAAGTTCAAAGTCAACATCTTCGCCGAGCATGTCTTGTTCTTTTTCCTGGCGTTGGAATTCTTGCTGTCTTTTTTCTCTTTCTCGTTTCATGTTTTGCAAGTCGCTTAGGGTAATATCTTTTAAATTTTTTCTTTTGGATAAATCTAATTCCCCGTGGGAAAGTTGGTCTAATTTTTCTGATTTTTCTTTTTCAGCTATTTCTGATTCAGCTGCTTCAGCAGGTTCTGCTAATTCGTCAATATCAATTTCTTCTTGGTAATCTTCTTCTGTTTGGGGGAAGGTTGGGGGGGCTCCGATTTTTTCTCCGACTTGCCTTAAGATTTCTTTTTCTTTATCAGGATGAGCTTTTGTAAATTGAATTTTGGTTTCATGGTTTTTTAAGAGATTGACTTCTAATTCTATTTCTAATTTGACAATTGGCTCTTCAAAGTTGGCTGGGAGGACGCCTTTTTCAATGCTGTCAATAATTTCTTCGGGCACTCCTGACACTTTTGCGAGCTGGGGAATTGACATTTTTTTTCTTCGCCGTGATATATTGAGCCGCCAGTAATAGTTGTCGTAAAGTTTTTCATTGAATTGTTTTTTTGGGAGGACTCTTAATTTATTGAGATTTTTATGAGCTGTCAGCTGGTCTTTGCTCAGGTCAGACTGGGCGGGCGCGGTTCCTGCGAGTTTTTCCATTCTTTCTCTGACAGAATATTTTTTATCTGCAGTTGCGAGTTGTTCTTGAGTCGGTCTTTTTAGGAGGGGGATATTTTCTTTTTCTGCGCAAATCTCGCAAACTTTTCCGATCTCGCTTTCGAAGATCCCATCGTGAAGAACTAACTCTTCTTCGGTTTTTTTACATATTGCACAACGCATGAATTGAGAACGAGATTTCTTTTTTTAAGGATTATTGTAGTGGATTGTATAGTTTAAACCAGTGCGTTAATCTCAGATAATTGCTCGATTTCGTAGATTTTTTCTGATTCATCTATGATGATAACTGGGAGTTTTTCGATTTCATATTCTAGCATTAAACTTTCTGTTGAAAGCAGGTCCATGTTTCCGGCGATTGGGATAAGGATTACTTTGTCGCCTTTTTCTTGTTTTAGTTCAGAAATGTATTTTGAAAATGCTGACTGCCTTGCTTTTTGTTCGAGTAAGATGGTTGCATAATCGTAAATATAAACAATTGTGTGGAAAGTGGAGTTGCATTGTTTTTTTATTTTGATGCTGTTGACCCAGAATAAAGTTCGCAGGAGGTCGTATTTTTTGTGCTGTTGTTTTAGTGAATCTGTGAGGGTTTGCGATTCTTCTAGCTTTTGCAATAAACGAGCTTCTTCGAAAATTCTGTCTCCGAATTTGATATTTTCTTTTTCAGCTGCCTCACAATTTAAGATTCCTAAATTTAAAATGTCTGCTTGGATTTTTAGGTCGAGTAAATTAAGTTCTGATTCTATGTAAAGTTCTGCTATTGTCGCGCTTCTTCTGTTTTCCAGAGAAATTCCGAGCATCATGCCGATTCCGAAAATAAAGATTGTGACAATCAGGGCTTCCCAAAAAACGTGCCGGTTGCTTTTGAGTAAATTTCTTTCTTCTACCATCGGTAATCTCCCTTAATCATTCTGTAAAATGACGAAAACCAAATTAATGGGTATAATGTAAGGTATATTAATAGATAAAAAAGCCGTTTAAAAAGATTTCTTACTTCGTCCCACTCGCCTTTTTGTTTGCCTAGTGTGGTGAGTATGTATCTGCTGTAGATGAACGCTGTTACGAATAGGACGGCTGTGAAGAAAATTAGGATTGACGGGTGGAGGTTGATGTCTTGGAGGCGGAATATTGGTGAGCCTGAGATGTAGCTGTATTTTGTTGAGAGGTATGTTAGAATGAATTTTCTTGTTAGTAGGTACATTCCGAATAGGAAGACGCCGACGCTTAAAATTATAGATAGGGAGACAAATGGGATGACGAAGAATCCGAGCATTCCTTTTTTCATGAAAGTTTTTTTGTATTTGAAAATTGCCTGGATACCTCCGATGCCCCAGCGTTCCCTTTGCCGCCACCATTGTTTGAATTTGCTTGGTGCGGTTGTTGTGACGAAAGCTGACAGGCACATTTTTGTTTTGTAGCCGTGCTTCATGAGATTCCATGTTACGTCAATATCTTCTGTGACTGTGTTTGGGTCAAAGCCGCCGACTTTTTTTAATCCGGATTTTCTGTACATACTTAGCGGGCCGTTTGTTACGTAAACAGCGTCTATGAAATCCAGTAGTTTTCTTGTCCATGCTAAAACAATATATTCTATTTGCTGAATTTTCGCCAGGAAGGTTTGTTTGTTTCTTATGAAAACTGCTGAGGTTGCTGCGCCGACTTTTGGGTCGTTGAAAAATCCTACAAGTTTTCTTATTGACTCTTTTTCTGGATAACTATCTGCATCAATTACTGCGATTAGCTGTCCTTTTGCAACTGCGATTCCGCGATTAAGTGACTCTGACTTGCCTATATTTTTTTTATTGTTAATTAATTTTAATTTTGGGTAAGTTTTTATTAATTTTTTTACAATGTTTTTTGTGTTGTCTGTTGAGCCGTCGTTGATTATGATTACTTCTTTTATTGCTTGGTAGTCTGAGTCAAAAACATGTTTAACTGTGTCTGCGATTGTTTTTTCTTCGTTGTAGCCAGCTATTAAAACTGTTACAGGGTAGTTGCGTTCTGGTTCGGGGTAGGAAAAAATTTTGTGTTTGTTTCTTATGATTAGAAATATGTAGAAGAAGAAAAAGTAGAGGGCTATGAACATTAGGATGAGATAGGTTGTTGTTACAAAGTCGGGCATTATGTTTCTCCTGCTTGCTGCTGGGGATTTTCTTGAGGTGTTTTTTCTGAGATCTCTTTTTTGTGGACATTAAAGTATTCGTAGAATTCTTCGGAGAGGGCGAGCTCCATTGTGTGGCCTGTTCGTTTTGCGGTTACTAATCCTATTTCTCTGAATTTATGGATGTGGTCGTAGGCTTTGTTGCCCCGAATTTTGATAATGATTGACTGTTTGACTGGCTGTTTGTAAGCGATGACAGCGAGGGTTTCCTGCTCTGCTTTTGTGAATTCTGCTGTGCCTGTTGCGAGCCGGTTTATCATGCTGTGGTATTTTTCTGCTACATCCATTTTCCATGAGTTGCTTCTGACATTGAGGCGGATTGCACCTTGGGAATATTTTTTTTCTAATTGGTGCAGGATTTCTTTGAGCATGATTGGGTTAATATCTGTCAGCATGATTAGATCCTGAAGGTTGAGAAATCTCCCGGCGATAAACAGGGCTGCTTCAACTTTTTCCTGGCTTTGTTTTTCCCTGTCTTCGAATTCTGTTTCTATTTCTTGGGCTGTTGATTGTGTTATGACAGGGGCTGGTTCTTTTGACTGGGTTGTTTCTTGGGTGGTGGCGGGGGTTGGTTTTTCTTGTTCTTCCATTTTAACCAGCAATAGCGAAACGCAAGATTCCGCCGACACCGCCCAAATTATCAAACTGGACTCCTTCTGCGGTTTCTTTTGTTACGAGATGGACTTCGGCAGAGGTTTTGGCTGCGAGCTTTTCAAATTGATTTAGTTTTTCTCTTTCTAGAGTTTTTGAGAGAATGAGCTTTTCAACTATGCCTTCCTTTAGCCTGATTTCAGTTTCTACTTCTCCGTATGCGACCTTGTTTGGCTCTTTTGCCAGGACAGAGAAGAACTCATCGAGGATCTGTTTTTGTTTTGTGATTTCCTGCTCAGCTAGGACATCTTCGGATTTTTGGACAAGTTCTTTTAGTCCGGGCATTTCTGTATCTCCTATGTCCCTAACTGCGATAACTTTGTCTTTGAGTTTTGTAACGAGCTGACCTGTTTCTAAAAATTCGTCTTTTGTTGGAATCGGTCCTCCTATTAAAATTCCCTTGAGTTTTTCGTTAGTAAAAAAATGCTGTTTCATTGCTTCTGCTACTCTTCTGAAAAATTCTTTTGCAAGACCTTCGGTGATTCTATGGAATCTTTGGCTGGACTGGCCTCCTGCTCTGACCTTACCCGGAATGCCTGATGTAAAATGCTGGAGAATTCTGATTGATTTGCCTTCTAAGAGCCCGATTGTTGCTTCGTTTCTTTCAATTATTAACAAGGCGTAGACTTCGTCTGTTGCAAGCATTTCTTGGAGAGGTTCTAAAATAAAAGTCTGGTCGCAACGGTAGAGCCGGATTTTCATGGGCTGGGGCGGTTCAATTGTCCAGATTTGGAAATCCTGCTGTCCTTCTTTTTCTGAGATATTGCCTGAGAAAATTGCCAGTCCGTTTTCCGGAGTCCTGCCAATTAGTTTTAGCTGGCGGGCAGCTTTTTCCAGTGCCTGAATTACGTTTTTTCTTGTTGAAGTTGATTTGATGTTTGTGGCGGTTCCTTTTTCGTCTTCAATTTGTTTTATAACTTGGTTGAGATTGAAACCGGCTGGTATGTATACGCTGATGAACTCGGTGTGGCGGCCTCGGTAACCTGCTAGTTCTTCTACTGTTTGTTCTAATTCGTATTTTTTTGCTTGGTCCATGATAATTGATAGAGTTTGGTTTTATTAATGTTGCGAGGCGCGTGTCAGATTTTATGGCAGGCTTTTAGGTCTTTTTCAAAGGCAGAAAGTTTGGGGGGTATCTTTATCCCGGAGATTGGGTCTTTTAGCGAAATTCCTTTTTCTTTTTTTGTTTTCCAGACCTGACTGTTGAAGTTTTCTATTTTTTCTACGAGATTCAGAGTGGATGCTGTTGGTTTTCCTTTTGGAAATTCTGATTTTAAAAGATCTGTTCCTTTTTGTTTCATTATGAAGGTTGTGATTTGCGGGATTATGGGGTAGAGGAGGGTAAGGAGATTTTCAAGAAGGTAGTGAAGGGTGTATTTTGCTGATTCTGATTCTGATTTTGTGAATTTTTTTTCCTGATTATAAGCCCTGTTTTTAATTAGTTCCAGGTAGTGGGAGGCGAGAGTGTCCCAGAGGAATTTTCTTAATCTCAGTGTTGAGTGATGGAAGTCGTATTTGCTGTATTCTTGATCTGAGAGGTAAATTAGGTCTTGCATGTAGTTTATGAACAGGGTGTCTAGCTGGGTTAGTTTTGGTTTTGTTTTTGGTTTTTCAAACATCATGACAAATTTAGAAACATTGATTATTTTTGTCAGGGTTTTTATTTCAGCATGAATTTTTTCTTCTGAGACATTTAGGTCCTGCTTTGATAGGTCGCCTTCGATTGCACTCCAGAGCCGGATTGCTTCTGCGCCGGATTTTGTTAGAACTTCCTGCGGGTCAACTGCATTGCCAAGTGATTTTGACATTTTTTTTCCTTTTTCGTCGAGGAGATGCTGGTGTATCCACGCGTCTTTGAAACATGGTTTGCCTGTTTCTAAAAAACCGCGAAGGAGGGTGTAGTA
>CEPX01123510.1_pt1 | contig 13742 bp, 13 predicted proteins | sample 361361 | NCBI WGS metagenome assembly CEPX01 (sample SAMEA2619974, study PRJEB7988) | marine metagenome | biome: marine biome (ENVO:00000447); feature: mesopelagic zone (ENVO:00000213) & marine oxygen minimum zone (ENVO:01000065); material: "saline water (ENVO:00002010), including plankton... | reverse complement strand
ACTTCAACACAGCAGAAAATAGCAGTAAACACGGCAATATGGCCACCAGGAGGATTCTGGACATCTGGAGAAGAGATTGGAGCATATTTGTGGATTAGAGATAATATACCCGCAAATACTAAGGTTTTCAGCTTTGTTGTAGATGGCCCTACAATAGGGATGGACAAATTCATATGTTTTTGGTGCGACGATATAAAGGAATTTAAGACAACAGGAGCAAATCAAACAGCAGAAGAAATTCATTCTTTTCTAAAATCTAGGGATTATGAATATCTGGTAATAGATGGAAGGTATGCACAGAAATACGGTGCAGATGAAACTAATACTAAACTACAGGAGCTTGCAGAATCAGGATTATTCAGGCCGATATTCCAGAGCCAAGGAGCAGTAATATTTAAGACATAATTGCCTTGCTGATTCTAAATTCCTTGTGTTTTTTGACATTAAACTATGCCTTTTTCCTTTAATTTACTCAATAGATTGTCTACTGATTCATCCACACTTTCCTTGTCTGTTTCAAGCACTATATCTGGATTCTTTGGCTCTTCAAAATTCGAAGAAATTTTCATAAAGTTCTCAAAACCCTTTTCATTTTCTTTGGCTTTTTTATAATGACCCTTGACATCCCTTTTTTGGCATACTTCCAAAGGGCATTTTACATATACTATGAGAATTTTATCCAAAACTTTTCTTGCGTATTCCCTGGATTGTTCTGTTGGAGAAGCTACAGAAGCTATTGTAAATGCCCCTTCCTGGGATTTTTCTTTGCAAAGGTTCGCTACACGTTTCATATGTTCGTTCCTCTCTTCTTTAGAATAGCCTAAGTCTGCTGATATTGTTTTCCTCATTTCGTCACCATCGAGAAGGATTACCTGAATGTTTTTTCCCTTCAGTATGTTGACAAGTTTTTCAGCTATTGTCGATTTCCCAGAACCATGCAGACCTGTAAACCATAAAGTCCATCCTTGTTTTGCCATTTTAAGAAACCGGTATTTTGTTTTTTAGATTCTCCAAAACCTTTTCTGGTACAGCTACCTTGCCCATAGTAGCTCTACCCTTATCGTGATGATCATTACCGCCGCTCTCGAGTATTTTCTTTGATTTTGCAATACCTTTGTAAAAATTTATCAGATCTTGATTGCCACTTTCATCAATATTCTTTTCAGGACATATTATATGGTAAGGGTAATATGTTTCCATTCCATCACCACCATTCTCCACAAAAAAATCTATTAGTTTGATAGAATCCTCCTTGGGATAGACTCCAGGATGTGCTAAAATAGCTACCCCTCCTGCTTCTTGTATTGTTTTTATACCATCTTTTATTGAAACTCTGCCTATAGTGCCTACAAAAGCCTTTTTCCCGACTCCTAATAATTCATCAAAAACATCCCTGACAGAACTGAATTTATCAGGATATTTCTTTAGAAGATATTTTGCAATATGCGGCCTTCCGAATGTTCCACCAACAGTTTTTTTGACATCTTCATATTCTACCTCATATCCAAGACCTTTTAGCTTCTCAATTATTAATTTTTTATTCTCTTCCCTTTTGTCGTTTATGTGTTTTATCAAATCGATAAGTTTCTGATTATTGAAATCTATAAAAAGACCTAAAACATCTACCTTATCATAGCTAAACAGAGGGTCATCACAGCTTAGTTCTATTCCTGGTACCACTTCTATACCCTTGCCTTTAGAATATTCAACTGCTTTTTCTACAGATGCTATAGAATCATGATCTGTTATCGCAATTGCACTTAATTTCTTTTCTACAGCAAGGTCGATAAGCTCTTCAGGAGTTAGTTCACCATCAGAAGCCACAGTATGGTTTTGCAAGTCTATCATTTTAACAGAGATATAAGGTCTTTTACCAGCTTTTCAAACCTTTCTTCCCCAATCATTACTTTTTTGACAGGGTTCATCTTCACAAACTCCCCTGTTTTATCCTTAAATATTTCTTTCCTTCCAAAGGAGCTGTCAACCGTGTATGGTTGGCCAATGTTTCCTCTAAACGGGAAAATCTTAATGTGCAAATGCTCTTTTTTTTCTTTCCACGTCGTTGATTTCCCATAAGTTGCTATTGGCACTGATAACTTTTTTTCTTTAGTAGTAGATTTCAACCCTTCATTTTCAATCATAATTCTTGTCATAGCCATGGATAGCTTGGAGAATGCAATCCCATAACTTTCTGCTAATCCTTTGTGCGACTCAATTTGAGAAAAATGAGTTAGATGAGAAAATGGCATTAGTTGTATTGTAAAATCTTTAGCGTTTCCACCGGTTTTAGGAGATAAAGTAGCAAACCAGCCATTTTTTTGACTGCCAATTTTATAGATTATTACTCCATACTCCGTTTTTTCTCCGACTTCATACTTCTGTTCATTACATAGATTACAATTATCCTTAAAACTTACATCTTCTCCAAATAATTTATCAGTTTCTTCCATCTTAGTCCTCAATAACTTTTATGTATTCTTCATCTCGTCTTTCAGTCAAATAAGAATCAAAGTACCCAATAACTAACCGGTAATATCTCTCACCTGATTTTGGAGTAACTTCCTCAATAACTCCACTAGCTTCAATCTTTTCATCTGGATAAGCAAGCATGCAATAATCTCTGGAATAGAATACGATCTTGCTTATTTGCAGATTCCTGCATGATTCGTCTCCATCAACAAATTTTGTATCTGAAATTTCATAACAACCGGGTCTGACAACGGAGTTTTTGTTGTCAGTAACCAAACCCTCAAATTTGGCTACTCCTACTTGCTTGTATCCTTCTTCCCCCCATTTAAACCATGTTTCATCTTCATTCTCCACCGCAAATATGACAAACAAGGTATCTTTAAAGAAGCCTTCAGATTTTTTCCTATACATATTCTCTATATATATCTCTTTTTTATGTATCATATGCCTGTTCCTTTTTTTGTAGAAGTTTTCCCATTCTTCGTAAGTTTTCCATTTTAGATCCTTATCTTTATTTTTCTCCAGAAATTTCATCAATTCCCAGAATTTTTCTTTGCCATATACTACAATGTTTATATCGGACATATTTGGGGAATAATGACCCATCAATGTCGAATATGTAATGCCTAAATCTTTCAGTTTGATACCGCTCTTGAGAAGAAATGATACAAATTCTACTAGTGCTCTTAGGTGGTCATCTAAATCCTTGATTGGAATACTCATAAGTTCGGCTAAACCTTTATTGGGAGAATATGCCTTTTCGATATCTTCTTCAGGAACAGCGAAAAAAAGTGGACTTTTATCATGAACTTCACTCTTAAAAACATAATCAGGATATTCCTTTGTAAAAGCAGTTAGGTACTCCTTAAGTTTATCTTTATCTATCCAAAGATCTAACCTATTCATTTTCCTTCCGGAAATAAACCTATAGGGCAGTGCATCGCTAGATATTTTGTCTGTAGGGATATATTTTGGTTTAACCAAAATCCTACCTTTGGGATGTTCATTACCATAAACTTGACAAATGAGCCCATCCTTGGTTGTGATCATAGATGATTCATAGTAGTGCATTCTAGCTTATGAGAGCTTTTAAGTACTCTTTTTCACCCCTGTCAGTTGTGTAAGTATCAAAGTATCCTATTACCACTTGATAAAATTCACCTTCTTTTGACTTGACTTTTTCCAGAAGTCCGCAGGCTTCTATACGTTCATTTTCTTTTGCCTGTAAGCTAAAAGGCCTTGCCCATGTTACAATGCGCTTTATTGGTACATCTTCATGACCTTCCAGTATTTTTGTTTCTTCAAGTTCATAGTATCCGGGTCTTACAATGGAATGATATGCATCCTTTACCTTCGCATTTATCTTTACTGTTCCTAATGGTTCATGTTGTGCTTCCCAATCATACCACGATTCATCCTTATTTTCAATACAGAACAAAGAGAAAACATTGCCGTCAATGAACCCGTCATCTTTTTTCCTGACCATGTTTGCTACATATTCCTCTTCTGTGTACACCTTAGATACAACTCTTTTTTGGTAATATGTAGCCCAGTCTTCCTTTGATTTCCATTTTAGAGATGGATTTTTGTATTTTTCCAGATGCTTGATTGCTTTCCACCCATTATCCATCCCAAAAATTAGCATATCAATATCAGATTCTCCGGGAGTGTAGTTTCCCAATAAAGTTGAATGGCTTATTCCTAGATTTTCAGTTGGAATTCCGGCTTCAACAAGAATGTCAACCAATTTTCTCACGGCTTTCAGGTAATCATCTAGGTCCTCCTCAGGAACTTTAAGCAATTCTTGCAAGCCTTTCTTAGTGTCGTAGAATTTCTTTACCTTTTTCTCGGGTACGCCTAAAAACCAGTTTTGATGCTTTTTACATTCATAGATATAATATGGGAACTTGCTTCGTATGGCATCCAGGTTTTTTTCTACTACCTCTTTTTTGTTGAATAAATTGAACCGAAACATACATTTACTGAATAAGAATCTTTTTTTCAGTCCCGTTAAAGAAAGTAAATCTGCAGGAACATACTTAGGCTTTGCTATGATAAATCCTTTAGGGTGTGTGCTGCTATATACTTTAAACTGGATGTCGTCTGTGCTGTCTATCAGTCCTGCTTCATGGTAATATGTCATTTTTATTGAATTTATCTTGCAGATCGTCCTAACTTCATAATTCATTCAGAAAATTAGTGAGGTATTTATTCTTTACCATTTTTGTGATAAAGCTGATAATTCCTGTTAGTTTTACAATACCGACAACAAAAAGGTATATTGATAATATGCCGATTGCCTGCCCAAATATATCGAATGGGATGTTAATAAATTTGCCAGATACAAATTCTATAATAATAGCAAATACCAGCATGGGATCAATATATTCCCTGCTGTATATCAGTCCAGGAGGATAAAAGCCGAATATTTTAAAGATGATATTTTGTTCTTGCCAAGAATGTCCTTTGACCATTCTTCCATTCAATTCTTTTTGAATATATTTCAATTCTTTTTTCAATTTTATTTTTTTTTCTATAATGCCCTTCCTGAAGTAAGATCTTACCAACTCTCTTAATGCATACTCTAATGTAAATATAACCGCTAAAAAAATTCCAAAAGTGATATACATCTCGGTGTTGTATAACTTATAAAGCCCAACACCTAATCCAGCTCCAAAAAAAATTGGCTCTATGAAATGTGCGACTGCATCAAAATACATCCCTTCTACCTTTTTGTGCTTTGGATCCATAGCTTTTGGATTCTGGATCCTTGCAACTTCCCCATCTGAACAATCCCATATTTTGTATAGGATGAAAAATAAAAGCCCTATTCCCATCAAAAAATAATTTCCAGTAGCTAAAAAAAAGTATCCAATTAAGGCAGGAAATAAATTTAATATAGATACCGCACTTGGAGAAAATCCTAGTTTGACAAAAACATATGTGAAGGGTGTGGAGAACCTTCTGTATATATTATAATAGATCGATTTCAAATTTTTTCCCTGTTTTGCTTTAATCTCCTTATAGGTGATTTTATTGTCTGTCATAGTGAATTTTTTAATGGCTTTTTTTATTTAAACCTTTCTCAAATCGAATATAGTATGAACATAAAAAGGTATTTAAACTGATTATGGTTCCATTAGTCGACAATGAACGTTATCTTTATTGTAGTAGATGCATTACGTTTTGACCATTTAGGAAAAAGTGGTTATAATAGGGATACCAGTCCAAATATTGATAGAATTGCAAATGAAAGTGCTTTTTTTACTAATTCTATTACTGCAATACCTAGTTCAACACCTTCCGTAGCTTCAATGATGACTGGTTTATACCCCCATTCACATGGGCTTAGGTTTATTCTTAGGCATAAACTAAATCCAAAAATTACAACTTTAGCAGAAATTTTGCAAGCACATGGTTATAGGACGATAGGTTACGATATAGATTCTATGGATAGCGGAATTGAAAAAGGTTTTGATGAGTTTTCTTCATTGCAATGGAGAATAAAAAATAAAATAAAAAGATTAATTCACAAGAAAGAAGTAACCAGGGCAGAAGAATTAACTGATTTTGCAAAAAGCCAAATTAAAAAAAATAAGCATAAAAAATTCTTCCTATATCTGCACTATGCCGACTTGCATACTCCTTATGAACCACCAAAACCTTTTGATGAGATGTTTAATCCCGGCTATAAAGGAGAAAGCGTATTTGATGATTGGAGCGACAAGAAGGGGGATATAGTTTTTAACATTAATCTTCCGAAAGAGAAAGTTCATAACGCAATAGCCCAGTATGACGGCTTAATAAAGTTTATAGATATGCAAGTGAGTTATATAATCAAATACATCGAAGAACTAAAATTAAAGGATAAAACTTCGATTATTATAACTGCAGATCATGGAGAGGGTCTTGGAGAGCATGGCCTTTCTTTCCAGCATAGTCTGTGCTTATATGAAGAAGGAATAAGAATACCTTTGATAATTCATGCCCCTAAGATACAAGGAAAAAAAATAGAAACTCAAGTTCAGACGATAGATATCATGCCTACTATCTTAGACATTTTAGATATACCTTTAATAGAAAAGGTTGATGGAAAGAGCTTAGTCCCTATAATAAATGAGGGTGAAGATGATAGGAAATACCTGTTTGCAGAAAATGGGAAGATGGAGTTTAAACAAAACAACAGGACATTTTTTCCTGGAATAAAAGGCAAGTGGAGGATGATAAGAACTAACGAATGGAAGCTTATTTATATCCCCCACCCAGAAAATGACATCTATGAATTATATAATTTAAAAGAAGACCCAAAGGAGAATGTAAACCTAATAAACAAAGAGCTTGGAGTGGCCAAAGAGTTAAGGGGGAAATTATTTGAATGGATGAATCATTCAAAAGGTGATGAGGATGTAGATTTAACAGAAAGATCAAAAAAATTGCTGAGAAAGCTCGGTTATATGGAAAATAAAAATGTTTAAAGCACCAAAATTCTTTGGAAAACTTTCAAGTAAATTTTCTGGGAAAAAACCAAATATAATTATGATAATGATAGACGGAGCTAGGTATGATGCTATATCTAAGGTTGATTATTACCAAGAACTGAAAAAGGATAGCGTGTTTTTCCCTAATTTGATAACTTATGCACCTTATACCATAGCGTCTTTGCATGCAGTATTTTCTGGTATGAATGGAAATGACAATGGGGTCAATGGATACTACAAGAGTTATAGTTTTGACAAAAAAAAGTGCTTCACTTTGGCGCAGTATTTCAAAGAACAGGGATATCATACGGAATGTGATTTGATCTATGAGAGTATAATCCCAACTCAAGGATTTGATAAGGTAAGATCTCATAATGAGTTTAAGGACGATCTTGTAAAACGACATTCAGAGATTTTGTTACAAATAAAAAATAAGCAACCATTCTGTCTTTTTTTGGATTACAGTAAATTACATACAAAACTTGTTTCTGAAGTCATCAAAAAATATTCAGATTTTGATGAAGCGTACTTCAAAGATAAAGATAATAACTTCAAAAAATACCTTGGTTGGGTCGAGACAAGTGCAGATTATCTAAAGTCCATATTGGATAAGACTAAAGAACTGGGATTGTGGGAAAATTCAGTAATTTTAGTGTTTACTGACCATGGTGTTAGTGTAGGGGACAAGGTCGGAGAGAAAGCTTATGGTGTTTATCTGTATGATTATACATTAAAAAGCTTCTTGTATGTTATTGGAAAGGACTTTTCTAAGAATCTAGAGATAAAGAATGTCGTTAGGACTATTGATGTCTTGCCTACTATTATGGATATGTTTAAACTTAAAGAAAAAGAAAACTATAAAAAAATACAAGGAAAGTCATTTTTGTCTTTTATTAAAGGAGAAATAGACGATAGGATTGCTTATTCTGAGACTGGAGGTCTAGGAGGGCCGACTCCTTCTCCTGAAAAACATAATGTCAGGAGTGTTAGAACTGATAAATGGAAGCTAGTATACAATGAGACAAATAAGGAAAAAGAACTCTATGATCTGGAAAATGATCCACAAGAAAAGAACAATTTGATTGGTAAAGGTCTAGAGATAGAGAATAAACTCTGGGAAGAAATACAGGGAAATATGTAGCTATCTAAATAGAAAGGTTTAAATACTCACTAGTAACACTAGTGGACTATGAAAAAGGTAGTCTGGGCAAACAAATCTAATGGGCAGTTATGTGTTACAATACCTACTGGTTCTGGGATCAAAGATGGAGATATTGTAACCGTTGAAAAAGAGAAGATAAAAAGAATTGTTTATAGCTCTGTCACTGCAGATATGTTCCACTATGGACATTTGAGATTGTTGGAGTCCGCAAATAATCTTGGAGATTTTCATATTTGCGGTGTTTTGACGGATGATGCGATCAAATCCTATAAAGAAGCACCAGTAGCTGGCTTAAAGGATAGAAAGGCAATTATTTCTTCTTTAAGGTGTGTGGATATGGTCATGGTTCAAAATGAATTGGACCCAACCGAAAACCTGAAAAAAATTCATGAACAATTTGGAAATGCAAAACTAATCCTAGTATATGGTTCAAACTGGAAAAAAGTTCCCGGTTCAAAGTATATGAAAAAAATCAATGGCGAAATTGTGCAGCCAGATTTCTATGAGAAATTGTCTACTGACAACATAGTTAAAAAAATTTTTAGTGTGTATGAGAATGGAGATGATAGAAAATGAAGAAAGTCTATGTAGGTATGAGCTCGGATGTATTGCATCATGGTCATATTAAAATAATAGAAGAAGCAAGAAAACTTGGCGAGGTAACTGTCGGATTATTAACAGATAAAGCTATTGCTAGTTTTAAACGTCTCCCTTTACTTTCTTATGAACAAAGAAAGAAAATAATAGAGAATATAAAAGGCGTCAAGGAAGTAGTTCCCCAAGAAACTCTTGATTATGTATCTAATCTAGTAAAATTAAAGCCAGAGTACGTTGTCCATGGAACTGACTGGCGTGAAGGTGTTCAAAAACAAATAAGGGAACGAGTAGTTGAGACATTAAAAAAATGGGGCGGTGAGCTGGTAGAACCAGAATATACTAAGGGAATATCTTCAACACAATTAGTCAACAATATGACTGAGATAGGAACAACCCCTGAAATTAGGCTCAAGAAATTGAGAAAATTACTCGAACTCAAACCAATAGTTAGATTTTTAGAGGTACATAATGGCTTGACTGGAAGAATAATTGAAAAAACAAAAATTATTGAAGGAGAGGCCGTAAGGGAGTTTGACGGGATGTGGTTAAGCAGCCTTACTGATTCAACTTCCAAAGGCAAGCCGGATATAGAGCTGGTTGATTATACTTCTAGAGTACAGACCATAGACCAAATACTGGAAGTAACCACTAAACCTATGATTGTGGATGGCGATAGCGGAGGTTTGACAGAACATTTTGTTTATACTGTAAAAACTCTGGAAAGGCTGGGTGTATCTGCCGTTATTATAGAAGATAAAATAGGTTCAAAAAGGAATTCTTTGTTTGGAACAGATGTTGACCAACAGCAGGATACAATAGAAAATTTTTCTAAGAAGATATCTACTGGAAAAAAAGCACAAGTAACAGAAGATTTTATGATTGTAGCTAGGATCGAGAGTTTGATATTAAAAAAAGGTCTTGATGATGCACTAAAGAGAGCTAAAGCATACATTGAGGCTGGTGCAGACGGAATAATGATCCATAGCAAGGAAGAAGACCCTAAAGAAGTTCTTGATTTCTGCAGCGAATATAAAAAATTTGAAAACAAAGTACCACTTGTAGCTGTACCTACAACATACAATACCTTGACTGAAGAAAAGTTGATAGAAGCTGACGTTAATATTGTGATATATGCAAACCATTTACTGAGGAGCGCATATCCTGCTATGGTCAAGGCGACAAAATCCATATTGGAGAATGGTAGAAGCCATGAAGCAGATGAATTATGCTTGCCAATAAAAGATGTATTGACATTGATTCCTGGAGGGAAATAATTATAGTCAAATCTGATGATTAAGATGATACTCTGCAAGAAATTTTATGATAAATTAATTGAAAATAAGTTAGATTTCTTTACTGGAGTTCCTGACTCATTGCTAAAGGATTTTTGCGCTTATGTGACAGACAATACTTCTGAGAAAAATAATATAATTGCTGCGAATGAAGGCAATGCAATTGCTCTTGCTGCCGGGCATTATCTCGCTACTGGAAAATTTGGATTAGTCTATATGCAGAATTCTGGTCTAGGAAACACTGTAAATCCTTTAACTTCTCTTGCCGATAAGGAAGTGTATTCTATACCTATGTTGTTGGTAGTGGGGTGGAGGGGAGAACCGGGAAAAAAGGATGAGCCGCAACACGTCAAGATGGGTAAGGTTACATTAGATGTTTTAGATGCGTTAAAAATACCATATAAGCTATTAGATGATAATTATGAAGAAATTTTGACAGAAGCAATAGAATACATGGAAGCTAATAAAGCTCCATATGCCATCGTTGTTAAGAAAGGAACATTTGAAGAATATAAACTGCAAAATAAAAAACAGACAAATTATGAGTTTAATAGAGAAGATGCAATAAAAACTATTGTGCCTTTGCTTAATGAAGATGATATTGTTGTTTCTACAACCGGGAAGACTTCCAGGGAGCTATTTGAGTTTAGAGAAGAGCTTAAACAGGGACATGAAAAAGATTTCCTTACAGTAGGAAGTATGGGTCATTCTTCTTCAATCGCTCTTGGAGTTGCCTTAGAAAAGCAAGATAGAACAGTTTATTGTTTTGATGGCGATGGAGCTTTAATAATGCATATGGGAGCATTATCAATAATAAGCTCTTTAAAACCGAAAAATTTCAAACATATTATTTTCAATAATTTTGCTCATGATTCAGTCGGTGGACAACCTACAGCAGCATTTGATATAGACATTGTTCAAGTTGCAAAAGCGAATGGTTATGTAGGCGCATTTTCTGCAGAAACTAAAGATCAGATTATTGAATATGTTAAAAAAATGAAAGAAATGGATGGTCCTGTGCTGCTTGAGATTAAGGTCAATAAAGGCGCAAGAAAAGACCTTGGAAGGCCTACAACAACTCCGATAGAGAATAAGGAAGATTTTATGAAATTTATTCAAGGTTAAAATGCAACAGGAATATGTTGGTGTGAATTCTGTACAGAATCTGGAAGGAGTTTTGTCCAGACATAACCCTAACAGTATTTTTTTAGTTACAGGTGGGGCTTCTTATGAATTATCTGGGGCAAAAAGTGCTGTTGAGCCATTATTATCTGGATTTAGAATAACACGTTTCTCTGATTTTGAAGTAAATCCAAAACTTACAGATATAGAGAGAGGAATTGACATTTTTAGAGAAGCTGATTGTGATTTAGTCATTGCGATTGGTGGTGGAAGTGTTATGGATGTTGCCAAGTCAATAAATGTCTTGGCTGCTAACGATGGAAAGCCAGAGGATTATATCAATAAGAAAGCAACTATTGAAAATAGAGGAAAAGTTTTGGTAGGTATACCTACAACATCCGGTTCTGGAAGTGAGGCAACTAAATTTGCTGTTATTTATATTGATAAAACAAAATATTCATTGGAACATGAACTTGTGCTTCCTGACTATGCAATTGTTGATCCTCAGCTAACTGTGAGTCTGCCAAAAGGCATTACTGCATCTACAGGAATGGATGCTTTATCTCAAGCAGTTGAGTCTTATTGGTGTGTTAATTCAAATGATGAATCAAAAGATTATGCAAGAGAAGCAATCAAGCTTGTTATGGGAAATCTTTCGGATGCTGTAAATAATCCTTCTGAAGTATCAAGAGAAGCAATGGCAAGAGCAGCTCATTTGGCAGGAAAAGCTATCAATATTTCTAAAACAACGGCATCTCATGCTATATCTTACCCTATAACCTCTTATTTTAGTATTCCTCATGGACATGCTGTAGCATTGACAGTTGGTCAGATGTTTGTGTATAATTCTGGAGTTTCAGAACAGGATGTACTAGATCAGAGAGGAGTTGAGTATGTTAAAAATATAATTGATGAAATCACTGCTTTGCTTGGAGCTGAGGATCCACAAGAAGCAAGCAAAATAATAGCAGATTTGATGGATGAAATAGGTTTAGCTACTAAATTAAGAGAGGTAGGAATCAAAGCTCAAGAAGACATTGACATAATTGTTAGAAATGGGTTTAATCCTGACAGGGTTAAGAACAACCCAAGAGAATTAACTGAAGAGGCCCTGAGAGTGATTTTAGAGGGTATAAGATGAAAGCGTTAATACTGAATTCCGGAATCGGAAAAAGGTTAAGTCCACTTACTGATCAGAATCCTAAATGTTTAACTAAACTCAATGGAAAGACAATTTTAGGTCATGAAGTAGAAAATATCTTGCATTATGGAATAAATGATTTTATTATTACAGTAGGCCCATTTGAAGAAAAAATAAAAGAATTCATGACGGAAAATTTCCCTGAAGTGAATGTAACGTATGTTAAGAATCCAGACTATGAATCTACAAATGCTATATACTCTTTATGGCTGACAAGGCATTTGATTGATGATGACATCCTTACAATGCATGGTGATATGGTTTTTGATAAAAAGCTCTTAGGAAATTTACTAGATTATAAAAATCCTAATTGCGCTCTTGTTAACAACAAGATTGAACCACCTGAGAAGGATTTTAAAGGAAAAATAGAGAATGGAATTGTTAAAACTATCAGCGTAAACATATCTGGAGAAAATACCTTTTTCTTAGCACCTATATATAAATTTTCAAAGGAAGGTTTTAATCTATTGTTGGATGAGATAGATAAATTTGTTAAAGAAGGGAATGTAAAAGTTTATGGTGAAGAAGCTTTAAATAGAATCTATGATAAGATTAATCTCTGCCCTGTTTATTTTGGAGAAGAATTCTGTATGGAAATAGATGATCTTAATGATCTGGAAATAGCAAAAAAGTCCTTTAATTATGACTAATTAATTTACAATTCTCTTATACAAACCTTCTAGCTCATCGATATTGATTACCTTTAATAAAAACAATAATGCAATGTAAGATATTCCTGCAATTGTCAGAACTATTGCTGTTTCTATCCATACATTAAGGGTTATAACATTTTTTAATATCCTCATGATCAAGACAAATAATGCCCCGATTATTAGTGTCTTTGCCCAGATTTTTATTGGGAATGTTACTGCAATAAATCTCTTTATGTTTAACAGTCCAATCAGCATCATAATACCATAGCTTAACGTTGTTGTTATTGCAGCACCTATAATCCCTAATATGGGGATTAAAATCAGATTTGCAATCAAATTAAAAATGGCACCGCTGTAGATCATTTTGCTTGCGATCTGGGGTTTTCCTATGCCTGCGAAGAAGTTAGAGCACACACCATTTATTGTTGCAAAAATCATACCTATGCTAAGGATTTTCATTGCATTATCAGCAGCAATGTAACTCTTTCCAAACAAGACGTTTATTATAGTGTCTGCAAAAGAAAACATCACAAAAACTAGTGGGACTATGACAATAAATGAATATTTATACAATGATTCTATGCCATCTCTTAATTTTTTTTTCTCTTTTTTGGCCCATAACTCCGAAGTTAATGGGATAAGTATTCCCGCAATGGCCCTTGGGAAATAAATCAATATTTTTGTTGTTGGGAGAGCTACACTATACAAAGCTACTGCAGTTAACCCAGAGAAATATGTCAGAACCATTATGTCTGTATAACCCAAAAT
>CEPX01045341.1_pt1 | contig 13742 bp, 18 predicted proteins | sample 361361 | NCBI WGS metagenome assembly CEPX01 (sample SAMEA2619974, study PRJEB7988) | marine metagenome | biome: marine biome (ENVO:00000447); feature: mesopelagic zone (ENVO:00000213) & marine oxygen minimum zone (ENVO:01000065); material: "saline water (ENVO:00002010), including plankton... | reverse complement strand
CTAATTTTTCTTTTACAACGCTCGAGCCGCATCTGGGTGGTTTCCAAGAGTTTATTTTGGCTGATATCCCTGGACTTATTAAGGGTGCATCACTTGGTAAGGGGCTTGGTCATAAATTCTTGCGACACATTAATCGAATGAAAGTTTTAATCCATTGTATTGCTGCCGATGACCCAGATGTTAAGGATTCTTATGAAATAATTCGTACAGAGCTGGGCGATTTTAATAAAAAACTACTGACTAAAAAAGAAGTTATTGTTTTAACAAAAATTGATGAAATTAGTGAAGAAGAGTTACAGGATAAAGTTGAACAGCTTGAAAAAGATAATAAACAAGTTTTGACCGTGACTATTCTTGATGACGACTCAATCAAAAAATTATTGGATGATTTAATTAAAATTTTAAGAGGAAAGTAAGGTTTGCATCTAGCCTGCGGAGTCATGACATTTAGTTATATATTATAAACCTATAGAGACTCGCACTGACCCTCGAGCATACAAGCTAAAGCTCTATCACAATCTTCCGCTTTAAGAGCGGTACAACCTCCCCCACTAGAATCTACAATATTAATAAATTGATTACATCGCTCATTGTTCCAACCACAATTGCTATGAGCTAAACAGATTTCTTTTGATGTTATATCACCGCAGCGATTTGAAATAGGTTTGTAGATACAAGATCCGCTAGGATTAGAGACCCATTTGCAATAAGTCTTGCTCGCTAAACAAGAAGACCTATTAAAAACATTACAATTCATAACTATCTCTTCAGAATCAGAAGAGGCAGGTGGCTCACTTGGAGATGGTAGAGTTGGCTTAATTAAAGGTTGCTCATTCTCTAAATTATCTATTTGTTGTCCAACTGGAGCTGGTTTATTTATCAAAGACACATACGCCAAAACCCCAACCAGCACGATGACTAAAACAATAACAATTATGTTTACAAATCCTTTTTGTCTCATATTGTTTCTAATTATACCCTTAAAGAATAATATTAGTTATGCACAATATAGTAATATCTAAGATTGTAGAGATTCCTAATTTAGACTGTTATTACTTATCCTTCTTATGCTTTGATCGTTCTCCTGCTGTTAGATATTGCTTCCGCAAACGAACCGAGTCGGGAGTCACCTCCAAATACTCATCCGACCGCATAAAGCTCAGAGCTTTCTCAAGAGTTAAATCAAGTGGTGGAGCTAAGGTAATATTCTCATCAGATTTAGCTGCTCGCATGTTAGTTAGCTGCTTACCCTTAGTCGGATTAACTGCCATATCTTCGCCTTTGGCCGTGGTACCAATCACCATACCTTCATAAACCTCAATGTTAGGTTTAATGAATAAAGTACCTCGATCCTGCAAGTTAGCTAGTGAAAAACCTAACGCCTTACCGGTGGCCATAGAAACCATTGATCCTAACTCGGTCTTCTGTATCTCACCCGCATAAATACCAAAGTGACTAAAGACAGAGGTTAAAATCCCCTTACCCTTAGTATCAACGATAAACTCATTGAGATAACCTAACAAACCTCGAGTTGGCACCTCGAAAGTTAACTTGGCATCACCATGCTCCTGACCCATGCTGATCATTACACCTCGACGCTTACCCAGTTTCTCAATCACCGCTCCTGATAACTCATCAGGCACCAAGACGCTAACCTCTTCAAAAGGCTCTAGCTTCTTGCCATCCTCTTCTTTGAAGATAACTTCTGGCTGAGAAACAGCTAACTCAAAACCCTCTCGACGCATGTTTTCAATCAAAATGGCTAAGTGAAGCTCTCCTCTACCATATACCTTCATTCTTGAACTATCACTGAAATCAACTTTCAAACCAACGTTAACCTCAAGCTCTTTTTCAAGACGCTCTCTAATCTGTCGTCCAGTGACGAACTTCCCTACACGCCCCGCAAAAGGTGAGTCATTAACAAACATATAAAAAGATAGAGTTGGTTCATCAACCGCAATAGCTGGCAAAGATTCACCGTCTTCATCATCTAACAAAGTTTGTCCGATAAAGATTTCTGGTAAACCAGCCACCATCACAATATCTCCAGCAAAAGCTTCATCTACCTCCTTTCTCTCCAATCCTTCAAAGGTAAAAAGCTTGGTAATATTCCCCGAATACTCCTTGCCCTCAGCATCTTTAACAAAAATCTTCTGCTTGTCTTTAATAGATCCTTTATAGATACGAACGATTCCCATTCGACCCAAAAAGTTATCGTACCCCAAATTAAATACCTGAGCTAATAGTGGTTCTTGTTTCAAATCATCACCAGAAGCTGGCGCTACCTTATCAAGAATAGTATCCAAAATAGGAGAAAGATCTCTCATCTCATCCTCCATATTACGCTTCGCCAATCCATCACGTCCGATAGCGTAAAGAGTTTCAAAATCCAACTGCTCGTCTGTGGCACCTAGATCAAGGAAAAGCTCATAAACAGCCTCCTTAGCCTTCTCTACATCAGCCGCTGGCTTATCAATCTTATTCAAAATCAAAATAGGCTTTAGTCCTAGCTGTAAAGATTTCTTCAATACGAACTTGGTCTGAGGCATTGGTCCCTCAGCCGCATCCACTACCAATAACACTGAGTCGATAGAACGCAAAACACGCTCCACCTCAGAACCAAAGTCGGCGTGCCCCGGTGTATCCAAGATATTGATCTTGGTATCTTTATAAAAAACACTGGTGTTCTTAGCGTAAATGGTAATACCCCGCTCTTTCTCAAGATCGTTAGAATCCATAGATACCCCCTCTTTACCCGCCCCCGTGTATTTCAACATCTCATCGGTAAGGGTCGTCTTACCGTGATCCACGTGAGCGATTATTGCTATATTTCTGATTTCCATAAAATTATTACTTAACAAACGTTAAGGCCATACCTTTGTTGTTAACTCGACCTGTTCGACCAATACGATGGACGTATGCTTCTTGGGTAGCTGGAAGGTCGAAGTTAATAACGTGAGAAACATTACTCACATGAATACCGCGAGCTGCCACATCTGTTGCAACTAGAACATCAACGTGAGCGTCTTTGAAACGCCTCAACGCTTGCTGACGTTGAACATGAGACTTGTTGCCATGAATAGAAACCGCTCTCACACCTCGCTGAACCAGCTTCTTGCTCAACTTCTCCACACCATGCTTGGTCTGACCAAAGACGATCACCTTGGAGAAATCTTTTTGTGAGACTAAAGTAGCTAACACCTCCACCTTATCTCTCTCACCCACCTTCACTACATCTTGAGCAATGTTGCTGGTGATATCCTGCTTCTTCACTGAAACATTAACTGGATCATTCAAAAACTCTCGAATCAAGTCTTTGATTGTTTGTGGCATAGTTGCAGAAAAGAAAAGCGTGTGACGATCTTTTTGAAGTAATCGTAAGATAGCTCTCATATCGCCAATGAAGCCCATATCAAGCATCTGATCTGCCTCATCCAAAACAGCCGTACCAATCTGAAACGGCTTAATACAACCTCGCTTAATTAAATCCTTCACTCGACCTGGAGTACCAACGATAAAGTGATTGTGTTGTTTTAAAGCTCTAATCTGAGAGTTAATACCCACACCACCAACACAAGTTACCGAAAAGACACGTAGGTCACGGGTTAGGACTCTTAACTCTCGCTCAATTTGAATAACCAACTCACGAGTTGGAGCCAAGATTATTACCGATTCTTTTTTATTCTTCAAAGCCTTGTTAATCAGAGGAATTAGAAAGGCCGCCGTCTTACCAGTACCAGTATTAGCTAAACCAACCACATCTTTACCCTTCATAATATGAGGAATGATCTGATCTTGAATAGGAGTAGGGGTGGTGTAACCAACTCGCTCCACCTGACGCACCAAGCTCTCAGAAAGATTAAAGCCGGTAAACTTATGCTCCGCTACATAAGGAGCCTCTTCCTTCTGAGTTACCGGGTTTCTATTAATATATTGAGATACGTCAAAAGACGATCGTTTACCACGTCGTTTTGGTGAGCGGTTCTGCGTACCAAATCTATTATTATTAAATCGACGTGAACCTTTAGACGCAGAAAAACTGCGCTTACTATTATTAGTATTTGAGCCGGTATTCTTGTGTGAACCTTTAGACGCAGAAAAACTGCGCTTGCTATTATTAGTATTTGAGCCGGTATTCTTGTGTGAATGCCGAACACTAGTAGAACGCCTGGTCTTGCCAGGACGATAAGTAGATTTATTCATAACGTTGGGCTGTGCAGTATATTTTCTAATCACTCATGAGCCCCACACGTTTCTCAGGATTAGCAAATAGTATCATATCCTTAAAAGACTGTCAAATAGATTTTTTATCAAAGAAGCTATAATATAAGTAATATGAAATTAAAAGAAGCTATTAAGGTAGCTAGAATACCAGTTCTAGTAGCCTCTCTTTGTTGTTTGAGCCCTATTATTCTAGTACTACTCGGCCTAGCTACCGTTAGCTTTGCAGGATCTCTAGCAGATATATTCTATGGAGAATATAAATGGATTTTCCGTCTAGTAGGCCTAGCCCTACTAACTCTGACTACTTTTCTCTATCTACGCAGAAGCAAGGGCATTTGTACTATTGATGAAGCTAAAAAAAGAAGAAAAGAAATTATCAATACTGTTTTGTTAATATTAATAGTTGGTATTATTGGCTATACATTTTTCCTCTACGTTGTGGTTCATTATATAGGTGTTTTTCTAGGTCTCTGGATTTAATTAAGAAAGTCTAAAATAAAAAACCACCAAAAGCTTTTTATATTTAAAATGCTACAATAAAAACTATGAACTTATCCAAATGGTATACCAGAATTATAGGCGTCTTCTTTGCATTAATTGTTATTTCTCTTGGTCTAGACTACATGCAATTTGGCTTTAGGCCTGAAACCATGCACAAGATATTTCACATCTCCTTAGGAGTCATAGTGATCTTATTTGGTTGGAATAATAGAAACTGGTGGCATGGCTTTCCTTTAGCCAATGGTGCATTTTTCACTTTTGTTGCTCTATTCGGATTCCTATTCCCTGACTTTGCCAACCTTGATGCCTTTAATACCACCGATACCATTCTTCACTCTATTGTTGGTCTATCTGGACTAGGTATTGGCATCATCAACTACAAGAAATAATCTAGATCTTTTTGAAAAGAGCTAGATACTTCCCATACCCCTTCTCCTTCAAGTCTTCTTTTTTAATAAAACGAAGCGCAGCCGAGTTCATACAATAGCGAACTTTATCATTCTCCACCGGACCATCTAATATAATGTGTCCTAAATGAGAGTCAGCATACCTGCTCCTAATCTCAGTCCTTGGAAAGATTAGTTTGTAATCAGTTCTTTCTGTCACAAAATCCTTATTGATCGGCCTTAAGAAGCTAGGCCAGCCAGTACCTGAATCAAACTTTTCTGTAGAGGAGAAAAGCGGCTCTCCAGAGACGATATCAACATACAAGCCTTCTTTATGATTGTCCCAATATTTATTATCAAAAGCTCTCTCCGTCCCCTCCTGCTGAGTCACTCTATATTGCAAGTCGGTTAACAAGTCCTTGAGCTTAGCATCACTTGGTTTTTTGTAACCACCCCAACTATCCTTCATATCACCCCACACCGACTCAATAAATAAGTCTCTTCCCGATCCTTTACGATACCGCTTGTACTGCACTGGATTTTTCTTGTAATAATCCTGGTGATACTTGTCAGCTAACCAAAACTTACCCGCTAGCTCAATACTGGTAATAATAGCTTTTTTAAAAACCATCTTTTCTTCAAGATCTTTAATCACCTTCTCAGCAATCACCCTCTCCTCATCAGTTTGATAATAAATAGCGGAGGTATATTGATAACCACGATCATAAAAAGAACCCCCCTCATCAGTTGGATCAATATGCCTCATTAAATGCCAAACTAAATCACGATAATTGGTCTTGGTTGGATCATAAACAACCTTAACCACCTCTCTATGACCCGACTTACCACTAGAAACCTGTTCGTAGCTAGGACTCTCTAAATCACCACCCATGTATCCAGACACAACGCTCTTAACCTCCGGTAACTTTTCATAATCACTTTCAACACACCAAAAACAACCGCCAGCAAAATAAGCGACCGCCTCTCCTTTGTTAACTTTTGTAGAATCCACAACGCTTGGTGCTACCTTTCCCATATACCAACCATACCCCCAAAAACTAATCATTATAATAGCTGTAATTAATACAATCTTAAACATATAAAGTATTAATAACATTATGCGATATTAAAGAAAATAGCTAAAGATGACTTCCCCTTTGTTGAAAAATATGTATAGTTGTACATATGGCAAAAAGACAAACAGGGATTGGTAAAAAACCCAAGTCAAAATCTAGAAAAACAGCTAAAAGACTAGCTATCAAGCAAGAGATGTTAGCTAAACTAGCTGCTAAGAGGGGTAAGTAAAATATCTATGATCGTTTGCTTACTAACTTTGATATGCTAAAATATTTTTAATTATTTAAAAAATGAAACGGTTTATAAAACAAAACTTTATTATAATACTGGCCTTTCTGTTGCCGGTTATCATTTTAGTTGGTATTACTGCATCAGTATATTTACCTTCATTTTTTCTATCTACCGATTATGACTTTATATACTTATCTTGTAGCAGTAATAACTCACGCAATTGTGATAATTACATTAAAGATAGGTACAAAATTACTAATGGCAAAATGGTCATTAATGAGAACAAACTACCTTTAGATGCTGATAAGGATGGTGTGGCTGATGTAAATATTCATATTTTTTTACACAATGCTAAAAACAATAACAGTCAAGAACTTCTTTTAAAAGAAGTTAAAAAACTATCTCTTAGCGATCTCCTAACTTCACCTGACGGTGTCACTATCTCAGACGGATATTCTAGGAGAAATTCCGTGGGGCTCTTTCCTTTCTTTTTTGACGGAGGAGGAAGAGATTATAATTATTATCTTGTAAAAGGAAATAGTAGAAAAAAACTTAATCTTATAAATAGTGCTCGTAGAAACTATTACCAAAATAATATTCACTTTATTGGTTGGGTTATGCCCAATAGTAACTAGTAATTTTTTAATTAATAACTAATAATTAACTCATGCAATTGCAGTCAAGCAAAAAGAAATCTCACTTTTCTGTTACAAAAACACTTTATGCCATAGGTTCTATTATAGTAATCATTGGCATTCTGTTCTTTGTTCAACAAATTTGGGGTAGTATTGGATCTTTTAGTCGTATAGCAATTACCTTAGGACTTGGTATAGCCATCACTTTTAGTGGCCTTGCTTTGTCTAGGGGTCAAGTTGGCCGTTCGATAGACTCAGTATTCTATCTAATAGGTGGTGTATTAATTCCTTCGGGAATTGTTGTGACCACCTTGGAACTGGAGATAACCGATCCCTGGATGATTGCCTTTACTACTGGCTTAGCTTTCGTATTCTATCTAGTACTTAATTTTGTTGATAAGAATTCTGTTCTAACTCTCTTTTCAATATTTTATGGAACATCAACCTCTTATTTAGCCCTTGCTGCTACCAGTCAACATATGGATCGCGAGATACTTTATGACCTGTATCATTACTTAACCATAGCTATTGGTACAAGCTACCTTTTCTTAGCTCACTCTTTTGCTTCTACATGGAACAAAAGACTGGTTAGTTTTCTTCGCTTCTTTGGTGTACTAGGTATCTTAATAAGCACATTCCTATTACAGAACTATGATTCTCTTTTTTCGATCTTCTCCTACTCCTTAGTTATAGCTGGACTATTCTTCTTAGCAGGCTATATGAAAAGCGGAATTATTTTAACACTCAGCTCCCTCTTCCTTATCGCTCACATCTGGAACTTAACCAATGAATACTTTGCAGATTCAATTGGCTGGCCTTTAACCCTCATCTTTATGGGACTTATTATCATCGGTATTGGTTTTATTTCAGTAACTATCAATAAGAAGTATATCGAAAAAAAGAGCTCTCAATAACACCTACTCATTCAAATAAAAAACCCTCTAGCTAAACAGCTAGGGGTTTTTGGTTTCAAAATAATGATCAGTCGCTTTCCGACTCCCAACTTCTCATTATATAAGAAGATAGAAGTGCCTTCTGACAATCTTTTAGACCTCGAACATTGTAAAGGTTAGCCTTGCAAAGACTGTCCTCTTCAAAAACAGCATCATCAAGGTTCACTTCCGTGAAATTAGCTCCAGTGAAATTAACTCCGGACAACATAGCCCCTGAAAGATCGACTCCTTGAAAATCAGCGCCAGTAAGGTCTGCCCCACAAAGGTCAGCCTCTCGCATACAAGATTCTCGTAAATAAACTCCGCTGAGACAAGCTTCGTAGAGATCTGCCTCTGAAAGATCAACCTTAAAAAGACTCGACCCCCAAAGCTCTGCTTCACGAAAGTTGACGCCTGAAAGATTCAATTCTCCTAAGTCTATTGTTGATAAATCAAAATTCTCTGAAGGTCTCACCTCATTGAATTCTGCAATCTTTCCTCGTTTGAGGAGAGTGATTAGCTCTTCCTTTGAGACTCTGATTTTAGATTCTGATAAATCTGCCATTTTATTCCTCCTTTGTTTAAATGGCTAAGTTGTTAACGTTCTGTCCCTATATATTGGTATGACAATTGAATTTTGTCAATTTTATATTAATTAAAATATAAAAAATCCCAGACCTGTTAAGTGCTGGGATTTTTTATTATCTCTCTCTTACAAACCCAAAAGATCATTATCGATACCATCAAGAGCGGCATCAAGATCGTCTAGATTGGTAGCTGAAAGATCAGCTTCAATATCATCTACTTCATCAGAAGAGCTGACTTCTTGTAATTCATCAATTAACGAGTCGCTATCTGAAGGTAGTTCTATACCTTCATCAATTAAAGCCTGTTTTTCTTCATCTGTAAGCTCAAGAGCGTCTAAATCCGCTTCAATATTAAGAGCTTCTTTGTCAGAGCTGTTGTTAAGCATGAAGTATCCACCAATCAAGATAATAGCTATTACAACAACAATTGTTAGTTTTTTGTTCATAGTTGTTCTTTATTTCTTAAGAGCTTTAAGAGCCTTAATTAGTTCAACGACTTTAGCATGAATGCTCTTCAAATCTCCTTTAAGCTCCTTAGCTAAAGCTCTAGCAGCCATAGCCGCTTCTTTAGGAGAGTCACCAGTTAATAAAGACTCATACTTCTCTTTGACACTAGCTAACTTATCTTCCGTCTCAGCTTGAAGATTTTTTGCTTCTTCTAAAAGAACTACTAAAGAAGTTACATCAACATCATTAGCTTCTAGCTTTTTAATCCGTCTCTCGATTCTTTCAATAATATTGCTGTATCGAGCGTTAGCAAAATGGAAACGTTTTAACATGTGAAAAGCTCGACGATGAGCAGCAGCTAAACGAGCTCTCTTCTTAGTTGATTTTATTTTCTTTCGAAAATCAGTTCGATGTTTCTTACCTACTTTTTTAATCTTCAACTTACGCTCCTTCAACTCCTTTCGAAACTTTTTCCTCTCAGCTGGCTTTGCTTTGTAAAGTAATCTTTTTTTCTTTACCTTCTTCAGAACCTTCAAAGTTCGAGGTTTTTCCTTAAACTTCTTGAGAGTTTTAGGCTTGAGCTTATCATCTTTAATAAGTGGCTTATTAATGACCTGCTTCTCAACTGGATGATCATCTGTAGCAGATACCACTGCTGGGGCGACTGTAGTTGACAAAAAGGCGATTGCCAAGATAGACGAGACTATTAGTTTTTTATTCATGAGGTAATTCTACTCATATTTTGCATTTATTCAAATAGCTCTCAAAAAATGCATTGACTAAATCAATATAAATTGCTGTACTATCCATTACATTTGAGTAATTTGTTAGGACTTTAAAAAAGGTGTTGCACATGGATGAGTTACAGATTAGAGCCGTCATTACAGGTATCCTCTTTGGTGCCTGGCCCCTGTTGATGAGTAGAAGTGGTTTGAATGGTAGCATGGCCTCCGCCGCTGTTGTTACAGGATCATTGATAATCGTTTTACCCTTTGCCTTTTGGAAGCTTGATAGTATTTCTGATCCCACATCTTGGACAGCAGATATATCTTGGAAGCTCGTGGTGATTGCTAGTATAATCAGTGGTTTAGCTCTTTTGCTATTCAATGAACTGCTATCAAAAGCCACTCCTAAGAATGTTGGTTCTTTGTATGTTTTGATGATTATCGTGCAAATGGTTACCCCCGCTATCTACCAGGTAGTTAACGATGGTGGTCTAAGCCTTAGTAAAGCTATCGGCTTTGCCGCTGCCATTATCGCCGCTATTCTCTTGCTCTAACTAGAGCTCGCTGACCGAGAACGGTCATTTTTTATATCCACAATTTGGTATAAATAAAAAAAAGGATTATTATGACAAAAGAAATTGGTCATTAGCACTATGGTTGAAATTAAAAACAAGGGCGACCAAACTCTCTACGAATACGAAGCTTGCCAGATATTCTATTGAGAAAAAGAATTAGCTGAGAAGTTTGAGGTTTGGTGTCGAGAAACTAATAGTTGTAATATAGATATCATTAAGCACACTGTCGATAAAGAAGAATAAATAAGTCACATTAAAAATAAATTAAAAAATAAAATGCAAGAAGAACAAAAAAAGTCATACTTTCTCCCAGTATCAATCTTATTAGCCGGAGTCCTTATCTCAGGCTCCGTTATATACAGCGTCGGCAATTCCGCTACCAACCAAGTAGCTGAAGCTGATAATCAACCTCAGCAAGAAGCTCCTGGCGATTTAGACGCTATTAGACCAGTAACTAAGGAAGACCATCGTATTGGCCCTGTAAACGCTCCCGTAAAGATTATAGAGTTCTCTGATCTTGACTGTCCTTTCTGTCAAAAAATTCACCCTACCCTCAAAAAAATAACTGAGGAATACGGTAATAAGGTGGTTTGGGTATATCGCCACTTCCCATTAGACCAACTTCATCCTAACGCCAATAAAAAAGCTCAAGCGACCGAGTGTGCTAGTGAGGTTGGTGGTAGTGACAAGTTTTGGTCCTACATCGACAAACTCTTTGTGGCTGATGTCTCTGGTGACTTAGATGACAAACTAGCTCAAATAGCTGCTGACCTAGGCATTAATCGTTCCAAATTCACTGCCTGCCTCAAGAGTGGCAAGTACGCTAAACGTATTGAGGCGAATGTTCAAGATGGAGTTAATACTGGTGGTACCGGTACTCCTTGGAACATCGTTATCGCTCCTAATGGTAAAAAAATTCCTGTTAGTGGAGCTCAACCTTACGCCGCCTTCAAGCAAGTTATCGACCTAGCTCTTAAGGAGAAATAATATGACTACTGCTTTCAAAAAAGTATTTAGTCGATTTAGGTACTTATTGTTAGCTCTAATCGTCAGCTTTACCATCTTTGTTCTGGCTACCTGGCTCCCCAATCTTCCTCTGGTTTGGCAGGTAGTCACCTCCTCTACCATAAGTCTTTTTGAAAAAGCTTCTTTTCTAGCTAATCTAGTCTCCTCTATTCAAACCAACTTCAGTACTGTCACCGCTACATATACTATCCTGATCGCTGGTTTGTTTGGCATCAATGTGGCTATGACCACATATTACTTCCGCCAAAAAAAAAACGATTACCGGTAAAGGATTGGGTACTGGTATTGGTGGTTTCATTAGCGGTATCTTTGGTATTGGCTGTGCCACCTGCGGCTCATTCATTATCACCCCTCTCTTGGCTTTGATAGGAGCTGGTGGCTTTCTCACTCTTCTCCCCTTTGGCGGTGAAGAGTTTGGCTTTTTAGGAGTGGGTCTGTTAGGCTTTTCCGTAATGAGCGTCGCCAAGAAAATCAATCAACCTTCGACCTGCCCGGTTGAGGAAAAATAATTATATGAATAATAACGAACACAATAGTATGGATCCGTCACAAGAAAAGTCAGGCAAAACATTAAAATACCTATTGGGTTTTGTGGTAGTGGTAGTTGTTCTTGGTGGTAGTTGGTATATCGCTAATGCCCCAAAGACCTCTCAAGAGGATTTGATCTCAAAGCAAGGAATTCACTGGCACCCTAACCTCACTATCACTATCAAAGGTGAGGAGCAGTTGATCCCTGGTGATATTGGTATAGGTGGTGTTAATCACGAAGGTATTCACACTCACAAACCTAGTGACGTTGACACGCTTCATATAGAGAAGTCCGGCATAGTTAAGAAAGAAAACATCCGCTTAGCTGAATTCTTCAGAATCTGGGGCAAAAAACTAACCAAAGAATGTATTTTTGAATTTTGTAATGGTGAAGATGGACAGCTAAAGATGTTAGTTAATGGAGAAGAAAATACCGAATTTGACGACTATCTCATGCAAGACAAGGATGAAATAGAAATTATCTTTGAATAGTTGTTATTTGTTATAAAAATTTCTTGAGGATTGAATCTTCTTGCCTAAACTATCAACCATCTCAATCCCCATCTCCCTGCACACCTCCGTCTCCGGCACCTCGCCAATAAAGCGATCACCTCCCTTAGCAAAAATATCCGGCTTGAGAGCTTCTAAGGAGCGACAAACCGTACTATCTGTATCAATACTCAAAAACACCTCATCAACGTCTCTAAGGGCCTCTAGGATAGCCTTCCTCTCCTCCTGAGGCATAAAGGCACTACCCTTTTTTAATTTAGCCTGTTTGTCGTTATTTAAAATAACTACCAACCTGTCACCTAATTTTTTAGCTAATTTAAAATACTCTACATGCCCAACATGAAGAGGGTCAAAATAACCTGAGACCGCTACTGTTTTCATAGCGGTATCATATCAGAATTACCTTAAGGTCTCAATTATATAAAAGATGGGGTGATCACCCCATCTTTTATCTACCTACTCACAATTAACTTATTATCCTTTTTGACTAAAAAACTCTTTAATACACCTATAGTTTATCTTAGGAGTTCTTTGAGTTTTTATTGGTAACAATCTTAAGTACTTATTGAAGTCAGCCATCGACAGAGTCTTTCCTAATGCATTCTCCATCTGAGATGTCCACTTATATGAGATTTCCGTCATTGATTTACTATCAATAGATAAGGAGATGGTTTCTTTCCCTAATTCTTTCCTTAAATTAACATCACCATAAATCGAGAGAATAACTCTTTTACCTCCTATCAGTGCTTTAGGGTAAAACTTAGTTTCGAATGTTAACGTCTGTCGAAAAATTCCATACAAATATTATAATACCTCGGTTAATAGTTTGTTCATACTACTTAAAATACTTGGCGGAAGAGTCTTTGAATAAGATGAAGACAGCAATAGCTGAGAGCAAGATGTCACTAGCTCGCAAGACAGAGATAGTGGTATTAATTTCTAAATAAATTAAAGCCTCCCCAACCGCTGGGGTGATGCCAATAATGAAGATAATAAGATAAGCTATTCGAGCCCACTCTTTTCCTTTACCAATCTTATAGATCAACCACGCAACAATTAAGATGATTGGAGTGGCTATAATAAAACCTCCCATTATCTTTTCTGTAGTATCTTGCGCCATAATCTGCATAACCGTCCTCACCACACCAAGAACTAATGAGGCCCAAAGTAAAATAACAGCGGTATGTAATTCTTTAGAAAGTTTTTTTATTTGTTCCATAATTTATATAATACCATTTTATTATTTTTTATTAGTATATACTATAGTACGTACTATAGTATATACTATTATTATGGATAAAAAGTTTGTTAGAAAACTCCAACGCACCGGTGATTATAGCTACATCATCAACATTCCT
>CEPX01063801.1_pt1 | contig 13743 bp, 23 predicted proteins | sample 361361 | NCBI WGS metagenome assembly CEPX01 (sample SAMEA2619974, study PRJEB7988) | marine metagenome | biome: marine biome (ENVO:00000447); feature: mesopelagic zone (ENVO:00000213) & marine oxygen minimum zone (ENVO:01000065); material: "saline water (ENVO:00002010), including plankton... | reverse complement strand
TTTCATGTTTATGTAATATTGTATGTGTATAAAAAATTACTTTTTGTGTTATATGATGTTTATTGGTTGTGATATTTGGTCTTCTGGTGATTCATGTTCCTCTTCGGCAGGTGCTGGTTCTTCTGTTGGAACTTCTGGTTCTTCCTCTCCGGTAGGCTTGACACAGTTAGCTACTATAGACGGGGCACACTCCGGACATGTTAAATCAAGAGAATAATATATGCCTTCTTTATATGTGACGTCGCTATTATCACAATCAAAAACCATTCTATCGAGAGCGTCAAATCCCAAATCGAAACTGACTTGATCCATGGTGGAAATTATGGTGAATTCATCAGGTAAATATCCGTCGTCGTCCGCATCTTCTCCACAGAATGCTGCTGCTGCTCTAAATGCAACAGTATCTTCATTCCAGGATTCTACTTCGTTGACTAACTCTTGATTTACACATGTGTTTTGAACATCTCCACAGGTTGCTTGTTGTTCTGAAGTTAGAGAGATTCTACAAAAAGAAGTTTCTTTCATGTAGAGTAGACTATGTTCATATCCTTCCTCCGAAATCCACATCTGCGATGGTTCTGCTTCAGTTCCAGTATAGTGAATGAAATTAGAAACTGATCTTCCCGAATATATATCGAGCGCTGGCCACGGGTGTACGGTAAGATGGGAGAATTCACTATCTTGCAAATATTGAGCTACAGGCAGAACAATTTTCGGGAATGAAGGAGTTTCGGAGTGCATAGTTCGACCATCCCAATATGCTGTAAAGTCTACAACGAATTCTCCACCTCTTTCTCTCCAGAAGGTTCTTGGTAAAATCCCTGTTCCCTCTATTGCAAAGGCCGGGCACCCGACGCAGCTCGTGTCGATATATGTACCTTCATCACTGAATAGATATTCAAAATTAGGTTTTCCACTTTCGTCATAAGTTCTACCGTCCCATTTTTGAACTCCTCTCGTTTCAACTGGGTAAGCATCTGTGTCATAATTCGTATATCTTCCGTCAGGGCTGCTTTCTCTCGCTGACAAATAAACATTACCTTGCTCATCGATAAGATGTGCTGTAGTAATTATATCTTCTGAAAATGTTAATAGTGCTGGTGCTCCAGTAGAATCATAAGTGTGGCCATCCCAATATATAGTCTTTACGTCTTCTCCACCCCCATAAACCTGGTTCTGCTCATCCTGAAGAAATAGAGTTCTTAAACCCCAAATCATCTCGCCGTTTCGTCCAACCTTAAGATTAGCAACGCTCTGCCACTCTTTTGAATAAACAATTTCTAATATGTCTGGCTCGCCAGCAGAAGTATATTCGCCATATTTCCACCGGTTCAGAGTTTGAGTTCCTCCCCAAACAATATATTCACCAGAGACGTGCAGTACCCCTCCAAATTGATTATCAAAGGTTACATAGTTTTGAGGATCTTGTGTATTTATGATGCGTATAGTGTGACCTCCTTGGTTGAGGAAATAAGATCTTGCAATAATGCTTTCATCAAATGAAGTTATTATTGCTCTTCCTTGGTCATAACTACTCAAATCTACCAATTCATCTATTTTTATATTTCCTTCGGTATCAAAATTACCTTCTTCCCATCGATATATAACTCCTTCTTCATCGTGAAAGATGACTTCTCCATTATCAAAACCAATAAGGTTTGAATTAAAAGAAATTGGAATCCTTAAAAACTGATGTTTGTCTAGAAATGCTTTATCTGAAAGAATGGTTTCGTCATATTTTGTAGTATCATAAGTCTTACAAATATTTGATTGCTCAACACAGCAAAATGTTCCGGAACTGCAGTCACTTTGCGATTGACATCCTGCTAAATCTGGAGGTGTTGAAGTTACTGCAGGGAAAAAATCTATGAGTTTGTCTCGGCAATTAGATTCTGGAAATCCTAAAAACATTCCTGGAGCTTCTGTGACTGTAAACTTCCCAGTTGGACCTGCTCCGAGAAAGACTAAAACTAATGCGCCTACGATTATCCAAGGCAGATATTCACCAAAATTCATGCTTTTTTTCTTGGAGCGTTTTCTAGGCATAATGTTGGGAAAGGTTCATACTATATAAGTTTTTTTTGCCTTAATTTAGAATATTAGAAGCGATTATTTTTTAGACTTCTTGGCTTTCTTTGCTTTTTTCTCGAAAGTTGGTTTTTCTGGTTGTGAGAATCCAAGTTTTTCAAGCGCTTTTAGAACAGTTGCGTGAGTTGCGCCTTTCTTAATATCAACCTTTGTTCCAATGAATTGCAAGTGTCTTGAATTGACTTTCTTTCTTCGTGAGAATCCGTCAATTGTAACATAACCATCTTTATGAACTTCGATTACGATTGCCGGTCTTCCAGCGTCGCGTCCCGCAATTTTCATACAAACTTTTCCGATTTCCATGTTTCAGTTTTATTAATTTACTTTAAGTATCTTCCGAAAAATCATCGAGAAGAATATTGATAATAAGATATATGTTCCAAGCCATCCCATTTCCCATGGCCATACTGGAGGTCTTAGCACAATAACATCAGTCATTGTATTTCTCAACCAAGTAAAGAATAGTAATAATGGAATCATGTAGTACATCATTGGCTTGAATGACATCTTCATTTGCTTCATTGAAAGCTCCATCATTTTCTTTTGGTGTTGTTGGAATTTTTCAGGATCGTTTCTTAGGGCTTTTACTTCCTTTCGCATTTTCTTAGAATCTGCTTTTAACTCACGCATTACATTTTGATCAACAGTCATTTTTTGAACAACTGTTATTAGAAGTGTAATTGCAATTACTGAGAGAGTCATGAAGGTAATTGGTCCTAAACCAAATGGAATTGCCATTTATTTATCTCCTCCCATCATCTTTCTCAGAGCAGGGTGTAAGTCCATTGCGTGTTCTCTTGAAATGTCTTCATAGAGTTTGTACACAATCATAACTGCTAGCAAGATTCCGGTTCCTCTACTTAGTGCTCCAAGTAAGTCTGCGAATGCTGCAAGTAATCCGACTAATGCTCCACCCATTACTGTAAGTCCAGGGATATATCGGTTCAAGATGCTTTCAAGAACTCTTGGATCTCTTCTGAATCCCGGAATTTGCATTCCCGAAGATAGGATTTGTTTCGCTTGAGATTCCGCGCTCATGTTTGCTGTCTTTACCCAAAGCACGGAGAAAAATGCTGAACCTATGATTAATAGGAATGAATATACTAGTGCTTGCATTACCATTTCACCAGTCATAGTTTTGTTAATCAAAGATAGGACTATACTTGGTGAGTCTACCCATTTTACTAATCCTGATGCTGCAATTCCGTCCTGGAAAGTTCCAAGTAAAGGTCTTCCCCAACTTTCAAGAAGTCTTCCCCAAAGTTGGATATTTGCCATAAGTGCTGCAATTAAAATAACTGGGATGTTGGAGGTATACATAAATTTAAGTGGCCAACGAATTCCGTGACCTCTGATACGTCCGAAGGATAATGGAATTTCAACCTTCATTGATTGTCCATAAACGGATAGTGCGAATACGCCAACTGTTGCTACTATTGCTACTATTGCTGCCATCGCTCCAGTTACGTCTCCCGTTCCGAGAGCTTGGACCAAATATGGTATTCGTCCGACTGGAACATCTGGATTTAGTGGTGAAGGAAATGGACTGAATGCTGCGATGAATATTTCTCGTGATACTCCTGCTGCGATGAATAATGATACTCCTGAACCAAATCCCCATTTTTGTACAACTCCATCCATAAGAACAATCATATAACCACCTACAATCAATTGTATAATCAGCATGATCTGCATAAATCCATATGCTCCTGACGCTAGTCCTGCGGCAGGCGCTAGACCACCCATCATAACGTAAACTATTGCTTCAAACACTACGAATAGTAGAATGAATACTTTCTGCATAGATTGGAATGCTGCTCGACCTTCGGTTTTGGTCAGATCTATTTTTAGTATTCCTGAACCGGCTAGTAACTGTAATACGATACTTGCAGTAACGATTGGCCCGATACCTAAAGATATTAGAGAACCGAAACTTGCTCCAAGAATTGTAGATAATGATTTAAATTGACTCAGTGCGTTTTGACCAAGTCCGTATAGTGGAATATGAAGTAGAACATAGTAAAGAAGTAGAACAATTCCTGTCCACTTTAATTTTTGATTGAATCCTAATTTCTTAGATGGTCCCGCTACATCTGGGATGTATTTCGAAAGCTTTTGAATTAGACTCATGATTATGATTGCCCTCCTGCTTATTTACTCTCTTCAGTTGGAATTATTCCTTCAACTTTTCCACCTGCTGCTTCAATCTTTGCTTTTGCTTTTTCTGAAACTGCTGGAATTGTTACAGTAATTTTATCTGAAACTTCTCCTTGTGATAGAAGTTTTGTATATTTGAGTTTTGTTAGGTTTACTGAATAACCATTCTTTGTTTTTTCTGCTTTTCCTTCAGTAGTCCACTTTGTGATATTATTTTGTAAATCTGATAAGTTTAATACTTGAGCTCTTTGAACTCGCTTTAGAACTGTGACCATTCCTCGATTGTCATTTGCGATTTGACCAACCGGTCTCTTTCCTTGAGATAATGGAAGCGTCTTTCTTTGCTGTCCTCTCTTTCCCATACCTGCTCGTCCCCGTCCTCCTCGATTTCCTGCGCCTCTGTGTTTCTTACCTGCGCCCCAACCGTGTGTTCGGGATCCGCGTTTCTTTCGAGATTTTTTGTCTGCCATTTTATATCATCTTTTGGATAAGCTTGCTCATTTCCTTGCCTCGATATCCAAGTGCTCCACCAGCTGCGTACGGATGTTTAATTCCGCCACGTTCGAATCCTCCAATTGGAGGGTGCATCTTGAAGTATCGCTTCAGACCTGGAACGTCTTTCATGGAAGCTTTTCCTTCAACTAAAGATTTTGATAATGAATTGAAATCTGCTTTTGCTTCTTTCTTTAAGTATTCTGCAGTAAGTAATTTATTTCCTGGAAGTCTTCCTCGCTTCTCAAGAAGTTCTTTTACTAATTCAGCATCAACTTCTCCAAAAGTGCAATAGTCTTTTACTTTGTTAATCATTCCAATGTTTGACGGAGTGTTCTTGATTAGAACTACTCTGTTTTTCCGGTGAAGTTTCATCAAGTTCATTGCTTTCTTTATTGGTTCTCGAACTCCGACTTCTCCTCGAATTCTTAACACTGCTATCATACTTCCGCTCATTGATTTCATTTGTTTATTGATCCGTATCTTACAACGGCTTTTTGTTGATCTTTAAGTCTAACTGTTGCTGTTTGTTTCAGTGCTTTGACTGTTGCATTAATTAGATTGATTTTTTGTCGTGTTTGACCTTTGGATTTTGACCAAACATTTTCAATTCCTGCCAATCGGAATAGTTTCTTTAGTTCATTTTCAATAACTAATCCTGTTCCTGGAGGTGCAGGCATGAATGTTACTCTAACAGATCCGCTTCTTCCGCAAACTTCGAATGGAATTGAGTTTGGTTCAGGAGATTCACTTTCCCAAGATCCGTTTCCTCTTCCGATTTGCATAATGTTTAGCTTAGCGTTTCTCAAAGCTTTATCTTTTGCTGGAACTGTTTCCTTTGATCGTCCAATTCCGACACCAACATAACCGTCTCTGTTTCCAACTACAGCAAGTGCGTTGAAAGCAATTCGATTTCCGTCTTTTGTCTTCTTTTGAGTTTGTTTGAATATTCTTCTTTGTCCACCACCGAACTTACCTTTTGCTTGTCCGACATTGATGAATTCTGTTTCAAGATTTGGAATTAGTGCATCAACGATTTCTGCTTCAAGGATTTTTCTTCCGGAGTTTAGCGCTTCCTCTATTGTTGTTATTTCTCCTGCCTTGACTTTTCTTCCTAACTCAGTCTTAGGTTTCCAGTCCTCAAGCATTTTGACTCGTGGATCTATTACTTCTCCATCTGGTCCAATTCTTGGTCGTGGAACAAACTTACCTCGCTTTCGTTTAGGGTTTGGATTTCGTTTTCGTTGTGCCATTTTTAGATGCTCTCCTTAAGCTTTTTTAAATCTGCTGAAAGCTTTTCGTTAATATGTGCGCCGTTGATTCTTTCTTCACTTGGCAAAGATTGTTCAGATGCTGCGATCTTTAATCCACCATCAATTGCTCCCTTTAATATTCCATAAAGTTTGCAACCTTTTGTTGGAGTGTATGAACCCATGTCCAAAATTGCTTCTGCAACTTTTGCTTTCTTAGCTGCTCCCGCAATTGCGATTCCAGTCAAGTATGCTGCTGGAATATTTGAACAAGAATGTTTCCATCCTTTTGCTTTAAGTGAACGTGAATTGAATTGTGCTACTGTTTTGTCTCCGCCCTCAGTGTAATTTACAATCTGTGCTGTCAAATATTTGTTTGATCGTCTTACAACTAACTTTGGTAGATCTGATTTTGCTAAAGCCAAACGTTTCTTGTAGTTTGTCTTACCAATTCTTCTTCTTCTGAATCTTACGTTGTATCTCTTTCGTGTTGCCATTTACTTCTTTGCTCCTTTTGTTGGTTTCTTTACTTTCTTCAACATCTTACCTTGTTCAATTACTTGAAGTAGGTGTCGTTTGTTACGGAAGAAACCTCCTTTTGCTCTTCGATATAATACTTTCCAGTCTCCTGTTGAAAGTCTTCCTGAGTCTTTGAAGGATTTGATTATTTTTCTTTGAAGTCGGATTCTATTCATCCACTCTTTCTTTGGTGGACTTCTTGCAGTTGCTCGTCCAACCTTTGAACCTGCGCCTCTTTGTCTTCCTTTTTTCTTTGCTGCTGCTCTTGCTCTTGCTCGAGCTTTTGAGTTTCTAATTAGAGGCATGATTTTGATTACGTCTTGATCAATTAAGTCTCTGATGTCTGCCTTTGTGATTGCTTCTTTGACTTGTTCTGCGTTTGCTGGATCAATTCTTATTCTTCCAGTTCCAACTTTAGCTACTTTTGATGCCAATGTTTTTTGCATATCTAGTTTCATTTCTTAGGTGCCTCCTTTTTTGGTTTTGATTGTTTTGGTTTTGGTGCTTGCTTAGGCTTTACTTTAGGTTTTTCTTTTGTTTCGGATTTCTTTTCTTCCTTTGATTCGGCCTTCTTTTCTTCTTCCTTTTTATCTTTCTTTTCTTTAGCTTCTTCAGCCTTCTTTGCCTTTGCAGTCTTCTTTGTTTTTACTTCTGACCGCTTTTTCTTTCTTGATACAAGACCGCTTTCAATTTCCTTTATTTTATCTTCAACCATTGGAAAGTTTGAAATATTTACTTTCATCTTCTTTGCTTCTTGAAGAATTGCAAGTCTCTTTTTGTTTCCAAGAGTTCTTGGAATTAATGCAATTTGATCTTTAGTGATATTCTTTAGTTCTTCTGGAGTTCTGATTTCTACTTCAAATAATCCAGATCTTAATCTTCCACGTAATAGTTTTGGAGTTCTGTATCCAACCTTTACGATTGCGTTGTAGCCCTTTCTTTGTCGTCTCATCTTTGAGTGAACTCCTCGCGGTTTTCTCCAACCCGTTCTGCTCAATCTTGCTTTAACATGAGCCTCCTGTCTACGGAATTTAGGCATTTTCTTCTTCATTGCAATTTTTTGTGTTATTAATTCTTTCATAGTACTTTACCTGCCTTTTCAGTTATGAATATTCCATCTTGGAAAACTCTTCGGTCTCGTTTTGTGACTCGAGTAAGTTGTTCCATCCTTGTTGCAGTCATACCAACAAGTTCAATGTCTCTTGAGGAGAGTTCAATAATATCTCCATTGATTTTTACATCTACGCCTTGTGGAATTTCTGCTTTCCGAATCTTTTTTCCTCCAAGGAAGTTTTTCAATTCGAAACTGTTTCCTTCTAACTTTGAAGTCATTGGGAAGTGAACTGATGTGATTTTTAGTTTGTATACAAATGGTTCTTCCAAACCTTTTTGCATGTTTTTCAAGTGTGCTGCGAAAGTTCCTACAACTGCTCGAACTTTTGCGTTTGAGGTGTTTCCTGAAACTATGATTTCGTTTTTATCTTGTTTGAATGTAAGTAATGCTACTTGATATTCTCTTGACAATGTTGCTTCTCCCTTTGATAGTGTGATTCTCTTATTGTCAATGTTTACGTTTACACCTTCATTTAATGGAACTCTTGATTCCGGTTTTATCTTTTCACCGAAAGGCATTGGAACAACCTTTTTACCCTTACGGTACTTTAGCACTGGTTTGAATTTTCCTTGATGTCTAAAGTGTGTTCCTTGGACTCGAGTTCTTCTTGTTGTTGACATTTTAGTGAACGTATGCGATTAATACTCCTCCTTTATTTGCTTCCTTTGATTTGATGTGTGTGATTATTCCGTCTGTTGTTGAAATGAACATTCTTCCGAAATCTTTTGCTGGAAGATATCTCTTTTCGAACTTTTCATATGTGTCCATCTTAACTGAAAATCTTGGCTTGATTGCTCCGATTTTGTTAATCTTTCCATTTAATTGAACTGTTGTAACAGTTCCTCGAGTTGTATTTTCTGATTTGAAGTCTGCGATATATCCTTCTTCTTTTAGTAAAGTCATGATTCTTGTGACTACTTTTGAAGATGGGTAAAGTGTTACTTCTGGTTTTCCTCGCAATGCTGCGTTGTTAATTTTTGACAATGCCTGTGCAAGTATATCGTTCATCATTTTATCTGTATTTTGTGAAGCCTAGGTCTAGAGCTACTTCTCTGAAACATCTTCTACAGATGTTCAAACCATATCGGCCAATTTTTCCTCCTTTTCTTCCACCGCATCGAGTACATCGGGATAGATTCTTACCATAAGCTCTCTTTTTGATAGAGTTATTTCTAAGTACTTTTCTCTTTCTTGTCTTTGAGAAAGACATCTTCTTTATTCCTGGTAATTTCATTCTACTATCGCTCCCAATTTTTCTTTTGCAAAGTTAATTGCATCTTCTTTTGTGATTCGATGTGATTTTGATATTTTTGCTGGTGCTAATTTTCGCTTCTTTACTCTGAAGCCTGGTCGCTTCAAAGTTACTGAAACATTTAATCCAATGATTCCAATTTTTGGATCGTATTTTACTTCTGGAATATTGATGTATTCTGTAATTCCGAAACTGAATCCGTTTTCATTGAATTTCTTTGCTGGAACTTCCATACTTGCTGCCTTCAATAATCTCTTAAGCAGTTCTTCAGTTCCGTTTCTGATTGTGACTCTTGATCCAATTGCTAAACCTGGTCGAAGTTTCCATGCTGCAATTCTCTGTTTTGCTAGTGCTTGAACAGCTTTCATTCCTGAAATGCTTGAAAGTAAACTTACTCCTTTTTCTACTTGTTTTGGATCTGGACCTGAACCAATGTTTAAAGTAATCTTTTCGATTCTTATTTCTTGCATTGGATTCTTATTTTGAGTTTTTGTTGCTGTTTCTGCCATTTTAGTTTACTGTGATTGATGCTTTCTTTGTTCCAACTGTGATTAAGTTGTTCAAAGAGCTTTCAATAGTCTCCTTTCCTAATTCTAGGACTGCAATTTTTTGTCTTCGAAGTACTCCTGTTTCCTTCAGAGATTTGAATGTTGCTGAATGTCCTGCTCTCTTACCTCGAACGAAGTAAACTTGTGCTCCGTTGCTGAATCCAAAGTTTTCTATGATTTTCTTCTTCTTCAGATCGAACAATACTGATTCTCCAACTTTGATTTTTGTCTTTGAGTCAGTTAAAACATTCCATCCGTTTGACAGATTGATTTGAAGTTTTCCGCCTTTGATGGATGTCTTTTCATTTACTTGAAGTAATAGAGTGTTAGCTTCTTTGTCTGAAATTTCAGTTGCTTGAAGTTTTCCAAGAGTTGTTAGAACAACTCGGTAGTGTTTCTTGACCGTTGGGAATGAGATTACATCGAATAATCCAACTGGGAATCTTGTTTCTCTGTAAAGTTTTCCGTTAACTAGGATTTGTTTTGTATTGATTAAGTATTTCAGTTCTCGTTGATTTTCAATCATACCAACTACGTCTCGAAGTAGTACAACTAGTGGAATTCCTTCTGCATTTGTTCTTGGACCTGGCATTGGTTTTGCAATCCATTTAGTTGCTTTACGTGCAACTTGCCATGATCTTGGTGATGCTAATCTGGATACGTGTCTTTGCTTGCTCATTTTCTAGCTAGTGCCTCCTTTCTTTTTTTGTCTGAAAGTACTGGTGTGATTATTACAACGTTTGATGGGTGGATTGGATATGCTGAAGTTTGACCGTTTGCTTTTACTTGATGTGCTCCATCTACGTAAATTCTAGTCTTCTTTGCATTGATCTCTGTTATTTTTCCCATTTTTCCTTTGAATTGTCCTCTTAGGATTTTTACTGTGTCTCCTTTTCTTACTACCAAACTTCGCTTGTTGTGTTCTTTTCTAAGTGTTTTGCTTAGTGGTGAAGCCAGTAATTTTCTTTTGATGTGTGCTGGTGCGTTGAATATGAATTTTCTTTGCTTTCTAGCTTGAACGCTTGTTCCCCAATTTTTACTCCATCGAGTTTTCATTATAGTAATATGCTTGCCAACTTGCCAACTTGTGACCATCGCAAGGCTACCTCCTTTGCTACTGGACCTTTAACGACTGTTCCTTTTGGTGTTCCCAGTCTGACGTCCTTGATTATTACTCCTGCATTATCTTCGAATGAAACTCTCATACCGTCTTGTCTTGCATATTCTTTCTTTTGTCTGATAATTACTGCTTGTACAACTTTGTGTCTCATTTCCAAATCTCCTGTTACAACTGAACCTGTAACTAAATCTCCAACTGCTGCACATGCTAATTTTCGAGTTCTGGATTTGAAACCTTTTACGCTGATAACTCGCATTGAACGTGCTCCTGAATTATCTGCAATATTAATTACTGCTCCAAGCGGAATTCCTCTTACAGCTTTTACTTTTATTGGTCTCATTTTCCTTCTCCCATGTTTTCGATAACTATGAATTTCTTTGTCTTGCTAAGTGGTCGGCATTCTGCAATTCGAACTGTGTCTCCAACTTGTGCGTTGATTTCAGTAGGATTGTGTGCTTTGACTCTGGATCTTTCTGTTTGATATCTTTCATATTTGTACAAATAGGATCTTCGTTCCCATTCAACATTTACTGTATTTGACATCTTTGCTGAGATAACTTTTCCAACAAAAGTTCTTCCTCGAGTTGGTGAAACTGTGCTCATTTGATTATTAGATACTTCTTTCTTTGGTGCTGCTTTCTTTACAGTCTTCTTTGGTTTTGTTGTTTTTGCCATTTTATTTCTTTATTCTCTCCCACGGACGTCCGACCAATTCAGTTCCTTGAACTTCAACTTTTGCTTCTTTCAATTTGAACTCGAAAGTTGCAAGTCGTTTAAGGATTTTTTTGTCGCCTTTGTCTGTTCGGATTGTGAGTGTTTGTTGGGTTTCGTCAATAACTTTTCCTTGAATATTTTTTGACAGTGGGTTAAGTGCTTTTGAAACTCGTGTGTTGAGTCCAATTAACTCATGTCTCAATATGTTTTGCGGTGTTATCATCTTATGTCGATCCCCTCTTCTGGATATCCCATCTTGATTAAAGTTGCCTTTGCGCGCTCACGTTGGTCTCCTTGAAGTTCGATTGATCGTCCTTTCAAAGTTCCGCCAGTTGCAAGTCGAGACTTAAGATCTTTAGCCAAAGCTTTTACATCGACTGAAGAGTCAAAACCTTCGATGACAGTCATTGCTTTTCCAAACCTTCGCCGATCCACTCGAATTCGAATGGCTTGCTTTTCTTTGGATATGTTTTCAATGGTGCCAAGATCTTTAGGCAAACCTGTTAATGGGTCTATGTCACTCATTATTTGCTAGTTACCTCCTCTTTGTTTACTGTAAGGATTCTAGCGATCGTTCGCTTAATTTCCTTGATTTTTCCTGGATTCTCAGGAACTCGTCCTGATGCTTTTTGGGAATATAATTTTGCAAGTTCTCTTTTTAGATCTGCCATACTTGCTTCTCTGGCTTTCATTTTCTTTTCTCTGACGTCTTTCACTCTAAGTATTGCCATTATTTTTTAGTCTCCTTCTTTTTTGCAGCTGGAGTTTTTTTGGTTACGGTTTTCTTTGCTGGTGATTTCTTAACTGCGGGTTTTGTTTCTTTCTTTGGTGCTACTTTCTTTACAGTCTTTTTTGGTTTTGGTTTCTCTTCGACCTTTTCTTCTTTTACTTCTTCAACTGTTGGTTCTTCTGCTTTTTCAATTGCACTTTCTGAATCAACAATTGTAATTTTATCTGGAAGTGGTGTGTCTGCATGCATTATTGTTACTGATACTCCAACTGTTCCTTTCTTAAGTACTGCGTCTTGTTGTGCTTTGTCAAGTAAATTATCTGAAATGAATCCACACTTCTTCATGTAGCCATCATAGAATCTCCACTTTCTTGAACGTGCTCCGGGAATTGGTCCGTCAATAACAATTTCTACTCCAAGTGCTCCAGAGTTCATAATTCTTCCAAGTTCTCGGTAACCGATTCCTTTGAATCGTGATGGTCCGAATCTTTCAAGTTCAGATGCAATCTTTGTTGCTACAACTGCTGCGCTAGTATATGCATCAGGTATTTCTGAAGTTTCGATTTGTGGATTTTCAAGTTTGAATTTGTTCTTTAATTTGTTTGTTAGTCCTTTAATTGTAGAACCTCCTCGTCCAATAATTATTCCTGGTCGAGTTGTGCTTATTACGATTCTTTCACCCAATGGAGTTTTTTCTACACTAACACTTCCAATTTCAGCTCCTTTGTTGAAATTTTCTCCGATAGTTTCCTTTATTCTAAGTTGCTTCATTCGCTCCTTGATGAATTCTCGTTCAATCATTTCTTAGTCTCCTTTGGTTTTGATTCTGATTTAGGTTTTTCTTCAGCTTTCTTTGGAGTTGGTTTTTCCTTTTTTGGTTCAACTTTCTTTTCTGCTGGTTTTTTCTTTTCAACCTTTGGTGCTGCTACAAGTTCAACATGAGTTGTTCTCTTAAGACCTTGGATTCTCCCGTATCGGTGTCTCTTTCCAGTCATGTGTGCAGCTGCGTGTACAAGTATTAATTCTCCAGTTAGACCTTTGTTTTCTGCGTTTGCTTTCAATGATTCTAACATTGGAATTATGTATCTTGCTGCTTTTTCTGGGAATCGTCCTGCTGCGAAATCTCCTTTTCTGTGAGGTGTATCTCTGTTGTACCGCTTGTATGGTACTGGAGTTTTCAACTTTTGAACGTCTTGTAACAATGCGATTGCTTTGTCTACAGGTCTTCCTCGAATATGATTTGTAACTTCGTATGCAATTTTCTTCGATACAGGTAAGTTAGTTCCGATTACTTTAGCCATTGTTTTTCCATCATATGTCTGCATGCTAATTCCTCTTGCCATTATTTCTTACCTTGGTGCTTGGAACTCTTTGTAGCTCCGACTCCAGTTCCCTTGTGAGATGCAATCTTTCGAGTTTGAACGAATTCTCCGAAATAGTAACCAAGCATTTCTTCGTTAACCATTAATGGAACAAATTTTCGTCCGTTGTAAACTTCGATTGTTTTCCCAACCATGTTTGGAGTGATTATGATGTCTCTTCTGTGAGTTCTCAGCTTTGGTTTTCCTTTTTCTAGCTTTTCCATGAACTTTGTTTGGTGTTCTGGAACTCCTCTTCGAATTGATCGTCTTTTTCGTGATTTCAATAATTCACCGAATTGTTGAATGTCGAGCTTTTGAAGCTCTTCAATTGTCTTTCCTCTGAATTTGAATATTTTTTCTACCATTTTACTTCTTCTTTCCTGTTCGTCTTGCTGCGA
>CEPX01184306.1_pt1 | contig 13769 bp, 11 predicted proteins | sample 361361 | NCBI WGS metagenome assembly CEPX01 (sample SAMEA2619974, study PRJEB7988) | marine metagenome | biome: marine biome (ENVO:00000447); feature: mesopelagic zone (ENVO:00000213) & marine oxygen minimum zone (ENVO:01000065); material: "saline water (ENVO:00002010), including plankton... | reverse complement strand
TGTTTTCTGATATCCTTACTATGTCCTCTAAGATTTTCATCTTCATCTTTCCAGGGCCATACTCTTTCCAACTCAGGCAAATCTAAATTTCCCCAAGGACCGCCAACGCCGCTACCGCTATAAAGCCCCGCCGTTTTAACCGCAAACGAATCAACATACGCCTGCCCGCCAGATGCCGCCCTAAGAAGATCTATCAGATATGATATTTTGTTCATTGATCTAAAAGTCCAATCAATAGATATTTTAAAATTAGGAAGCATTTTAATTTGCTTTGGGTTAAAATTAGCTATATCTTTAGAAACGCTTTCAAGAATGACTTTTTTTAGACATGAATTATCTAAATCATCAAATATGTCAACAAACTTAGCTAAATCTTTCATAGAAAAAACAAAAAGACTTAAAACTCTACTATCTACTGTTTTTAAGTCATTATGCTCTACGCCATCTGAATGTATCAGATCAACCGTTTGCCTCCAAAGGAACTTAAATACATCTTTTTGATATTCAAGCTGGCCCTTTAATGTCTTAATCGCCTTTGCAACAGTATATGTTTTGAAATCATTGTCGCGGGTATAGAATTTACATACGCCTTCATCAACTAAGCGTATGCCATAGAAAGCCAACTCTTTTTTAAGCAATTCCCACGAAGTATTCATTTCTTTTTACGCACAGCTATAGTAATATGGAACTTGTGTCCCTTACCATTATATGTGCTAGGAAGTTTGTATTTCCTTCTTAATTCTTTAATTTCAGGAACATCTACTTCTACAAACCATACTCTTTTCATATCATCCCAGCCCTCTGGATTAACAGACTTAAATTCTCCTAATTCAAAGTTGAATTCCTGTCCAATTTCTTCAATTTTTGTATCTCCTAGCTTTTCTGCTTCGTCAAAAGATATAACAGATATGTGAGCGCCATTTTTACTTTTGCCAAAATAAGGCGGCTTTTCAATATCGTCTTCATCTATTAAAGTAAATAATCCATGAATAACGTTATTTGATATTTCTAAAAAACAAAAACCATCATCCGCCTGCCTCAATACTCCCTTGAGGCTAACATCTTTTTTTATGTTAGATGCTAATACTCTATTCTTAAACGTATATGAATTAATAATTTTCATTATTCTTCTAAGTCTATTATATCGTTCAAACGAGCCTTTAACTTAGGATGCTGAGATATTCTTTCTATCTCTATTTTTTTATCTACAAATTCAATAGAAGATTCATTAGGCAAGCTGGTCGCATCTAATGCAGGCTCTCCATCTGGAGATGATTTAGGACGGGCTCTTCCAACTGGAGAAATAGATTTTCTTGATTTTACTACTTTAGATTTTTTAGTACGACTCTTTTTCTTAGTCTTTTTGCTAGACTTTTTGCCCATTTTCTTCAATTTTTCTGCTTGCTCTTTTTCTAATGCATTAATCTGATCTTCAAGAATATCAGCGTCAGGCTCATATGTTATAGTTGCTTTATCGTCTTCTGGAAATTGAGCATTCTTTGATTCTTCTTTTGTTATTGTAGTTTCTTTAGACGCATCCCAAGCCCTCATAGTAGTTGTAGGTTCTTCTGGACGAAATGGCTCTTTAACGTCTTTCTTTGTTGTTTTAGGCGACTTGACTTTCTTTTTGCCTTTGGCTACTATTTTTTTTTTACCACTTTTCTTCTTAATATTTCTTTCCTTTCTCGCTTCAGCAGCGGCAGGGGTTCCAGCAGGATTAACATTATGCATCTTACCTTCTATGCCTATCAAGCCAGCCGAAATAGCATTTTGTACATCCATGTTTTGCAATTGAACTTTAGTAAGAATCTTAATTTCTTTAGGCTCAAATACTACACCAGGAACAGTAAGCGGAGCGTCTGTCAAGTTTCTTACATGATACTTCTCTAAATCAGTAATATCATTAAGAGGAAAATCTCCTTCATATTCTAGCCATCCCTTTTGCAAACTAAGTTGAATATCATCAGCATAAAACTGATCATTTGAAACGTGTAAAGTTCTGCCTTTTGTTACAGAACATCCTAACGTCTTTAGAAAAAGCTCACCTTTAAAATCATCAGCTACTTTAAGAATCATTCTTCCGTCTCCTTTTTTGACGAATATGGTCAAATATACTATCGGCTTTTGAATCAAATTTAAGTCCTCTAGTAGCATCATGCCTTCGCAATTCGCTTTCTAAAGGACCATCTTCTTGTTTTTTATTCACCACATTATTTGCCCCAAGCGGGTCTGTCGGATTAAAAAATCTACTATCATTCGCACCTTCTGACGGCATATGATCTAAATGAGTATCTCCCATATCTTCTATATTTTTTTCAGCTTCATTATCATCTTCATCATCAAATTGGCTTATACCGCCTCTATATCTGGGATCTAACTTATTACGAACATTTGTACCCAAACCAGCTCCAGGCTCGCCTGTAGGATCAATATTTCCAGGCATTGTTAATTTATCGCCCTTCCCGTCTCCAGGTTTAGAATGTCTTCGATACGGATCGTATAAAAATGCAGAGTCTTCATCTATAAAAGGAACCTTACCTCGGCTCCAAGACACTTTAAACATATGATGACCACAAGCAGAACAGCCTGATTCAGCTTGAACAAAACTAAAATTTGATCCGCAATGTTCGCAAATAAGAGAAAGATCCATTACACTATTCACCCAAAATTTGCTAAATCTGTAACTTCTATAACTCTACCATGAGCAAAATCATACTCATCCCAACTCTTTATCAATTGGTTTAATGAATCCCTGGCTCGTAGTTTTTCAACATCTTGATCACCTATCTCATCAACAAAAACATCCACGCCAAGGGTAGCACTAAATCTACGCCGTCCATTATAAACCTGTGCGTATTTTTTAGTTTCTATTACTTTCATTGCGCTATAAATAAATCTGGATGAGCTTTTGCAGCTTCCTCCGCACTCTTAAACGGTTCAATTTTTCGCTCTTTATATGTTAGCGAATTATCTTTACCTTTTTGGAAAAATCTTTCACAAACAACAATACCATCTTTACTTTTTATAGCAAATTTTTGTTTCGACACGCCATTCAAAAACGCAATTGCCTTTGATTTACCAGCATTAACATTATTAACTGTCAATTTCTCATCGTCATTTAATCCTCTATCTTCTAGTCCTGCATTAGCAAAAACATGAAAAAGCATAGCATCTGCATCTTTCAATTGTGCTACTACAAGGCTGATAACCTTATCTTCTTTGCTTAAAGTCTTAGCATCTTCTGAAACTGTCCCCTGAATGGGCATAGTATTATCCAAACCCTTGAAGCGATCAGGATGCTGGGCTAATTGGCTTTTAGCTTTCTGCTTAAGAATCTTAGTTTTTGTTTTTACATCTGTGCCAATATATTTATCCCAAAACATAGTATCTTGTTCTACTCCGCTTTCTGCTTCTCTAAAAACTTCATATCTTTTTTGATCATAAGCTTCATTTACTAAGTCTGTTGATTTAACAGTTGTAGCGTAAGCCTTGTCGGTTCTACGATCAGCATACACCTTTGGATCTTTATCTAGTTTCTTTTCTATATTGCCATTAAATCCACTGCCTGTTCTTTCTGCGTCTAACTGCTCTTCAAAAGGAACGGTATTGTCTTTATTTTTATGACTTTTCTGTTTCAACTGCCAGTCTGTAGTCCCTGGATTTTCATCTACAGCAAGTCCATCTTGCTTATTCATATCTGTAAGCAATTTATCGTAGGGCTTGCCTCCCTCTAATGCGAATTTTCTAAGATTAAACATGCTTTTTCCCCATGTTGTTATGGTTTTTAATACTTACAATTCTTCTTGCTATATTCCTTTGTTACGCTTGCGGCCTAAAAAGACGCCAAGGTTGACGCTTTTCTAAAGCCTCAGCAACCTGCCTACCTGAGCCATATCCTATAGCCCCCTGCATACCCTGCCATGTAACCCTATTGCTCGTTGGGACAATGCCCATATTAACCATTTTGCTTTGAGGAAGCATATTGGCATTCTTATTAAGAGCCGCATAACAAGCCCCAGCCAAAGCATCGCAGTTATGAGCATTTATGCCATTTGCAACATACGAATGATCATCTTGAACACTAAAGTTTACAACCTGTACTTTGCTATTTATAATTTTACTATTCTTTCTTATTTCACAAACAATTGCATTATCTTCTATAAATTTATATCTTGGCTTGTGGAATTTACTTTTTTCTTTAACAATATCAAATCCTAATACTTTGCTGATAATATTAAATGATCCTGGATCACATATTCTAATATTGTACAAATCTGCATTATATGGGCACTTTCTGCCAGAAAAAGCTGTATGCTTTCCTTTACGTTTAGATATTGACAAAGAACTAACAACTTTAAATCTTAATAGTATTAGTTGAATTTGATGGGCTAATTGTAAAGAAGTTGTAGTAAAAGTAAATATCTTTTTATGAATTAACGATTTTTTAGTTCTAGTCCCGTCTCCTTCGAACATACCCTTAAGGAGATAGGCCTGGAATTCTTTAGGAGCCTCCATTAGCTTTTTGCACATTTGTTTGTTTGTTGCAGTATGATGACCAAATAAGTCTAAAAATAAATGTTTTACCAACTGGCTGTTTATTACAAACTGACATCCCCTACTTCCATTTTTATCACAACTTACAAATATTTTTAAACTATTACCAAATACACTGTGCAAGTAATTATACAATTTCATTCTTATTGAAGAATCCAATATGTTAGCAGCAAACGCCACGCCATGATCTGTAAATGAACCTTCTGCTAAGAACAAGCCACAAATATATCCAAAATCTCTATTTGATTCTACATAGCGCAAATGCCATTTAGAATTCGCATTATTCTGCCGAATATAATGAATATCACTTTCATTCTTTAACATACGATCCCAATTATCATAATTTTTACCCATTATGTTCGAATGAGATCCAACTTTTTCTTTAACATACTTTTTCATGTCTATTTTAAAATCTTTACTCTTAGTCACAAATGATTTAACTATATATTCTCCTCGCCTTAATAATGAAAGATCGGCCCATTCACGCCCACTGCTCTCAGACCATTTTTCAAAAGGGTGATTGCCTGTTGCTGTTATATCAAATGAATAATAAGGCTGTAAATTATATAATTGATTTGATTCTCGAACATATTTGACTTCAACTTTTTTAAACCTCCCCTTATGGGTCAAAACTCTATCCCCAGCATTCACGCAAATAGCTTTTTTTATACCTGTATTAGTATATAAAAGAGTATCAGCAGCTACACAAAGATCATCTGTCTTTGTCCCATCCCCATCTCTTTTGGGACCAATCCTATATCCTGTAGGAATTAATTTCCTTTGCAAAGCTATCAATTCATCTCTTGCCAACCTTGATGCGTCTCCGTCATCAGGAATAATAATTTTACCCGCATTAATCAATTGTTCCAACTCATCATAGATAATCATTTTGTGCTTATTAGTAAATCTTGTTTCTTTATTAGCAATACCAGATTTTTTCAACCTCATTTTGCTTTCTAAACTATTCCATTGATCGTATGTCACCATACCTATACGAAAATACCTTTTCAATTGTATAACAAACTCATCCACTTCTGCCATTATAACTGGGTGATCAGGAGTTGGATGCCAATACTTCAACATATCTACAATAATAGCATAATCTGCTTTTTGAGTATCTGCATTTAAAAATATTTGCTTATGAACCAAAGCTAACGCATAATTATGGCTGGTAGCAGCAGGATCTAAATGTAAAAAATATACTTGACCAGGCTCTCCATGATTAGCGAATTGTATGCCCCTATGAAAACATTTTCTTACATACTCTTCAGAGAAAAAGTTTTCTCCAGCAATACCGCTAAATTCTGCTCCGAATTCCATCTCAAAATCAAGTTCAGACATTCTAGCGAATGCTTTTCTTAAAACCTCTCTTGTCCTTTCTGGAACAACTGACCATGTAGGTATGCGACAGGCAAGAACGTCATCATACAATCCAGACTGCGAAAACAAATCCCAAAGCTTACCTTCTTTAGATTTGGGGGATGATATACTAATAATCTTTCCATCGATAATAGTTTCGCACGCTGGCTGTCCATTTTTTTCAAACATAGGATTACCACTACTATCTAAAATAGGCACTTTCCTAAAATAGGTTGAAATAGTAGGAGTCATAGAAGTATAAATACTTTCACCAGACGACACGCCGCCAGTATTTTTATATGACGCAACTTCGTCCAAAATAAGCACAAAACATCCCTTACCCAACAATGTGGCCGAATTACTATGGCCAACTTCTATTACAACAGTTCCTTTGGTCCTTGGATTCAGGTTTTGTTCAGCAGCTTCTACATTTTCTTTTTTATCTTTAGGAGTAAGAAGGCTAATAGATAAACTGGTTAAACCATCCTTCACAAACTTGTCTTTAAAATATTCGCTAGCCAGCAACTTAGCTTTAATTTCAGTAAAAGCAATTGTTGCCTGCCCCTGCGAGTTAGCTATTGTCAAAATATTAATATCAGCAGCAGCGATATTGTAATAAACTCTCGGGTCTCCCCCTGGAATTTCTAACAATTTCATTGCTTCATATAAAGCAATAATACTTGAAATAAAGTCTTTACCAGAACGCCTTCCCCAAACAAGAACTAACTCTCTAAATATCTTACCATTTTGATACTTACCTAATACATCCCCCCGCTCTTCATCATCTAACCCAAGGCTAACACACAGTTCTACTTCTTCCGCAGTAAGAGATATATTTTCGTTTCCTACAGAACCTCTATAGAAAACCTTTAATATCATCTTTTGTACATCTTTAAGATGTATATCTTGCTTATTAAACCCCAAATAGTTATCATCTTCACAAAAAGTAATGATGTCAGGAATTACGCTTTGCTGATTAGACAACGAAACAGTTTGCTTTATGTCTGATATAATGTCACCAACAGACAATTTCTTTTTATTTTTTGCCATATAATATAACCTCAATAAACAATTCTTCTATCTTATATTCTCTATATCTATATCAAATCCTACTATACTTGATATGTCTGCAAAGTCCTGAAGGACTCTTATTCCATTATCTTTCAAAAAACCATTTACAGAACCAGCATGATGATCAACATGTTTTTGCAATTCTTCAACAAACCTGCTAACATAAGCGTTAGGCCTATAGTACTCTTCTACTGTTACCAAATATACAGAATTGATTATATTTCTCATTGAAACTTTATCAGTTTCCTCGCTATCTACAGATGATATAGATAAATCATTCTGCATATTTATAAGATGTGCAAATGCTTTTCCGGCACTACCCCTACTAAGCGCAATTTGATCTGCTATAAAGCTGTAATCACTCTTATCTATCATGTAAAAACTATATCCTCGCCAATAAATCTATAATTATGTTTAATACCATTTGATTTTTGTCTTACTCTAATAAAAAACCTTTCTAGAGAATCAAGCTTTTGAGAATCTAAAGAATTGTATCTTATTCTTCTCCCAACATAATTTGATCCCACACCTTCTTTTTCTATTTCGACAAACTCATCTACATCTCTTTCGAATTTCCAATTTGTAATATCTGAAGAATCTATAGTAAATAATATATTATTGAAATCGCTATCAGATGATAATTGCAACTCAAAATTGTAAAATACAAAAGACCCCACTTCATCAATCAACTCAAAATCTATTTCCCATGTATCCGTAGTTAATATATTTTCTGCATTCACCTGAGCTTGAGGAAGAACATTAGTGAGCAAAGAGCTTATCTCATAATTATGTTTTTCCAAATACTCATTGAAACTTGGAAATAGTTGATCAGTTGCCCCTATGGGATCAATAACAGTAGCATAGCCAATTAGGCCGCTAATCACATCTAAATAAGCAGCATTAACTGTAATAGCATCATTGCCATTTATTAAATCAACAGATGGGTTTAACAAATCTACTTCCGTAGGAACATCAATACTTAAAACTATCCTTTCTATAACATTTTCAAACCTATTTTCAATATCCTGCATATATGCAAAAGCTTTAGATAAATCTATAGACATACGACGCCAACTTTCATTTGGATCAATAGTGCTATCATCGTCTGGAACGCCTGCTGGGAAAGAGACCTCCGCTAAAGGATCTCCAAACAATGTCATTGTCCAATCCAAATAAGGACAGCTAAACATATATGCTTCCCCAAAAGTAGTTCCTCTCAAAAGGCTATCAAAAAATGGCTGAGGCCTAAGCAATCCTTCTACAGAAGGATCGGACATAGCTCCTGCTGTTAAAATATATTCAGAACTAACAGCCAATGCGGGCCAAGTTCTTTCTTCTACGGTCCTAATAGTTTTCGCTCCATCAAAATCCGCATTGTAGAAAAAGATCCTAAGAGCGTTTGTTTCTTTAAAAAATGATAAGCTGCTTCTATCTGCTATCCATGACCATACAAACGAATCGTCTTCAACTAGCGGTATAACAACATCTATATATGGATCTAAAAAAACTGTTGTAAATATATCTAAATTTAATTTAGGAAGAATCTTATCTACAAATCTTAGTATTTCATCCGTATATACTGTTGCTGCTTTTCCTAATACATTGGCAAAAGGATCAATATAAAACTTTCCGTTTGCCAATTTCTGCCTTAGCAATGTAGCAGACCCATTAACCATAGCCTTTGCAGTTGCTAGATCTGGAGCGTCTATGCGAGAAGTAATTAAAGCGAATCTAGCATCTACAGCATCAAAACGTTTAAACGCTGACCTGTTAAATAAAAAGTTTCCTATCTTTTCGCTAAAAGAATGATTAATCCTTGAAACCCTAGACGTAGAAGAAATAACATTTGTTCCCCTACGAAAACCTCCAGGAACATTTAATCCCAATACAATAACCCATATAGTTCTACTAGTTGTATCAAGAAATGTTTTTAGTGGAGTTAGAACTTCTTGATCAAATGCAGACTGGTCTGCTAAGATTTCTTTTCGGCTACACGGGACAGATACTATCTGGTCTCCATCAAGATTATGAACAGACTGATAAAGTTGGGCTAATTCTAAGCTTTCGCTATCGCCAGCCCTATAAACAAAAATGACATTTGATTTTGTAATAGCCATATATTCATAATCGACATAAAATAATTAACTTGAGTCGTATACCGCCAAAGACAAAAACCAGTTAGTTCCATATCTTTTAACAGTCAAAGGAGTCCCTGCTACCATAACCTCCGCAGTTTCATCTACAGAAGCTTCTGTAGTAAATTCAGCAATAGCCAAAGAATTACTTGCATTAAGTCCTATCGGGATCCCCTGTATTACTGTGTTATCAACGATTGTGCTTCCCTCTCCAAATATTTCTTGAACAATCATAACAAGTTTATTATCAACTATTACCGCTTCAAATTCTACTCCGTTTAAGAAAAATGTATCTGTTCCTTCTGTAAAAGTTGCTTCGTCTATATATCCTAATGCATGAACTCCCGTAGTGGCATCAAGAAATAAGGATAATTCAAAACCTCCAAGAACCAACTTAGTCTCAGACAAAGTGGCCCCTACTATCCTATTAACTCCTAGACGTGCTACGCCTGTAGATTTTACTAAGCTTTGAACCATGTTAGAACCAAAAGGAACCTCCGAGGCAGTTAACCCCAAATTATCAGACGGGCCAAGCATTAAAGCCATCATGGACGTTGCTGACCCAGGAGCTGTATCCATATTCCAGGTAAACCCATTTGAATCAAAAGACGTAAAATTGCCATCCAAAACAATAGTATTAGAAGAATTCATATTCAATCCAATTCTATCATTAAACTGGGCACGGCCAGAATTAATAGTATCTTGATTATTCAAATCCCTAGCGAGTTGGGAATATTGATTATCGCCATCAGTAAAACCTACACTAACATTAGTCCCGTTTGTAACGCCCTCAGTAGCTACATTCCCGAACGATTGTATAAGTAAAGCAGAAGGTTTAAATCCAGCCCCTGTAATAGATTGTGGGCCAGTACTAGTATCGGCGCCAAATGTAACTATTTTAGACTGTATATCACCCCTAACAGCTAAAACAAAATATCTACTGGCACCTGCTACTATAGTCCAATCCAACGTATAACCTGATGGATCAAAACTATGTATACGAGCAGAATCCCCCACAGAAGCAGTTATTATTTGCAGAAATGTTTCCTCATCTTGCACCCTTCTCGTAACACTTGACGGTTGCCCGTCCTGGGCGTACATCCCAACAACCCCCTCGTTATCAGGAGACGTTCCAAACCCTAAACAATAATTGTTATGAGCTAGAGCAGCGGTCGGAGCAGTAGGCGTCCCTATGCCGTAGCCTATTAAAAAATCTGGCTCAAAACCAGGCCCAGTATAACTTACTTTTTTAGCAGTTGTAGGTTCAACAATTTGATCCAAGCTTACTTCAATATCTCCTCCCAAAGCCATATAGCCAACTTCTCTAGAAGTAGCATTAGAAGTAGTCCAATCTAACGTAAATCCATCAGGATCCATGCTATCAAGATTAGCCTCTATCAAAACATTAGCCACAGCGTTATTTATAACACACAAAGCAGAAGCAGCATGTCTTCTTGCCGTATCTGAATTAGCACCGCCATTAGTAGAATGAACACTTATGCTAAAGTTATCATCTTCCGTACCCATTCCATAACCAAAAGTGAGATTATCGCCAACAGAAGAAGTAGTCAAACCGCAACTACCCAAAATAACCGCTTTGGGTTTAAACCCCAACCCGCTAACAGATTGCAACCCATCTGAAGTTGGACTATCAAGGAGTCCTACAAAAGAATTAAAAGCCATAAGCACTATCCATAAAAAAATACAATAAAAATATCCCTAACATATATTATTAGGGATATTTTTAAAATCCTATGAAGATAGCGTAAAATTAGAATTACTTATTAAGGCGTGACTCTAGTATACATCTTTCTGCCCCCGTATCCCTGCCATAAGCGTCTGAAGATTTGAACTTATCAGGATACCTCGCAGCTAATTTATCATGATTGGCCTGCATAATTTCTTCAAAAGTAGTATCCAAGCTATTTAAAGCAATACCTATATAATATAATAAATCACCAAATTCTTCTTTAATGTTTATTTCATCTACAGCAGAAGCCCCCTTCCCATAATAAAAAGCTCTTTTGCATATGTCCATTAATTCACCAGATTCTGTTACACACCCCATAATAGCATGAAGCAAATCCTGGTTAACGCTACCATTGTCAAAATGATCGCTCTTTGTAGCTAAGCAGCCTTTAATAAATTCTTCAGGTTTCATCGTTTTCTCCTTATTGGCATTTTGAATGGTTAGAAACCAAACTGCATAAATAGCAAAAATGTTCTTGAGTATGACAATTTTTCATTTTATTAATATCTTTATGTAGCCACTGGATATTATCCATGACATATCCCTTCATGTTATCAATACGGTCAAGAGAAGCAGTACGCTCGTCCTGGAATCTATCTCCAAATGTCAATAAGCAACCAGTCAATGCACAAAAACCTTTTTGATCCTCAAACTTTTCCCAAGCTTCTTCAATTGATAATAAAAATTTAATATTACGCCGGGCAGAACCATCTTTAATACTATTCCAATAATGCCCACTAATTTTCTTATAACCTTTCCAATGGCGACTTTTTTCTCCCCTTAATAGCCACCCTTCGTCTACAGCCAAACAACCGCATGATTTAGTATATTTTCTTTTCAAGTTTGTAGCTAAGACATTAACTTCATTCCCGCAATCACATTTACATTCCCAATATCGATGCTGTCCTTTAAAACCATGCTTAGAAGAAACAACCAGCCTACCAAACCTCTTACCTGATAGATCACAATTTTTATATATTTTACGCCGATATTTCGTATCCATACTTATCTATTCGGCATAATTACGAAATATCCTTTAACATTTTGACCAACCACAATTTTTACAAGACACGCACCCCTCTGAACGAGTTAAATCTGACTTACATGCAGGACACTCTTCCCCTGTTACCGAACATCCTTCTTTAACATATTTTTTCAAAACTCTTACTAGGGCTTTTGCGACTCCAGTTAAATCACCGCGAGTTTTCTCCAACTGATGCACTATAAAAGAAACATCTGCTCCGTGCCTTAATGCAGTTGAGATCATTCTCGTTAAAGACTCTTCTTCATCAGAACAATATGTAGAAATATTGCGTATTTCTATATCTTCTCCAAAACATCCATGATATACGCCACGTTTTTCTCTTACAACCGATCCTTCTATAGACCCCCGCTTTAGAACAAATCCGTTATTACCAATAAAAATTTCATACGGGTCATCATGTTCATGGAGGCTTCCCACAATAACAAAATAATGCTCACCCTTTACCCTCGTAAAATGTAATTCTGCATCCAATTTCTTAGGACGCTTAGGGGCTTGAGTTTTATGTATGGTATTCCCATTCCTAACGCTTTTAGGCTTATCTACCATAACGCCTGTCCTACAGCCCTTACGATAAACCGTTATGCCCTTGGCTCCAGATTTCCATGCTGCTTCGTAAATTTCTGCCACTTTTTCTTTTGTTACATCTTCTGGCAAATTAAGAGTAGAACTAATCCCATGATCTACATGCCTTTGGGCAGCAGCCTGCAATTTAACTCTTTGTTTCCAATCAATATCTTCAGCACAGCACCCCCACCACGGAGACTTCTCAATATCTTTTTGCCCGGAAATATCCATCCAATCTTGAACACCAGCGGCATAAACATCAAAATGCTGCCAATGGTCTCCGCTCTGGTCTACTTCATCAGTTTTAGCATTTTCATCATTTGGATTTATTTTCTTTTTTCTAGTATATGGCAAAATAGAAAATTGAGGTTCGATACCGGAAGAACTTCCATATTGATTAACTAGCTTAGCCAATAAAGACACGCTACCTGCTGGAGCGGTCGTTAAAAGGGCTATATTACGTCTACCATATTTTTTCATATCTTTCCATAGCTTTTCATCTTCATCTTTAATACGTTTTATAAATGGACAATCTTTTTCAAGATTATGATCCCATACATCAAATGGCCCTAATTCTTTAGCCATTTCAACTGAAGACCTATAAGCAGCTAATTTAAGAGTTTTGTATACCTTATCAGTAAAGTCTATACTTTTCTGAGAACCATATTTAAGACCAACGGCAGCTATAGCATCTCCTAATGCAGTAATACCGCATCCTGTCCTGCGCCCAGTTTTACAAGTATGATGCACCTTTTCCCACATCTCTCTTTCAACTTTTTTGATATTATCTGATTCAGGATCATTTTCAATTTTTGTAATAATTTGTTCAATCTTTTCTAACTCTAAATCAATCAGATCATCCATCAATCTCTGAGCTATCATAGTATCATGATGGAACTCTTCAAAATCGAAATAAGCATTTCTTTTAAATGGGTTCTTTACATAAGAGAAAAGATTAAGCAAAAGCAGGCGGCAAGAGTCTAAGTAGCTAAGAGGAAGTTCTGAGCAGGGATTTGTTGAAATTGTTTCATAACCATATTCTGCATAGCAATCAGCAGGACTCTCTCTTAGTATATTATCCCAAAATAACAAGCCTGGCTCTGCCATATACCACGCATTATCAATAATTTCATTCCAAACATCTTTTGCCCTAACCTGTTTAGACGTTTTTGGATCTTTAGAATCCACAGGCCAACGCTGTTCATACATTTCATCTTTTTCAACAGCATTTAAGAATTCATCTGTTAAGCGAATAGAAAGATTCGCCCCTGTAACTTTTGTCTTATCTCTT
>CEPX01017622.1_pt1 | contig 13779 bp, 30 predicted proteins | sample 361361 | NCBI WGS metagenome assembly CEPX01 (sample SAMEA2619974, study PRJEB7988) | marine metagenome | biome: marine biome (ENVO:00000447); feature: mesopelagic zone (ENVO:00000213) & marine oxygen minimum zone (ENVO:01000065); material: "saline water (ENVO:00002010), including plankton... | reverse complement strand
ACCTAACTGCATGAACTGACCTACCATTGTTATACGAGCTAATGCTTTCTGGGAAGCTAGTATAGAGTCTGATACTTCTAGAGTACCATTTGACTTTACTTCTGCCGGGAAGTTAAAGTCTTCTCTGGTTATTTGTATACCGTCTACGAAGAGAGGTTCCTCTAATCTATCAGCTAGTATATCAAATACTTTCTTATATACCTTAGATAAAAAGTTATTCCAGTTAATTACTTCCATGGTGACAGGACCAGAGGATTGCCTAACACCTTCTTGTATTTCACCTAAAGTCTTACCTCCGCCTACATTGGTAGCATTTCTAAATAACTGGTCAGTGCTGGAGGCATACTCTTCAGCAGTAGCCTTAAGTAGTTGCATTATTCTTTCACTAGATAAGTCTACTGTGTTAGGCTCATTAAGTCTCTTAATCTCTGTACCTATTTGAGCTACAGGTACTTTCTGACCGGGAACGAATCTTAAGTGACCATCCAGTATCTCAGAGTTGTTCTGAACTTCCCACATTGGTGTGTTGTTCATCTCATCTCTAATTAACATGTTATTAACTGAACGTTCCATCATTTCTTGCACTGCACGTATTTGTTCCGGTAAGCCACGTGAGTCATAATATCTGGGGTCTTTTAATTCGTTGTCATGTTTCTCGTAGTTCCAACCTTCAAACTCATAAGGGAACTCTATGTCTTGTAATAGTGAATCTTCTGGGTCAGCTATATCTGCTAAGAAAGTAAATACCCACCTACGAGCCATTTCACTTTTCTTGGGTTTATACCAACATAACACTTCGTGTATTCTAAACAATTCTCCTTTAGATGAATCTGAAGCTACACCTTCATTGCGAGCTTTCTGACGTTCTATAACATCATCATCACTTCTTCTAACATCTGAGAACTCCATGTCATCTAGGTCTTTCACTATGAAGCGTTCACTATCCATTTCAGCTTCCAACTCGTCTCTCGTTAGAAAATATTCAAGTGTTACTCTGGGGGAGGAATTGATATCGGTAGCAAAGGGTGGTACTATTATCTTAGTAGGTAGGGGAAAGTCTATATTGGGTAGCGATGAAACTACTTCAATATCAAACTCTATTATTCTCTTACCACTATTAAACTGTGCTATTACATCATCTATAGTATCAGCATCATTATCATCTTCAGGATCTAGCTTGAAACGTTGGGCTACAAAAGCTCTCTTCTCATCCTTACTAGCAGCTTTAATCCGATCTATTACTTCCTCTGGGAAGTCATCTAGATTAATTACCTTATGGACTATACGATACTTGAATTCTTCATATACCCTAGCTACACAGTGACCATACTGTTTAGAGAAGTCAGCTGCTAGAGCTAACTTGTCAAACAAGTCCATCTTCTTACGTAATAACATATTAAGACCTAGTTCAGCACGCTGTGCTTGAGCCTTCATCTGTGGTGTAACTTGTACACCATCTTCAATCTGAACTAAAGCCATCTTCTTCGGAGCCCATGCCGAGAGGACAAGGTTTGGAATTGACTTCTTAATAAGCTTGTCCGTCTCCGGCAAGGGAATGTTAGGTGCTCCGGGGTATGGGCGATTTGTTATTCTTTTCACACCCAACCGCTGATTGGTAGCTGTGACCATCTTGTTCTTCCAACTAACTCGGTCACCATCATCTGTTTCTATTTTCGTTCTTAACTCAGTAAGAAAGTCTGTTAGGTCTTCTCCTAACTTCCTATCCTCTGATTGTTCTTTTACATTTATTTCTCTAGCCATTTATTACCTCTTGTGTATAATAGTTCCAACCATAATCATTTGTCATATTAACCTTTTCACCAAGATTAACTCTACCCCTACGCCTAAAATCTATAGCTGGGTCTCTAATAAATTTTGCACCCCAAAGAAGCTGTATTAAAGTATCTGCCCTGTCAGGTGACCTGCCCAACCTCTTCTTAACTTCTTTTTTAGGTTCAATCATTATCTTTCCATTTGACCTATATAAATACTTTACAGCACCTAACTGCCTTATTAAAATGGGGTCGTTTATAATACTTACTAAACCTTTCTTAAACTGCTCCCTAGCATACCACCACATTTCACTCTTTAGGTTTGTAAATTTAAGTTCATTAACGGCTTTATTACCACCATTAATCGCTAAAACCTTTTCTTTCATCTCACGTAACCTGTCAGTAACACCCCCACCTAACGCAGCATCATCTACCACCAACAAACGAGCATTATACTTCTTACGCATATTGATGATTCTGCCAACCGTTTCCATTAAGGACTTCTTAACACTTATATCTTGCTCCATTAAACAGTTGCCATTGGCATACTGTAACACTATCTCATCATCCCCAAACCGAGCTATATCACTGGATACTATTGGTTTGTCTACAACTACTAATTCACGATTAACTGCCATCCTAATATCACTAGCCGACAACACCGTATCACCAGCAACAAGATCTTCCCACGACCCTTCTAGAAAAATTTTGACCCAATCTTCCGGATAAGACTTACGTAACATGTCTTCATAGTCTTCCGGTAAATAAGGATTATCCCTAGGTAAGGACGGTATAAAAATATAATCTGTACCACCACCACCCAACACAAAATCATCCTTTAACCAACAATCATCGGGGTTAGTAGCTAACAAACCATAATAAGGCGGAAACACACCACTGGGTAACCTACGCCTTAACCTTGACTGTAACAACAAAAATTGCTCCTTAGGAATCTCCGACGCCTCATCTAAAGCAAACGCACCTATCTCCATACTCTTTATCTTACTTATATTCTGCTCCTCAGCCATACCCATATATATTATCTCTGAACCGTTCTTTACATATATCGTATGATCCGCTTGATTGTGATTCCTTACTAACTCCTGCGGTAAACACTCTAACAACGTCTTTAACGTACTGTTCTTGAAATCCGATAAATGATACCTAGCCATTATTACCCTATTACCCGGATACCGTAAAACAAGATCCTTTACCTCCTCACACAACCACCTCGTCTTACCTCCACCCATAGCTCCACCAAACAACTTATACCGCTGCACTGCCCTATGTGCCACTTCCTGCGTTGCCGTTGGAACATAATTATTTTCTATCTGTATTTCCTCTTGACCTATATACTCTTCCACTATACGGACACTCCCCTACATCTTTATACCTGCAAGTCCTCTCAACCGAAAACCCCGCAGTATTGATTAACGACTTACCACCCACTACCACACTCTTACACTGCCTTATACAATTACTAGCACAACAACTAACCATCTTGATCCTGACTAGAATTAGAATCAGCCTCTACCACCCCTAAAGCCTCCTCCTCCTCTACTTCCTCTACACTTAACCCATACCCAACATCTTTGCCTTCCTTATTACTAGAATCCGATTTCTCTACGACACTAGCCTGTGGACTACCACCCTTACTACTTCCCTTTTGTGCTATATTCTCTTTTGCGGCATCCGGTGCGGTAAGCATGCTTTCTTCATCACGTGGCACATTGCTTATGTATTTTATATTGGGCTCTACCTTTAGCGACATGTCCCTAGGCATTAGCCGCACCCATGCATGCAACAACTGTTCAAAGTCTACATGCCGCAACTCCTCCTGCCGTGAGTACAACGCTTGCGTTAGTAACTGCTTAAACTCGGTAAACTTATTCTTTGTACCTTTTTTCTTGCCTGCCGGATTACCACTTTGCCCTTTTACAAATGTCATGTCGTTTCACTTCCGTTTTAGTTTTACACGCATGCCTTGTACCTGCATGCATTGTGCTTGTTTGTAATGTGTTGCATTTTGTAAGCTGCATTACATGTAATATATTATAATTATGTCTATTGAGTAGACACCCGTACCGATAGCAAATATATATAGTGTGTAGCGTGGTGCTAGTATTCAATATTTGTTAGTGCATAAGCAGTAATACAGTATAGTATCAAAGCAAATGCAATTTTTCAGCCAGCATTTATATTCTATGTGCCAATTTGCTATCGTATAATTTCCTTTGCACATGATTTACTTGCTAGTGTAGGGTGGCAGCATCCGTCTGGGACGAGGTGGGTAACCCCGTAGCAACCCAATAAGAAGTTATTTTCGTTCATGCCACACAGTTGTGCATTATTAAGCTCTATCAATTGCCGTCCTACGGCTTTGTTGTTTTTGTAGCGTGTAAATTGCCACGCAAAGCAAAAAACAAAGATAAAAAAACTATTAAATACAACTTCGTTAAATACCATAAAGTCTTTGTAAAATGTTTATTAGTGTAATAGTTTTAGAGGTAGGTGCATCAACACGTATGTGTTTATAAAACTGGCTTTTCAACCGTTCACGCCTTCCAATGTGCTGTTTGTGTACTATTGGCTTACCATTAACATTTACATAGAATACTTTTTTAGTAGGTTTCAAAGTTGTTCTCCCCTTGGCAACTGAAGTATACCATACGAATTTACCAAAGTCAATACCACCACGCCGCTACTATTTATTTATTTGTGTTATTTTTCTACATAAATACTTGTATTTTTATATATTTACGTGTTTTTTGACGTAGCCCGAAATAATTAAAAAAAACTTGACTTTATTGTAAATATCCGTATAATCTAAGGTAGGAGCAAGTATTAAAAACCAGCCAAAAAAACGAAAGGAGCTTAACATGGGAAATACCAAAACCAAGCTAACAAAAGTATTGCGTGTGTGGACACCGTACCACTGCCCAGAAAAGGATTATACCTTTTTAACTAACGCAATTACGAGGGCAACCGAGGTTGCGTTAGAAAGGCAATGCGAGGCAATGGTGGAAATGGCGTGGGTTGATGGGCAGGGCGTATCGCAAAAGGGTATAATTGTAGCAAGAATTAAGGGTGCAAAGTTTAATGAGTATGGAGCAATTGCAAAGTAACAAAACGAAAGGGAGGTGCGTTGTGAGAAATATTACCATAGATTGGAACGGGCAGGTAGCAAAGCGAGCAGATTATGCTTTAAGTGGTACAAGTTTACAGGGCAGTGTTTATGTAAGTTACAAGCGGCTAGTGGCAGTATTTGGCAAACCAAACTCAACCCATGATGAATATAAAATAGATGCTGAGTGGGCAATAAATACGCCAGTAGGTATTGCATCAATTTATAATTATAAGGATGGCAAAAACTACAGGGGTGAAAAAGGTATGCCGGTGGAACAAATAGTTGATTGGCATATTGGTGGGCATAATAGGGAAGTAGTTGAGTGGGTTAAAAAGGCAGTGTTTAACCATAAAACATCAGACGAATGCCCTGAGTGTAATTTACAAGCAAACGAGTGCGAGTGCCGGCTGGAGGTGCTGTAATGGATTACAAAGCATTGCAAGTGTTTTTTATTAAGCATTACGATATTACCATTGATGAGCGTAGTAATTGTTGGAAACGTATGCATGCACATGTTGATGGTACTAGGCGTGTGTGCAAGTGGAAGCCGGTAAATAGTTTTAATGCGTTGTTTGATTTGCTGCACGAAATTGGGCATATACAAACGCATAGGCGTGGGCTTAAGCGAGCGTATTAAAAGCAAACTATACATGTAACCAAAAGGAGGTGCATTGTGACTAAAAAACATTTTGAAGCAATAGCAAAAATATTACGCAACAACTTGACGGACAGTGTAGGGCAAACCAACACTCAAGTTATAAGTGTAGCCATGGATTTGGGTAGGTATTTTGAGGAAGTGAACCCACGTTTTGATAGGCAAAAGTTTTTTGATGCTTGCAACCCTAAGGAGGTATAAAATGGTAACAAAACAGGAACTAATGAATTGGGTTGGAAGTGACAACACTATGGACTGGCTAACTGACTGCTTAGTTGATGTTGCTAATGGAAAATATACATCGAAAGAATTAAGGGAAGATATTGAAGAGTATAATAAAGAATAAACAAAAAGAGGTGTAGCTTGAAAAATTATTTAGTAGTAACGGAGTGGCATGGTAGGGATTTGGCAACTAGGTTTGATTTAATTAAGGGCGTGGCAGCACAGGGCAGCAAAGGCAATAGATTGGCAACAGAGTATGAGCGTGACCTAAATAATGGCAGGTATACTTTAAGATATAGAAAGGGAGACATTAACCAGTAACTAAAAGGAGGAAAGCATGACAAAGAAACATTTTAAGTTATTAGCACAGGGTTACAGAGAATTATGTAATAACAAACAAATTGACAAACATGGTCATGAAGTTGTCAAGGCTAATAATCTATTTAATATGCTTGTTGATTTTTGCAAGTCCCAAAACATGAATTTTGATTATGATAGATTTTACAATGCTTGTAATGGTTTACCATATAAAAAGTAACTAAACGGAGGTACTAAAATGAAAAGGTTAATGTTTGGAGGTGCAGATTTTGAAAAGGTGCATGGCGATTATTTGGAATTCGAAGAACGCATTAGCAGTTTAGAAACCGAATTACGTGAAGTATACAACAGGTATGAGGATTTTATAAACGACAACGCACTAAGCAGCCGTTACCATAAATGGTTGTCGGAAAGGTACGAACATGAAGCGTAAACTTAACAGCTTAAAACGCAAGCTGGTAGTGTTTAAGCGTGTGCTATTTATATGTGTGGTGTTGTTTGCGTTAAACAGCCCACACCTGTATATTAAGTATGAAAAACGTATTAAACGCCAGCTGGTGCAGTATAAAAAGAATTTAATGTACATATACCTAATCAAGAAGGGTGTGCCGGATTGGTTGGCTATATGGGTAAAATAAGAGCATGTAGTGTTTAAGAAAATAATAGCCGGTTTATTGGTTATGGGTTTTTTAGCGTTTATACTAGTTGTAAGCCACCAAATGCATGAGCGTATGGTTGTTAATATAATACAAAAAACATTAGAGAGGGAGGGCATCAAAAAGCATTTAGCGTACCTAGAGGATGGGCTTATAAAATTGAAAGGGGAGGTGACTAGCCATGTTGAATTATGAATGGATTGTTGACATATTGCAGGAGTATGGCGGCGATAAAGGGTTAGGCATGGAACATTACGATGCGGCTGCTATAGCCATAGCACAACGCATCGAGGAAGGCGAACTAGAATAAAGGAGGGTTTATGTTTATACCCATGTGGTTGCTTATTTTAATAGTAATAATACTAATATGTAACGATTAAAGGAGGTGAGTTAAATGGAACGCAGTGAAGAGTTTATGGTGCTAGTGGAATCGTTGCAGGAAGATTACTACGAGTATTTACTGGAAAGGACGTATGAAGAACTTATGTTAATAGTAAGTAGCGGAGTGTTTACGCTACGGGAGGCATACCGGCTAGAAAAACTAAGGAGGAAAATCCATGACTACCAAATATGAACCAAAAATGGCATACACTAAGGTAGATGTATGCAATGACGTACCGTTAAAGGTTGAGTGGGAAGAGGGTAAGCTAATGTATTGGCAGGGCAATGTGTTTAATACATGGAACGATGCTTACATAGTAGAAAACAAAGAGGCATTTTTAAGTTTAGTTTCATTTGTTGAATCCACAATCCAAGACCATGAAATGAAAGGGGAGGACTATTAACCAATAAAACAAGGAGCGTTTATGCCTTATAAAAGAATAACAAATTGGTTGCCTAAAGGTTCGTTTAGTGAAATGGTTGAGGATTTTGGTGGTGTGCAGTACAATAATATTAGATACATAATAAAGAGGCACCCAGACATGCATGCAAAATACGCATTTTTTAGAAACAGGAATTGGACTGAAAAAGAAAGGCAGGTTAAGGTTATAAAAATGAGTCCAGAATTTGAAAAGTTGTTTGATGAGTTTGTAATTATGTCGGGTAAGCGTTACCTAAGGAGATTCAAGAAGTAGCCGGTTAGAGGTATTGACATTTGAAAAATCGTGTGGTATAATGTTACCGAAAGGAGAAAGGCAATGCCCATAATAAAAAAGATTACTGAAAGTTTACTACAGGAGCAGGAAAGAAGAAAGAACAGGGAACGGTCAGGCAAGTGGAACCCTTCCAAGTTTGGCAGGTGCTACCGTATGCAGTATTGGTATCGCAAAGGCGAGGCAATAACTAACCCACCAGATGAACGCAGCTTACGCCGGTTTAAGGTTGGTAATTTGTTCCACGATTTTGTGCAGGGGTTTATACCAAACAAAAATACCGAGGTTATGGTTAAGGAACACGACGTAATAGGATTTGCTGATATAGTAGAAGATGATTGTGTATCTGACATAAAGTCGCAGCACTCACGTGCTTTTCATTATATGGAGCGTGACGGTTACGATATAAAAGTAGAAAAGAAAGAGATGTGGCTACAGGTTATGTACTATGCCCGTAGGCTCGGTAAAAAAAGGGGACGGCTTATATTTGTATCTAAAGACGACTTGTGCATGGCTGAATATGAAGACTTCGTTAGTCGTTGGGAAGAAAAAATACAACTAGAGCTAGACACCCTGAGGTCGTTTTGGGATAATAGCAACCTACCTCCAGCCGAGCCACGTGCTTATTTTGACAAGAAAAAAGAAGTGTATAAGGAGTGCGATTATTGTATGTATAAAGACAAATGTAAAGGAGGCGAAAAATGAGTTGGGATGATGAATTAAAAAGCCCGTATATTAAAATGAAAATAGGTGATGCACCGGTTGAAATGGTGGTGCAGGAAATTAGGAAAGTAACTAATAAACCCAAGTTTGACTTTAAGCGTAAAGATGGCTCCACTGAGGGCTTCCATTACGAATTTCAAACAGATAAGGGCATACTAACCGTAAACACGTATGCTTTAAGGTCGGCACTAAGGACAGCCACCATAAATGTGGGCTGCCGAATTAAGGTACACAGACCGGAACGTGGTAAATATGTGGTTAGCTTAATAGGTGCTGAAGAAATTACACCAACAAAAGAAACCACAGAAGAGGTACCGTTTTAATGCCAAGTAAAGAGGCAATGCTAAGGTATAAAAATTGTCGCAGAATAGTTTCCCTACTAGAGGGGCGTGAGGAAAGTATGCCAAACGTACTTAAAAACTATATAGATGAAACACGTAGCTATATAATGGCTTACGACTTGGGTAGGGTAGACTCTTTGTGGGACTTTTATAAAAAACCAGAAGAAATTGCAGCTGAGTGGCGTGGCTTAACAGAGGAGCAATGGAAACTCAAGATGCGAACTACAAATCACGGCACCACAGGGGAGGCAGACCTTTCACCAAACTAGCTCCAGTTTGGACTTTTCTGTCTCCCCACTATTTAACGAGGGGTTAAAATGGCAAAAGCTAAAAGAGTGGTTCAGAAACATCACATTAGTTACGACCCTGAAATTACTGTTAATATTTACAAGGGTGAGCATTGGTTATGTACTCAGCTACAACGCAGGAAATACATTTCTAAAGGTTTTGTCAAGACGTTAAGGGTATGGCTTGCACTTAACGGAGAAAACGCTGTGGAGGTTAAGCATGCAAGGAATTAGGGCTGAATTTGGCATGTCACGGGGTGAAAGTGTGGTTTTCTGTTGGTGTGGCTGCATTATAGCCAATAATCAATGCCCTACACACCACGACAAATGGCTCAATTTTAAGGTGTGGAAAGCCAAACAAAACCCAAAAAAAGGTAAATGGAGTGGACCAACTAAGCGTATGAAGGGTGCCTATGAAGACTACTAATGTTAAGCGTATAGGTGAAAAACTAACTATTGATAAACAAAGAAGGGTTCCACGTTTAGGTTACAGGCGTTCAGACCCAAAAACTAAATACGCCAAACCTACGCTAGACAGATGTTGTTTTTCTAAGAAGGAAACTATATATATAGACAAGTGGTTAAAGGAGCATGAAGGGAGAAAATTAAAAAGGTTTTACTAAGAAAGGTGGTAACATGTTAAGTGAAAAACAGAACGCACTATACGAAAAGGTAATAAAACAATACCCCATACTTAAAACTGCTGACGCTGCTATAACTGACAACGTACTAATAAAAATACAAAACATGCCTGTTATTGAACACGTGCCTACCGACAAGATAGACATATCTAAGGAATTTAACGACATTATATACCCACCCCAAAAGAAGTTCTTAATTCCGCCGGTTAGTTATTTAGATACTAAACAACACTATTGGACACACCGCAAAGCCACGTTAATTAAACGCTTTGGCTACATGGGTAAGACTATAGACGGTGTACTGGGTAGTGGCATGATGGCAAGCATAAACAAAGGTGCTAGCTTTTTTGACCCCGTGTTATGTGAAGTTATAATATCGTGGTTTGGGTTACCTCAAGGTCGTGTATTAAACCCTTTTTGCGGTGAGGCTAGTATAGGTATTATTGCCGGCGAAATGGGTTGCGACTTTGTTGGTGTTGATATAAGGAGAGATCAAGTAGCTATAAACAACGACTACATCAAACAGCGTAAAATGGAACACCCACCACGTTTTATACATGGCAATAGCTTAAAGCTAAAGAGCGTGCTATTAGATAACAACGTAAACGATAAATTTGACCTAGTGTTTTCTTCCCCACCCTATTACGACCTTGAAATGTATTCTGGTGATGCCGGCGATTTAAGTAATAAACAAACCTTTAACGACTTCATGAAAGACTACTACGAAATATTTAAGCAGGCAGTAGACCGGCTTAACGACAACAGGTTTTTAGTGGTTAAGGTAGGGGAGATAAGGGATGAGGGTGGTATAAACAGAAACTTTATAGGAGCTAACGTCTTTACATTTAAGAAACTAGGGCTTAACTATTATAACGAGATTATATTACTAAACCAGTTTGGTACTGCACCTATGCGTTTTAACCAAAACTTTAGAACAAGGAAAATAGTTAAACTACACCAAAACGTTTTAGTGTTTTTTAAGGGTGATGTTAAACAGATACCACACCTATATAAAGAGCCTATACCGCTTATAGGTAATAAGGTTACTTTTAGAAAGGATTTATTTTGAAACGTATTAAAATATCTAAAAAATGGTTGTTACACAAATTCCCATGCAGCGTTGACTATATAAAAAACGTATGTCATGGGCGTTGCTGCCAAGGTACTGGGCGTATATTGGTATCACTTTTACCAGAAGAGCAGGAATATCATAGGAAAATGGGTAAGAAGGTTGAAAAAGGCTTGCTACAAGCCAATATAAGGTGCGTTTGTCCCTATAAAAGGGTTGATGGCTTATGCGATATACACTACATCAATAAACCCTTTGGGTGCGTTGTATCGCCCTTTAAGATTAACAGTAATAACACTCTAATAATGCGGCACCGTTATACAAAACTCAAATGTCATGGTACAGGTGAACCAGCATATAAAAAATTTAGAAATTCACTAGACTTATTGTTTGATGAATCAGAGGGTAAATCAATATGCGATAGAATAGAAGAAAATTGTACAAACATTCATGCGTATATAGATGATGAGGTGTATAACGAGTTAAAATATTTAGAGGGAGTAAAGCATGGAATTTATTAAACTAGAAAACAAGGTTATAAGGTCTTACGTAATAAAAAACTATTTAGGCGATAATAAATGTTTTTGCTTTAGTTGTGGCAACGCAAGTAAGGCATTACGTGATGTTGGTGTTAATGTTATAGGTATATCGCCTTACGATAAACTAAATGCTGTTAGGTATATTGAACCAAAAGAAGGGTACGATATGTTTAACTGCTTTAATGCTACAAGTGGCTGCCTGCCATTATTTTTAATATCACAAATTGCCGATAAATACTGTGCTTATTTACACGATGAAGTGTTTAGAAACGACCATACAATATATGTGCCGGTTGGCAGTGGTGAAACTTTATTTGCAATGTCATTTTTATTTCCGGTTAGCCGCATGGTTGGTGTTACTTCAAAAAAAATACCTGCCATTAAGTTTGAAAGTCAATACTCGCCGATTGCGGATTATATTAAAGGCAATTATGTGTTAATGGATATAAATAGGGTAAGTTTTGAAGGTGCAGGATATTTTATTGACACAGGAGTGGTTAAAGATGCCGCAGTTATTACTTAGATGTTTAGCCATATCCTGTATTTTTATAGCGTTAAGTATTTGGTGGGTAATGAGAGATTAAAAGGAGGTTAAGATGAATCATGTTACTATATTAACACTAATATTTGTAGCAGGAGCTTTTATAGGATTAAAGTTTATGATTTCAACTGGTTGGTTAAGATATGTTTTATATATCGGGGTAGGCTTAATATGGTATATAATAAGTTATGCTTGGTGGGCTCAGAAGTTTTTTAGAATAAAATAAGGAGGTTTGTATGGTTTTAGTCGCAATTCCGTTAGCAGTTTTAGGTTCAGCATTCTTTTGGGCATTAGGTGGAGACTTTGGTAGCTCTATACGTATACTCTGTGGTATTACTATAGCTATCTGCTGTCTCTTTGTGGTAGGTTTTAGTTTAGTATCTTTAGTACTAGCAACTCTATTAGTCTTAGGTCTGTGGGGTGCTACAAGTATAGGGTATGGTATACCCGATGACCCATTTCAACCTAACGGAGACGATGGTTCTCCTCTTGGTAAGTTCTGGTATGAGACTGCTAAAGAGTTTGGATATACTACGCATGCAGACAGAGCTCATGTAGCTAACGTATTAACTAGAGGAACTGTAGGTCTGGTATATGGACTAGCAGTTAGTCCTTTCTGTCTTATTAAAGGCCACTGGTGGTGGATTATTATACTACCACTGATAGCTTGTGCTAATACAGTATTTTGGAATGCATTTTGTGATGACATGCCACCATTTGAGATAGGTCCTCTTAAACTTAATGCTAAAGAGCTCATTACTGGAGCAGGAGTTGGTTTATGTGGCTTGCTTTCACTGGTTTAGGAATAGTGTTGGTAATGCTTATCTGTCATGGCTATGGTAGGTCTAAGCGTAGGTATGAGGATAAGGTACGTCGTATGGGTCACCATATAGGTAAGAGTGAAGATGTTTACGAGTAGGTTTGGGAAGGAAGAAAACGTGAAAGTATTTGAAAAACAAAACTGCAAAATAATTTGGGGAGATGCAACAAAAGCCCTTTCAAAAAACATTAAAGACAACTCTATTGACCTTATTTTTGTAGACCCGCCTTATAATATCGGAAAAAATTTTAATGGAACTAAAGATAAATGGAAATCGGACAGGGAATATTTGCAATGGTGTTATCAGTGGATTGATTTGTGTATAAAAAAGTTAAAGTCCAATGGCAGTATCTATATTATGACATCAACGCAAAATATGCCACATTTTGATATCTATATACGTAAACATTTGACAGTATTGTCAAGAATTGTATGGTTTTATGATAGCTCAGGAGTGCAAGCAAAAAATTACTACGGTTCTTTATATGAGCCAATATTGTTTTGCGTCAAAGACAAAAGTGACTATACCTTTAATGCAAATGACATTCTTGTAGAAGCAAGAACAGGTGCAGTTAGGAAACTAATAGATTATAGAAAAAGTACACCAACAGTATACAACTCGAATAAAGTTCCTGGTAACGTATGGGACATAAAGAGAGTAAGATATCGGATGGATGAATACGAAGAGCATCCAACGCAAAAGCCAACCGCTCTTTTAGACAGAATTATAAAAGCAAGCAGCAATCAGGGTGATGTTGTGCTCGACCCGTTTTCTGGGACTTTCACTACTTCATTTGTTGCAAAAAAACTCAAAAGGAAATCAATTGGCATAGAAGCAGAAGAAGAGTACGTAAAGATTGGATTGAGGGGATTAGGAATAGTAACACAATATAAAGGCAAACGACTGCAAGGAGTACAAAGGTCATACCAGTAGGTTTGGGTATGGTGTGTTCTCAATAGGGTTTTCAAAACAC
>CEPX01098880.1_pt1 | contig 13795 bp, 32 predicted proteins | sample 361361 | NCBI WGS metagenome assembly CEPX01 (sample SAMEA2619974, study PRJEB7988) | marine metagenome | biome: marine biome (ENVO:00000447); feature: mesopelagic zone (ENVO:00000213) & marine oxygen minimum zone (ENVO:01000065); material: "saline water (ENVO:00002010), including plankton... | reverse complement strand
AAAATAACTTGGTTCACAATTACTTCCCCTCGTTTGCTTACTGATCTGTCCAGTATAGCACATCAGCTTTGCCTATAAACACTTGCCAAGCTAATTTAAGTCTGTACCGAAAACCAGTTAAACCTATTGGCCTTGCTAACACCCAACGATCATCAATATATACTTTACTTGAATAGTTTACCATCTGGTTTGCGGTTAGTTTACTAATACCTTTCATAATCTATCTCCTTATTAATTTAGTTCGTAACGTTTAGCCATGTCTTGAATGCAATATTTCATAATGTCTTCTAACATCTGATCTTTAGGCAGCTTAATGTAGTCCTGTTGGTCTTGTGTGTTCACAGTTTCCTCCCAGTTCATCTTCAAGGGCCAAGTCATAACTACGAACAAAGCACCACTTACCTATCAATTCACTCATCAACAACCCTCCAGATAATGTCGGGACGTTCCTTCAGAAATTCTGAGCCATCGTGACAGTAGACTTCGTACTCGTAAACCGTGCCATTCATAACAGCCAACAACATGCTGTTATAAACCTCTTGTTCAGGATCACCTTTCCAATAAAACTTAATCTGCATAAACACCATCCACCCCAAGCTCCTCACAAAGCTTGTTAAATTCATCTTCCAACAAACTAAGGTCTTCCTCGTGCTCCGTCATTTCATCTGAGACAGATTTTAGTCGTGCCATCTTCTCTTCTCGTGTGTCTTCGGTTGATTGGTTATCTTGTATAACCTCAAACAAAGAATTTTCAGAGGTCAGTCCCCGGAAGATCTCAGGGGTGTCATTGTCGTTTAGATCGAAACCAAGTTCATAATAGCTACCACATCCGTCTAATGACAGTGACCAATCTTTACCGTCCGGGTCGTACATTGGCTCCTGTGCGTAGCAATACCAACACAACCCAAGATCCTCTGTATTGTCTGCTGCCACATACTTAATATCAAAACTGCACGGTATCTTGTCAATACCTAATTCTTTAAGTGTTGCGCGTTTCATTATTTGTCCTCCAGTTGTTCTTTAGCTTCATTTGCCAATTTCAGAGCATCTTCAGGTGTACCTGCCGTCACAGTCGTACCCTCTTTTGCCATAACTTGTGTCTGCTTGCCATCAATAATTAACCAAGGTATGTAACGCATGGCTCTATTAAGCTTGTCGTATTGCTGGATGTATGTTGCTTCAATTTCCACTATTTGTCCTCCAAATATTTAATGATATTATCTAAGTGTCCCTTGTGGTAAAGATTACGCACAGGAATGCCATTATCAATTGCCAGCTTTACGCCGGTGGCATCTATAACTTTTTCAATCAATACGTCCCTAGCTCTACTCGATTTATCAGTCACGATCTTTATGTGCCTAGAACGTATAGTATCAACTATGCTTCTAAGTGTGTCAATACCTATATGTCCTAATTCATGAGCCATGTGGGTGAGTGACACTATATACCAATCTTTAAAATAGTTATAGTAAGCTCTTGGATTTCCGCCGTCGTAGTTAGGTAACTGGTGGCTCTTACCTAACACACTTATGGAAAACCTGTGCTCACGACTTCTCATATAACCTATAGGGTCTTTTGATGTCCCTGTAGTGAAAGCGATGTTTATATAATGAGGTACGAGTAAGGAGGATTGAGGGGAGTACAACCCATGCCCTAGAATATCCTTATCTACGTGATACTTTACTTCGTTTGAAACCTTATTCTTGTAGTACCATTCTGAAAACTTTTGAAAGTCCTTCCAATCTTCACTCACCTGTATACCAACACCACCATACTGTCCATATTTCTGGCTTTTAGGGTCATAGCACCTCCTAATAATTCCTCTCCAAGCTTCATAAGATTGCGTCCTCTTACCACGAACCTTAGTCACATATTCACCATAGCCTAGATAACCAATCCCACACACGCTCGGCTCATCCCTAACCTTAAATCGTTTAGTATCGACATTTCCGCGATCCAGTATTAAACTATGCCCTCTGCGCGTCTCTACCATGACTTCTTTATTTTTAGCCCATAGAACTATTACTTGATGTCCTTCATTATTACTGACAATAGATCCCTTTTTATATTTAGTCATTACTTACTCCGTACAGATCACACATATGTTGACGTTTACGACTCTTCTTCAGGTCGAATACGGTTTTCTTAATAACATCACCCGCGTCACCAAACCCCTTCGCTGACTCAGCAATCTTCTTTAACTCTTCTTGTGTAAATACGGACGCACCTAGTTTTCCCCAGTACTCAGTGTCTGGATGTCCTAAATCGCCATACCACGATAAATCAAAGCGTAAGTCTGTTATTTTATCTACAATATAGAACGACCGACGATAACTGTCGATACAAAACCTAGTGCTTACAGGTTTTTTCATCAATTCATCAAGCTCGTCATTACTATACTCATCGAACCATGTAAGACTAAGGAGGTCAGAAGTTTCTTGCTCAATAAGTCTGCACAGCTCCTTGACTGGTTGACCAATAACTTCTTCAGGAGTCATAACAACTTCTTCCTCCACTGGAACCTCTTCCTTCACAGCCACATCTATCTTGTATCCCTCTGTGTGGACGTTTGACCCACTAAACAAACCTTTAAGCCAATCAATCATAATCGAGATCCCCCCAAACCAACTTACCCTTTTTCCTATTGATTATGTGGCATAATTCTTCTTCCATGAAATAATATTTATCTTCTATATTCCACACCTGCATTTTACTACTGTGACCCTTGAACTTACGTCTTACCTTGTTTCTGTGACTCTGTTCCATTAGAATAATGTGATCAGCCCAATCTACCATATCCCTTGCGATAGGAACGTCAGCGTCTACGTCTGTACCGCAGTACTTAGTCTCATTGGATGCTGTTTTACACATGATAGCTGCTGTACGGCTGCGTATCTTGGCTTGTGAGCATACGAATAGGATGTTACCCAAACCTATACCCTCCTTCTAAAATAAATAGTTGATGGAGGTAATCAGGATCATCATCTTCAGTCCACTTCACAAGAGCTTGCAAGTGTTCATCCGTAATATCTTTAAGCAATGTCCACTTAGGTTCATCTAAGGGTTCACCATGTTTATCTGAGTAGCTAACCCATGTGAAATGTTCCCTGATCTTTTCGATAGGATCGTCCGAATAACATGTACAGTCGATGTACTCTTTATCTGAATACCCGATACGTTGATACTCTAAGCCTCCATCTACAAAATACTCTCTGCCGTCAGCTTGTACGTGACCTACAAAGTCATACCTATGTCGTGACTCCAAAACCGTACCATCGGGACAGATAATCTTGTTAACTAACAGTATCTTAGACCCAGCGCTACCATTCGCACCTAGTTCATAACTTGCCATTCCAACCTCCTTTTACAATCATCACTTTTAATTGCCTCTGTTGTATCCACTAGTACCCCCAACTGTATTTATTTGTACTGTTACCAGTCATATATGACAGTTTAAGTCCCAATTTGGGGATCAATGTATCATATATGACTGTTTATTTTTCGTCACCGCTTGGGATTATCAATACTCCATACCGATTACCGTGTCCCAATCACTCCAATCCTCGTAGTGGTTTACGCTACAACGGTCAAAGTTGTTGTGCCAACAGCGTTCTACATTTTTCATCTTTGTTGTCTGTGATTTCTCAAACAACGGTAGTTTTGTATCGGGGCAGCGTAACTTACTTTTCTCGCCCTTAGTTATATACCGACCCTTACTGTTCCACGAACTTAACGTCCTGTATACACTCATACCTTGTACCTCCTCTAATTTAGTTATCAGTTATAATAATCCCTAGCAGAGTGAACGTCAACAGTTGTTTTCAATATTTTATCTGTTATACTGAAATCTCATTCATCAGTAGGAGGCGTTATGAAAAGAAAATTTAAGATTATGTATCCAAAAGATTACTACGAAATTGAGAAGCGAGGTAAGCCCTACCACCCCGGAGCTAATTGCTCTATTGTTATGAAGAACACAGGCTGCTTCTTTTTAATTTGCGCTGATCAAGACCATTCAGCAGTATCTATGAAAAAGTTGTCTGAAGTTCTCTATAAATATGATGTGGTGTGGAAGGATTGATTATGAAAGCTAAAGAGTTGGCAGAGATTTTATTAGAGAATCCAGATGCAGAAGTTTCTGTAAGTGTGGATGTCAGCACGTGCGAAGGGGATTCGGGGAGGAGAGCGTTCGGTGAAGATGTGTTTGAAGTCATTGAAGGGACAACAGGTGGCCCTCATGGTGTTGTAACTGATTTAACTATTTGTTTAGAGGGCTACCTTAATGATTAATAAGAAATGGTTTGTAGGTTTAAGTGTGTTATGTTCTGTAGGTGTTAATGCTGAATGCCGCAGCTACACACAAGAACAACGGGACATTCTGGATATGGCTTACATTAAAGGAGGGCAACATGGCTATGAGCTATCCCTTCCGGCTATTATCGAGAAGGAGTCATTTGTAGGAAATCAGGTGTTAAGAGCTAATCCAGATGATCCATCTTATGGAGTAACGCACATTACATTCAACACATTACGGTGGCTTAGCGGTAAGAATCGCTGGGATGCGATCAAGGAGGCTGAGAATATCATCAAGGATGATGGATTGGCTATGGACTACGCAATACAGAAATTACTGTCTGTGCATTCTACAACGTACTGGGCGGCTTGGAGGGATTATAATGGTAGGTCTAAGGCGGGAGAGAGATACGCTAATGACATACAGGGAATAATTAGGAAGTTTAAGAGGTGTAATGTATTTGATTTGGGGTGGGGCTAGTTAGCCCCTTTCTTGTATAACTTCATCAATATCCTTGTCAAAGAATACCGCATTTTGTTTGTTTAAGTTTGCAAGCTTCTTACCTGCCTTGTCTGGCTGGCAATATGGGATAATATTCCAAGGCATACTGTTCAACCACCCTTTCAGCTGCTTAGGGTTATTACCTAACACTGCGATTGCCTTTTTACCAATAGATATTAAAGCTACAGCTTCCCAGATACCTTCAACAACAATCACATCACCGAAGTAGTTCTCAGGAATATACTCTAAACCAAACACTGCAACCTTACCTTTAGGTAAGTATGTGAAGTACTTCTGTAGGTAAGGGTGGTTCCCTTTCTTGGGCATGTCCCACCTGTACTGCTGAAACCCTAGCATCTGTCCTGACAAGTTCCACAACGGGAAAGTAACAACCTCTTGGCTGTGACACACCCAACCTACATCAGTCCCCATGCGCCTACGTTCGACGTGTTGCTTGAAGGTTTCTGTCATACCATCTCCACATCTTCTATACTGTACCCATTAACAAACTTTAATCTATGCCGTTCACACACAATCTGTTTATTACGTTTACTGTATTTGAGGTATAGACGTTTAACTTGTTTAGTGTTGTGTGCATAGTTGTATTTATCTACGTGGGCTAAAAGCTGAACATCATCACAATATTTTGTAAACCAACGTGTAGCGTATCGAGTCCACCCTACGTAATGGTTAGATCCACTACTCAGTGATGGAACTTTGTTATACATCATAACTGCTGTGTTGAACGATAAAGGGTTTTCACCCTCCTTATAGAACTTACAGTTGTTAGCTTGTACGCATCTCCAACCTAACTTACGCATGAATGTAGTTAAGCAGTAAATCTGGAAGTGTTCAGTGTCAACCAAACCACTCATACTTCAATATCCTTATCTTCTACGACACCTGCTTTGAGCAAGTCTTCCCACAGAACATCAAAACTAACGTTATCCATTTGCAGATATCCACGTTGATGGTTGATTGATCTGGTGAGTGTTAAGAAAAATACCTCCTGAGATGGTTTAAACTCCTTAACATTTACTGCCACAGTGTAAAATTCATTACTCACGTTACCATTATCCCTCACGATAAAGTACTTACCCTCCTCTGTATGGACAAAGGCCGTGCTGTTATGCACGTGCTGTACTTCACAGCCAACACGATTGATCTCATGCCCACAGTCGTATGTAACCAATTCAATTGGTTTGTTAAAATCTAATGTCATGTGCTTCTCCTTTTCTAAAATCATTTGGCGTAAGTCTCCCGGCAAGTGTACTCACTCTCTCCATACATCTCCCTCACAATTTGTAAGCGATGACGGTATGATCTGACAAGAAGAACTCTAACATCCCAACAACAATTTCCCAATCACCCCCAGCACGATCACACCCCATTAAATATGGGACAGCTACCGTACTATTAGGGTCTAGCAAGTCTGCTGATAAGTCGTGTAAACACTCTGCAAGCGCACCATAGTTAAGGTGTCGTTTATCTGTACCGTACATATCCTGAGCATGTAGGTTGTATACTTGACCTAATTCACCGCATACGTGGGCGTAGCTTACCGTACCCAACTCCAACCCAAAACACTCTCCATAGTTTTTGTATGCCTTGTATGCATCAGGGATCTGCTTTTTGATTTGTTTAGCGATACCGCTACCCATGACCCCCTGACAATTGGTTATATGCAGTAACGCATCAACTTCACGAGTCAGCACAGCCTCAACAGCATCACCTTGTTTGCATTGTACCTTCATATTTCCTCCAAATAAAAACCCTGAATCAACTACTATTGTAATCGAAACAGGGCTAAAGTCAATATCTAATTTTAAGGTTTGTAAAGCTCGAAGTGGGGTAGGTCGTTCCACTTATTATCCGTGATTTCTCCGTCGTTGTCCCAGTCACCTCCGCTACGAATCAAGTGCGATATCTCCCCTCGATCATATAAGATTTGAGACATGCCTTTAACTAACCCAACTAGCAAGTAAAAACGTTCTGAGTTCATCCAGTCAATTGGATAGGGCGCGGCATCTACCGCCATACTGGGTATTTTGTTGTGCTTGCTATCAGGGTATTGAACCTTACTCTTACCCTGAGCATAGGCCATCTGTTGCTTCTCCTCTGTACGGAACCCCTCAAGAATAGACACATCCATAACCTTGATCACTTCATTCATCACCTTCTGTATATCAGTGTGACAGGTCTTTAGCCTTGCCATAGAGGTTCGACCGTACTTGTAACTCATTGCAACGTCCCTCGCTCAGTATCACCGTCAAAAGAATCGGCTATAAGTTCTACATTAGAAATCATAAGGGGAACTATGGTATCATAACACTTAAACCAATCATTAATCTGATCTTCCGTCAGATTATCCATAAGGAACTTACTACAGTTCATCCACACCTCCTCGCGGTTAGGTACATTGGTCTGAGCATCCTCAATCAATTGTTCGGTTTCTTCAGGTGTAATATTCTCCGCAAGACTAGCGGCAATTGTTACATTCAATGCCACCTGATGTTCTTCAAACTTGTCAAACGTAGTATCGAATCCTGCAACCTCCCGCAGGCGTTCTAACATTTCATGTTTAGTCATTTTACCTTCCTCCAAATTTGATCTGACGGGTGGTGACATTCACTCTTCTCATCTTCGTCCGACCTCGTTATTATCACCGATATATAACCTTGCCTTGCATGAGCTTTAAATCCACTCACAGTGCCGTGACAGAGCTTACCTGCGCTTCCGTAGCGCAAGTTCAAATACACTACCTCATCACCTTCTGAGATTTTACACCCGTCGATATCAAAACACTCACAGGTTTCTAATAGCTTCTTACCTTCTGCCTTGAGATCAAATTTTACAAGGGATGTATCACCCTCATACTCACTTAGCACCGTAGCTGACTCTGACGACAATATGAATTGCGGATTGTTCCTTTTGCCAGACCAAGACAACCTACCGTACCAGAATGATTTAAGATTCCAACTACCGCGGTAAGTCTTGGTGTGTTTAAAGTCTGACAAGTTGTTAGGTGTAAACTTAGCGATACTTCCTTCATAATCCCCAGATAGGATTCTTACAAAGCAGTAGCCTTTTGTCACCATGTCCTCATTGATCTGGGTAAGTATATCTAACTCTGGCGTCCCTTTCTCGAACTCCTCTCGACTCAAAAGGTAACACTTAGGTATCTCTATCTCAATCATCTGTCACCTCCTTAACGAATCTCAACTTATTCCCGAAGCAGAATTCCACAATAACACCACCGATTTTGTGGTTGATTTCTGCCAGTGCGTGACTGAAACTTATAGTTAAGGTTTCGTCAGATCTAGGTATCTCCATGGGTTGCTCTACAGTACATGTGTTTACCTTTATTAAATCTCCCACGGAAACTCCTACGTTCTTTATACTGTAGCTCTCATCGTTCATCTTCTTCTCCTACAACCTCTGTCTTCATACAAAGAACTGGGCCAATACCTCCGACCCCTTCTACATGATCTCCAGTGTAACGTATAGCGGCGTGGAGGATACCCTCATAGTCATCTGAATCGACATCATCCCCTAAGCCATCTAATAAACCCTGTGCATAACCCTTGGCTACTTCGTGCCCATTGCCCTCAGCATAGACTTCATCGTGTATATGCATCACGGACAAGTCGTAACCTATACTATATAACTCACCACGATAGGCTACAAGAATAATTCCTTTAGGTTTCCATTCTCCTAAAGATGATAGGCTCTCTTCCAAAGACCCGACAACGGAGCAACACAGGTACTCCATGTCACAATCATATTCTCTGGATCGTTCAGGAATAAACCATCTGTTCTGAATGTAATTGATATACTTGAGTTCTCCTGCACAGCCAATCACCATCTCATCCTTAGCGAAAACTTTACCATCGACTATATGATCCTGCTTTTGACCACAAGTGACTTGTGTGTCGCTGCCCATGTAAATATTACCAGCACTGTCTTTAATCGCTAAAATAGCTGTCATCGTAACCTCCTATTGGCAAGCCAAACATTCATCTTCTTTAGACGCTTGAATACCTGCTTTACTATACACATAGTACAAACCTAAGATATCAGGATCTAGGAATGCTTCTTGATGTACCTTGCTGATGACCTCCTCAGATTCCTCGGCAGAGAAGAACAGATTCAGGCTTTGCCACTGATCAATGTATTTTGATCGGGCTTTAGCTAAGCGCAGTACAACAGACTGATTGATCTCAAAAGCCGTCTTAAACACCAACTTCTCTTCGTCGGATAGCCAAGATACACTCTGAACACTCCCCATGGCATCAACAACTTCTTTCACGTTACGCTTATTGTAGACACCCTTAGACTTCATCAAGTCTAGCAGAATCGGATTAACGCGGCTAATCTCCCCGGCAGGAGTTCGCTGAGTGAACGCCATGGCTGTGTCAGGGTTTATGCCTTCGCTAACGCCACCCATAATCAGTGCTGTTGATTTGGTTGGAGCTACGGCGATACAGTGCGTATTAGCTCTCCCCCAACCCTTACACCACTCAGGCTCTCCCCATTGCTCTGCTAACCATTCCGTAGCCCTTGCGGACTCCTTATTTAGCCGCGAGAACACTTGCTTATTTAAGAAGTATGCCTCTAAGCCCTCATAAGGTAACATTTTCTTCTGCATCAGGGTGTGCAACCCCATAACGCCCAGTCCAAGCGCACGACCCTTCTTTGTAGCGGCAATAGCTTTTCCAAGACCCGGAATATTCTTACCACGCTCGATGAACTCTTGAACCACCGAATCCAAGAACACCGTCGCCTCAAAAACCGCATCCGTGTCTTTCCACTCATCCCAGAACAAAAGGTTCATTGAAGCTAGAACACACGTGTAGGTGTAGTCCTTACTAGAATGTAGTACTATTTCATTACAGAGTTGAGGCGCTTTGACATCTAAGCCCCTATCTTTGTACCACTCAGGTCTGTTACGATTAGCTTTGTCTGTAAAAAAGAAGTAACCTTTGCCAGTAATCATCTTAGTTCGAAGTACTGTTTGGTAACGATCTATCGCGTCCATATTTCCAGACTTAAGGCGGTCAATAAACTCATCACTGACACACCAACCAATATTGTTACCATCAGGCTCTGTCTCAAGATAATTAACAACTTCGTAAAAGTCACCGTGATCAATCGGTAGATATCCAGCCCAAGAACCTCGACGAGCATTCCCTTGGGAAACATACTCCATGTCTGACTGAAAACCTTTAAGTACAGGTAATAAACCAACTGACTTACCACCAACACTGATATCTGATCCACGTGGGCGTATATCACCTAAGTAACCGGCAGTACCAAAACCCATTTTAGTGAGCATCGCTGTTTCATGCTTAGCTGCGTAGATGTCATCAATAGAGTCACCCACATAAGAACCTGCACAGCTTACAGGTAGTCCACGACTTGTCCCCGTGTTAGCCAGTACTGGTGTACTAGGTGATAACCAACCGTTCCACATGAGATTAAAGAATTTCTCTTTCCATTCGTTAGGGTCGGGTGTATGCACCGCTAGGGTCGCAGCGATACGCTCATATTGTTCTTTAGGATTGGCAGCTTGGTATTGGTACTTATCCTCAAACAGCTGATAGCCACCCGTAGTCCACCAAGAGGGACACAACCCCTTCTCTTGTAAGTCTTTTCGTTCGCGGGAGTACTTATTCTCCGCCATCTTCTACCTCCCAAGTAAATCCAGTTTTATTCCAACCCCTAGAATATTGATTGTTCTGTGCGCTAAAGAAGTCGCCCATCATATACGAGTTGATACCATCGTAAAACCAATCGGCAATGGGGTTGTAAGTAACCTCGAATACCGGATCAACTTCTAAATTCTTAAGGCACATATTAATACGACTTTTAGCGAAGTTCTCTAGTTGTGTCGCTGTGATACCTTCAATATCACCCTTTTCAAAAATCTTCCTGATAATGATCTTTTCGTGTTCAAACACTTCACCTGCACATTCGGCTAGGTACGAGTTAAGATCTCCAATGTATTTATCATCGACCAACCCAGCTTCCAGTAACTCAGACTTATATTGACGGAATAACCAAGCAGCAGCTTCTGCATGAAGGTTTTCGTCACGTGCCGAGAAGTTAATACCACTTACCACATTTAAGAGTTTATTCTTACCTTTACTTTGAAAGTGCTTTAGGTAAGCAAACGACGAGTATAAAACCGCCCCTTCACCGAATACAAATGATCCGAGTGCCCTTAACTTATCATAACCGTCTAATGCAGTTTCAAGATACTCGATACGCTGACGCAACTCTGGATCTTGCAGGTATTCCAGATAGAAATCATCGTTAGCTAGGCCAAGCTCCTCGTTAATCTTAGCATAGAACTTCGCATGAACCTGCAACTCAATAGCAGAAAACATAGCTGCCATTGGTTGTATGTCGGCAGGTCTTGGGAAGTTATTAAACACAAAGTTTAACCAGAATTCATCACCGATTATCTGCTCATACAAGGTAAAGAGCTTCAGAGTAGTGATAACTCCGTGCCGCTCTGATTCAGTCATATTGACTAGAATGTCCTGCTTGTCCTTATGAACCTTAACCTCATCATGGGGCCAGAAATGGTGGGCTTGTTTTAAGGCGTATTCGGCAGCTTCCGGGTAATCAACGGTGAAGGTGTCTTTCTTTGTTGTAATTTGTACTTCCAATTACACCACCTTACTCATCAACCGCTCAACCCCAACTAAGAAGATACCGCGTTCAGGATCTTGATCTTGCAACCAAGTACGCGGTACGGTTACTGTGTCTCCTACCTTAATTGGGTAGTGGGATTTATCCACGGCAGGGCCGATACCACTAACCTTTGCAAAAAGCAGCGTTTCTTTTTTCTCCGCACCGTCGGGCAGGATGATGACACGATCTGTCTTCTCTTCTTCCGGCTCCACATATAGCAGTACGGCTTCACCGAGAGGTTCATATTTATTATCTTTCATTTCTTCTCCTGATCTAATTAGTTCTTATCAAATGTCATGGTTAGCAGCTAGACACGTTTCAACCTCCCGCCTAACCGCCTCCAAAGATTGAGCGGGGATTTCAGATAATAACACCTTTCCCTCCGCCATGGTTACATCACAGCGCGCGCAGCGATACGTTCTCTGCAAATACTCCCGCAATCGCTCAACATGAGCACCCAATTCACAAATACGCGCCGCCGCCTCCTTACGAGCAGCATCGTATCCCAGTATCTCAATCTCTAGCTCCTTTATGCGCGACTGAGCGGCGTTTTCTTTGCGTACAGGTGTGTACCCATTGCGAACCAACACCTCCTCAAACTCATCAATGCTCATCGAGTCAATTCGGCTCAGAACCTCTTTCAACCCTGACTTTAGTTCTCTATCGATCACTGGTGACCTCCTCCAATCATATTCAACATTCCTCCGATTCTTCGTAATGAATTTCGATATATTTGTCAGCCCAGTCTTGCACAAACTCATAGCGCTCGTCTTCACTAAGACCTTCCCACTCATGTTCGCCTAATCCCAAATCGTCAACCGTGTCAAGCCAACCACTTTCCCTACAAGAGTGGATATTTGCCCCATTATCTACACTAAATTGAACTTTAGCCACATCATTTCTCCTCTAATCATATTGAACACTAATTGTAACACAGGTTGCAACCCTCTACCACAATAGCGTTGATTGAATTTAACTATCACCTTTAAGTATTTTAAGTCTAGCCTCTAAGTTCTCAATACTCAAATCTTGGACAGCATCAAGTAAAGATTGTTGCACGTACTTCACAGGATCGCATTCACCGCATGTGTCAACGTCAAGCAATTGAGCTATTTTTGCACACAACTGCTCATCCGTCGCTACATGGCGGCAGTAATTCCACGTTGACTTGGGAACAAATGACGAATCCCTTATCGACTGAAGTTTACGTTCCAGTTCATCCATTATACGATCCCCCTGTTAGCCATGGCCTTGTTGATCCACAAAAGAACCAAGATCAATATCATCAGAAGGATGATCACCATAGAATGAAACAATCATGCGGATATCTTGACCACATTCCGCATACCCTTTCCAGTGGTCGTCTGCGATTATATCAGCATCATACTTTGCCAAAAGCTCATGAAGCTCCTTCAGGAACCGTTCTCTTTTATCCATCACTCGTCCTCCTTATCTTCTTTTTTTTTTATTTAACTAAGTCCATCAACTGCTGATATCTGGCAGGGGAATTAATGCCCGATAAGAACTCCCATTCACCACGTCCGACGTATTTATACTTAGTAGCTATGCCGTCATAGAAAACTGTAGCTACATAGCCAATAGGATACTTGTTCATCACTCGCCATACCTGTCTTCGTTTGCAGCAATTAGGTTTTCACTTATAAACTTTAAAAAATCTTCCTGATCTCTAATACTATCAATGCCTTTCTGATATCCCCATTCCTGCTTGACCTTCTCTACAGGAACAATCACATGACCTTCTGGTAGTGTGTAGAGGGATGTGACCTTAACTCCATCCCCAAATCCTTGTAGAGCTGCTTCATATTTATCAGTTGTGATAATAGATTGCCCGTTTCTCTCACACTTCCAAGCCACTGGCTTTAACTTATCCATAATTAACCCCCGGCCTTAATAACAAGATCAGCGGGATTATCTCCACCATAAATATGGGCACCACCGTTATGATAAAAAGGGTACTCATGTTGGCCCGTAGCGTTATGTATAACTGCGGATACGCCTTGTCTGTATTCTTCTGTTGAGTACTCATCGACACAATCGGCTGAAAACGGTGCGTTAGCGTCAACAATCTTAATATCAGTAACCTTACGACCATCTTTAGTGATAACGATTGCACCCTTAAGGGCAGATTCCAAGTCAAAATCATCAGGAGCTGACTCTTGAAACTCACCAGTCTCAACCAAATCCACCGATTCACATTTAATTTTTAAATCTTCAATCATATCATTTCCTCTCTACTCTACAATTTGTTCTAACACCTAGAACATGATTATAAGCGTTTAC
>CEPX01189990.1_pt1 | contig 13798 bp, 14 predicted proteins | sample 361361 | NCBI WGS metagenome assembly CEPX01 (sample SAMEA2619974, study PRJEB7988) | marine metagenome | biome: marine biome (ENVO:00000447); feature: mesopelagic zone (ENVO:00000213) & marine oxygen minimum zone (ENVO:01000065); material: "saline water (ENVO:00002010), including plankton... | reverse complement strand
GGGGCGGGGATGATGTGGTAGTGGGTGGGGCGGTGGTTGGGGTGGATGATTTGAAGGAAGTATTTTATAGGGATTTTTCTGTTGCTAATTCTATAACAGGTTATTTTAGGGTTGTGAAAAAACCTAAATTGCTGGTTGAAATTCAACTGAAAGAGGGTGTTAAGCTGGATAGGATGTTAGTTCGGAAAATCCAGAAAAATCTTTTTGACCTGACTCATGTGAGTATTCCTATTAAGTTTTATAAGTATGGGGATTTTCCTTATGGTATGGGGTTGGATTATGAGGGTAAGTTTAAGTTTATTTGATTAGTTGTAGTCAGTATCTTTGATAAGAACAGATTTTTGATTAAAATCCCGCCTCGCAATTTGCTCTTGCGAATCCCTCCCGACTTACAAATCACTTTTGCACTCGGACGGAGCGTAAGCAAAAGCAATTTGCTCGCCCACCCCTTGAGACTTCGTCGCAAGATAAATTAATCAAGAGCAAATCACTTGCCTGCCCAAAATGTCTTCGGCATTTTAAATTATTAATTAATCAAAAATCCGAAATTTTATATTCATCGGAGATACTATGGAGTATATAAATTCTTAAAAACTCCTTTATGGTTTTTATTGTGAGTCTTTTACTGCTATTGGAGAAAATAATGAAAAGAGTTTTGTCAGAACAGCTCCCTTTTTGGGTGAAAGTGATTGCTATTTTTTATTTTGTTATTTCTGTTTTTTATTTTGTTTTTGGAGCTTTTGTTTCTGGGATTCTTTTTTTATTTGGGAGAGTTATAACAAGGGGTCCTGTTTTTCTTTCTGATGCTGTATTGGAAAGTGTTTTTCAGATTTCTGAGGATGTTGCAGCTGTTTCTTTTCCTTATTTGAATTTTTTCTTAAGAGGGAATTTGTTTTGTATTGGGATAACTGCTTTTTTAGGTTCAGGAATACTCTTTTTGATAGGGTTGGGTTTGTTGAGACGTATTGGTTTTGTAAGAATACTAGCTATTTTGTTTTCAGTGATTGAAATTATATTGGCTTTTATTTTTCTTTATCAGGGAGAGATATTGGGTTCGATAATTCATTTTGCATTCCATACTAGCATGATTGTTTATCTTATTTTTAGTAAGGATGTAAGGAGAATTTTTTGATTAATTTGATTAATTCTTTTTTTGTTTTCTTGGTCTTGAGATATTTGCTTTTCCTCTTTTGAAGACAAGATAATAATTTTTGGTTTTTCTGATTATTAATTCTATAAGATTTTTTGCTAACCTGTGGCCTGTTCCTAAATCTTTTATTGATTCTCTGTATGCTGTGATTGCGTCCTCGCCTTTTCCGATTTTGTCCCAGAAAATTCTTTCTACTCTTGGAATGTTGGTGGCCATTTTATCTTCTCTGGTAGATGCCATGATTGCTATATTATCTAAATCTTGGAATTTTTTCATGAAGCCTCCTGAATAGCATTGGTCAAAGATGAAGATTTTGCCTCCTTCGAAGAGTCGGAAATAACCGTAAAGGTCTTTTTGGGTTATTCTTTCTCCGCCTCCTAAGAGGAGAGAGCTTTTTTCTTTTTGTCTTCCTCCGTGCCCGGTGAAGTAGAAAGTGACTGAGCCGTGTTTTGTGATATTTCTTAGGACATGTTCAAAGACTAGTTTGAGATTGTCCGGAGTTGTTCTTGCGGTTATGCCTACGTCGAGGGGTCTTCCTTTTGGAATTACGCTTGAAAGAATGATAATGTTGCTGTCTTTGTAGCCTCTTTTTCTTAGTGCATTATAAGCGGATTGTATGTTGCTGTGAAATCCCATGATGTTGCCGATTATTGCCCCGTCTCCAGAGACGAGGATAGCGAAGTGTCCTTTTTCCCCGCCTTTGTAATTTTCTGTTATTTCTTTAACTCGTTTGTGGGTTTGTAGTCTAGATGAGTAGAAGAGGATGTTGTCGATTGGCGAGAGTAATTTGGAAATTGTGAATCCGAGTAATCCGTATACTATCAGACTTTTCAGAAAATTTTTCGGTATTTTATAAGTTGTTTTAATTGTTTTTTTTATGCTCATTTTATCAACGGTAAGGATACCTTTGCTTTTAAGCAGGGTGGGGAATTGTCGTCCTCAGATTTTATTTGCGATTTTGGATTTAAAAATCCCTCATAATTTACTCTCACCTTTGTGGAGGCTCGTAAGTTCGAGCAAATTATTCGCCCACTAAATTGGCTATCGCCAAGACCCACCCCTTCCACCCCTTGCTCCCAACCCCTCCGAATTTTTGTTAAATCCAAAATCTTTTTTCCTTTTAGCATTTTTTACTGTTTTTTTGCTGGTTTAGCTATGTCTGCTTTGCTGTTGCTGTAAACTAGATAGTAGTTGTGCGCGCTTCCTAAACTTACTATTTCAAAAAAATCTATAACAAGCTGATGTCCTAGTCCGATTTCTTTGACTGATTTTTTATATGCTTTTTTTGCGTCTTCGCCTTTGCTGATTTTGTCCCAGAAAATTCTTTCGACACTTGGAGCATTTATTACCATTTTATTTTTTTTTGTGGCTGACATTATAGTGACGTTTGGTAATTTTTTGAGTTCGTTTGCAAAACCGCCTGAATAATCTTGTTCAAGGATGAATATTTTTTTTATGTTTTTTAGCAGTTCGAAATATTGGTAAAAATCATCTTGTTTAATTTTTTGATTGCCTAGGAAGATTGAGCTTTTTTCTTTTCTTCTGCTGCCGTGCCCGGTGAAGTAGAAAGTGATTGAACCTTGTTTTTTTATGTTTTTGAGAATGTGTTCTAAGATAAACTTGAGATTTGCTGGCTTTGGTCTTGTAGTTATTCCGGTGTTTAATTTTCGCCCTTTTGGGATTGTGCTTGAGAGGATGATGATGCTTTGGTCGCTGTAGCCTCTTTTTTTGAGGGCGTCATAAGCTGTTTGTAGATTCTTTTTTGAACCTTTGACATTGCTGATTATTGCTCCGTTTCCAGATACAAGAATTGCGTAGTGGTTTATTTTATTCCAGTTGTAATTGTTGATTGTTCTTTTCACTTTTCTTATAGATTGTAGTTTTGGGTCGTAGATTATTGCGTTGTCTATTTTTGAAAAGAGGAAAACAAATGTTGCCCAGAATATTCCGATGACAATAAGTTCTATTAGGATGGATCTTATTTTTCTGAAGCACCACTTGCTGTTGTTTTTTATGGATTTGCCGAGTCTTTTCAGGCCTCTTTTTGTGCGGTTAAGCATGGAGAATTAACTTTTTTAGTATATTTAAACTTTTTTTAAAAACAGCATTAGTCAAATCCTTGTAGGATAGTGATTCTTCTGAAATATCCCAACTCGTCTTTGGGTTTGAAGAATCCCAACTCACAATTTGGTCTCGCGAATTAAAGGAAAATAGTCAAGACCAAATCGCTCGCCCACCCGCCCTCGGCGAAGCCGAATTAATTAGTTCAGACCCAAAGACTCTAACTCGTCGCGATGCGATAATTAGTTAGTTCAGAAAAATCGTAAAATTAGGGGATTTGACTAACGGCTTAAAAACTCCTCTTCACTAAAATGCAGGTCAGATGGGATTATAAGTGTGTATGGTGGGGGGGTGGTGTTTGGGAGTTTGTCTAGAGTGTTGTAGGAAATTTTTTGTTTATCTGTTCCGGCATTGGATAAGAGAATTATTTTGCTGAGTTTTAGTTTTTCTTTTTCAGCTGCTTGTTGAAGTTGTTGTTTTGCATTTTTTAGTGGGAGATTAATGTCGATTAGCAAGAGTGTGTGGGCTTTAATTGATTGGTTTTGTTTTATGTAGTTTATGAAGCTTGTTGGTTTGTTTTTGTGTTCTTGCCAGTTTGGCATTGACGCTGTTTTTCCGAATTTGTAAAGTTGGAGACCTGTTTCTGCGATGGCTGTTAAGATTGAGGTGTTGTGGAAGATTTTGTATTTTATCTTTTGATTTTTGCAGGTAGAGATTAGGGAAATGTGGGTTGTTGCGGAGAGAGCGTCTCCGTAAACTAGGAGGGAGATATTTTGGTTTTTCGCCTGGCTGATTATTGATTCATCTTCTACTTTTTCTCTGGGGAGTGGAATGATTTTTGTTTTTTTATTTGTATTGGTTTTTGCTGTTTTGGAAATCAGATTACTTTCTTCAAGTTCGGCTGTTGCCGAAGACCCACCCTTTTTTGTGGAGGAGTTTTCCAAAATTTTAGGATTTCCAAAACTTTTTAGTAGCTTGTTGATTGATTTTTCTAAATCCTTAATTGAATATGGGAAATCAACTGTGTAGTTTTCAAGGTAGATTTTATCTGATTTTTGAATTGCTTGGAGAGCTTCGGCTGTGATTGAGTTTTCATTTAGTCCGAGGCCGATTAGGTAAAACATAGTTATTTGAGAAAATGAGTGGTTTTAAGGTTAACTCTTTGACCGGCTCTGTTGAAAATCTTTGTTTTGATTTTAATAATTTCCTACTTAGGTTCCAGCAAAGCTGGAATACCCAACCTCTCCGTGCTTTGAGTTTTCCGAAGATTATTAAAATCAAAACTTATTTTACTTTTTCAATAGAGCATCTTTGACCAAGTTAGGACAAGAACGAAGATGAAAGTTAGGGAGAGTGCGATTTGCAGATTTAGGGTGTAGAAAATTGCAGCGAGGATGGCGGTGAGCCAGAGGAGGGGTGGGAAATATTTTTGGTAGATTGGTTTTTCTTCTTTTGTGAGATGTTTGAGAAGGAGTCCGAGGGGGATTGCAGATAGGATGATGAGAATTGATAGGATTATTTTTTGCATAAATTATTTAAGGGGGAATGGTATTTAAGGGTTATGAAAATTTGTGATGAGATACTGGATGGGAAGATATTTATTTATCCGACTGATACTGTTTATGGTTTGGGGTGCAATGCTGAGGATGCAGGGGCGGTGGAAAAGATTAAGGAAATTAAGGGGCGGGATAAGGGCAAGCCGTTGAGTGTGATTGCGCCTTCTGTGGAGTGGATTTATGAACATTGTGTTATTGATGTTGGAGATTCTGGTTCAGATTCCCGCCCAAATCTTGTGCTAAAGCACTCGTCCCCCCCTTTGCGCAAGCGCGAAAATAATAGTTCGCCAGAATCCTCAAATATTTTGGAAAAATATTTGCCAGGATCATATACTCTGATTTTGAAAAAGAAGGACAAGGATTTTTTATCTTGGGTTGCTCTTGGAGATAGTTTGGGTGTTCGGATTCCTGATTGTGGTTTTTCTAAGGAGGTAGCAAAAGCTGGTGTGCCATTTATTACAACAAGTGTGAATTTATCTGGGGAAAAGCCAGCTGTTCTTTTGTCTGATATTTCAGAAGAAATTAAAAATAAGGTTGATGTTGTTATTGAAGCTAAGGAAGGAGCGTTGAGTGGAAGACCTTCTTCATTGGTGATAAATGGGAAGGTGGTGGAGAGATGAGATTAATAGACATACACGCGCATTTGGAGCATAAGAGGTTTGAAAAGGATTTGGATAAAGTGATTGGGCGGTTTGAGGGGGTGGGTGGAGAGGTAGTAATTAGTTCTGGGGTTAATCCGGGGACAAACAGGAAGGCGCTGGCTTTGAGTGAGAGGTATGATGTGGTGAAGTGCAGTTTTGGGATTTATCCGGTAGATGCTTTGGCTAAAGAAATTGAGCAAAATGAGTTTTTGAGAGATGTAGAAAAGTTTGATGTTGATAAGGAAATTGAGTGGATTGTGAAAAATAAGGAGAAGTGCGCGGCGGTGGGGGAGTGTGGGCTGGATTATAATTGGATAACTGGGAAAGAGAAGGAGCAGAAAAAGATTTTTCAGAAAGTTATTGAGATGGCTGAGAAAATTAGGAAGCCGATTATTATTCATTCGCGGAAAGCAGAGTTGGATGCAGTTGAGATGCTGGAGAGTTGTAAGATAAAGAAAATTGTGATGCATTGTTTTAATGGGAAAAAGGGGTTGGTGAAGAGGGCGCGGGATAATGGGTGGTTTTTTTCTGTTCCGCCTGTGATAAAGAGACTGCATCATTTTCAGAATCTTGTTAAGCTGGTTGATTTGAAGCAGCTGCTGACTGAGACAGATTCTCCTTATTTGAGTCCGGTTGCGGGTGAGCGGAATGAGCCGAAAAATGTTGCTGTGACAATCGGGGAGATTGCTAAGATTAAGTCTTTGTCTGAAAAGGAGGTTGGTGAGCAGATTTGGGAAAATGGTCAGAAAGTTTTTGGGATAGAATAATCCTCAGCTATCTTTTTCGTAGTTTTTCCCAAAGTTTATAGAATTCTCCACGTTTTTTCAAAAGCTCGTTATAAGTTCCTCTTTCAATCATTTTCCCTTTATCTATTAAGATAACTGTATCAACATGCTTTATAGTAGAGAGTCTATGAGCAATTATTAAAAATGTTTTATTCGCTAGCTCTTTTTCAATTGCTAATTGTATTTTGTCTTCTGTTTTACTATCAAGCGATGATGTTGCCTCATCTAATATTATAAATGGTGTATCTTTATAGATAGACCTGGCAATCCCAATTCTCTGACGCTCCCCCCCACTTAATTGATAACCTTTTTCTCCAATCAATGTGTTTATTCCTTGAGGAAGTTTTTTAATTACATCTTTTAATTGCGAAATTTCAACTGATTTTTCAAAAGATTTAAAATTATTTCTAGAAGTAGAAATTGTAATATTATTCAAAAGTGATGAATTAAACATCTCTGAATCCTGTAATACAACACTGATATTATCTGTCAAGGATTTGTGTTTATATTTTCTTAGATTAATTCCATCAATTAAAATTTCTCCTTTTTGTGGTTCATACAATCCTAAAAGAAGTTTAGTAATAGTTGATTTACCTGTTCCTGACTTTCCAACAACCCCTATTTTTTCATTTCTTTTTATCTTTAAATTAAAATCTTTTAACACAATTTTGTTTTTATATTTAAATTCAACATCCTTAAATTCTATAGTTTTCCAATTAACTGGAATTTCGGCTAAATCTGTTTCTTTGTCAATTATTTCTTCTCCAAAAATAGTCATGAACCTTCCAACAGATGATTTATTTTTAATAAAATCATTAGTCTTATTTGTGATTTTGCCAAGCGCACTTCTCAATTTATCAAAATAACTTGCAAACACTAAAAGAGAACCTGCAGTAATCAACCCAGTTACTACATCAAAACCAATAAATAAAATAAATCCTGCATAACCTAATGCTCCAAAGATTTTTATTGTCTTAAATTTTAATTGATGAATATCTACTTTCTTTTTCCAAATTTCATAATATTTATCTTCCATTGTTGAAGTAGACTTTCTAAAAGATTCTTTTAATCCAAGAGATTTAATAGTCAATAAATTAGAAGTTGATTCATGCATTTTTCCACTAACTTTCTCATGAACTTTGTTTGATTCGTCTTCCCAGTAGTTTAATCTTTTATTAAAATAATATTCACCAATAAGATAAATTCCAATATAGACTAATGCAAATAATAAATATCTAAAATCTAAGAAGATGAATAATAATAAACTTCCAATTATTCCAGTAAGAATCGCAATTCCGTCATTCATAAAACTAGTAAGTGAAGAATATATGCCTTCTCCCCCTTGATTTATTTTTTGGATTTTGCTTCCGGTTTCTTCTTTTTCATGCCATTTTAACTCCAGCTCCATCATCTTTGACATTGCTGTAATCCGAGATTCTTTTCTTATTGTTCCTCCAATAAGTTTTAATCTAACTTTAGCAAAAAACCTTAACCAGATTGCAAATGCTCCAAAAAAGGCTATCCCAAAGACATAATAATAAAATAAAGTTAAAGATTCTCCTGAGCCATAACCAATAAAAAAATCAATTATCTTTCCAAGAAGGAATGCTATAACAAAAGAAAATGAACTTGCAAAAACCATTAGCAAAGTAAAAAATAGAAATTTAGTTCTTCTTCCTTTTAAAAGTGCCCAGTAATCAGAGATATACTGTTTCCATGAATATTCTTCTTTTTTCATCTTCATCATCTTCTCAAATATAACGAAAAGTAAGTATAAAAGTTTATTTGATAACGCTCCCCATCCCCCTGCAATTTACTCCTTCTTTTGTGGAGGAACGTAATCCGGAGTAAATCGTTCGCCCCCCAACCCTTTCCTAAAGTTTGGGAATTCCAAAATTGGTTTATAAGTATCGGAGATACTTCTTAATAGAAAAGATTTAATAATGCAGGGAATTTGTTTAGTTTATGAAAAAGAAGGTGGGGTTTTTTTCGTTTACGTGTTGTGAAGGGTGTGTTGTTGTTTTTTTGGAAGCTTTGAATAAAAGGTATGATGAGTGGATGGAAAAAATGGAGATTGTGAATTTTCGAGCGTTGAAAAAAGTTGTGAAGATTAGGAAGATGGATATTGCTTTTGTAGAGGGGGCGATTTCAACAGAGAGTGAGATTAGGAAGTTGAAGAAGATTCGGGAGAAGAGCAGGGTGGTTGTGGCTTTGGGGTCGGGGGCTGTGAATGGTTATCCGTCAAATCAGAGAAATAAATTTAGTGCTAAGAAGAAAAAGGAAATTGCTGTCTTGGTAGGTAAGCTGCATCAGATTGAGAAAATTTCTCCGATTAAAACTTTTATTAAGGTGGATGCTGAGATTGACGGGTGTCCTGTTTCTGAAGAAGATGTAATTAAAAAGATTGATGGGTGGTTGGGATGAAGGGAATGAAAAAATCCAAAACCCGCAACAAGTTGCGGGGAGGAATTGGCAAACTTAAATTTATCCGGGTTCTATATTTTGGTAATGTTGAAAGATTATATAAATCTTTTGATTGGGACGTGGAGTCGGAGTTGAGGAATTGGCAAACTCGCCAGTTTGAAAAACTGGGAACCTATCCGGGTTCTGCGGGTTCGAGATTTTTATCTAAAAACGAAAATCCTGCCTCTGGCGCGTTTACCCAAGTATGGGAGGAAACAAAAGATGCATAAAGTAAATCTCGGATTTCCATGTATTCATTTTTTAATGGAGGAAACAAAAGATGCATAAAGAAATGGACTTGAGTTTGAAAAATATTTCAAAGATAGAGGGGCATACGCATTTGGATTTGAAGGTGCGGGGTGGGGCGGTTGTTGAGTCAAAGTTAAAGATAAGTGAAAATAAGAGGTTTTTTACCCAGGCTGCGACTGGGCTGAAATTTAATGCAGTGTCTACGACAATGTCGAGGATTTGCGGGACGTGCAGTGCGGCGCATGCTCTTTGTTCTATTGAAGCAATAGAAAAAGCTTTTGGGGTTAATGTTTCTGAGCAGACTTTTGCGTTGAGGAAGCTGTTAATTAATGCAAGTCATTTGCGGGATCATGCAATGCATCTGTACTTTTTTTGTTTGCCTGATTTATTGGGAAAAGATTCTGTTTTAGATTTTTCAAAAGAACAGCATGAGTGGATTCATGACGGGCTGCATGTTAAGGAGGCAGGTAATTTTTTGTCTAAAGTGGTGGGAGGGCGGGCTGTCCATCCTCCGGATGTGATTCTTGGAGGGTTTCTTAATTTTCCTAAGCAGGAGGAGATAGAAGAAGCAAAGGAAAAATTAGGGGATGCAAGAGAGAGGGTTTTGAAAATTATTGAAGTGTTTTATAATGATAAGAGCAGTTTTAAGAGAAAGACAAATTATGTGGGGTTGATTAATAATGATTATAATTTTTTGAAGGGGATGATTAAGACTGCTAAGGGGACGGTGATTCCAGAGGAAAAATATGGCGAGCATTTGCAGAGGGTGGTTTTGCCTTATTCAACTGCAACTGGTTTTAAGTGGGAGAGTGAGGATTATATGGTTGGAGCTTTGGCTCGGATGAATTTGAATAAACAGAGTTTGAATAAGAAGACTAGGAAGGATGCTCAGAAATATTTGAAGGTTTTTCCTTCTAATTGTGTTTTTAAAAATAATCTTGCGCAGGCAATTGAAATGCTGCATCAGATTGATAATTCTTTGGATATTCTTAGGGCGTGGAATTTTAAAAAAGAGCCTTTAGTGAAAATAAAGCCGAGGAAGAGCACGGGGATTGGAGTGGTGGAGGCGCCTAGGGGAACTCTTTATTATCGTCTTGATTTGGATGAAAAGGGTATTGTTCAGTTTGCTGATCTTTGTATTCCAACTCAGCAGAATGCGATTCATCTGGAAAAAGATATTGCTAAGCTGGTGGGGGGGATGCTGGATAAGGAGAAGGCTGAGATTAGTATGGCTGTTGAAAAGTTAATTAGAGCTTATGATCCATGCATGAGTTGTGCTACTCATTTTCTTAAGATTAATTGGGTTTGATTAAGTGCTTGTTGTTCATCTAGGTTTTGAGGAATCCCGATTATCTCGACGGTGTTGATGAGGTTTATTTTTTTAAGGAGTTTGAGGTTGTAGCCTAGATCAAAATCATGCATAGTGTAGATTTTGTTTGTCTGCAGTTTTTTAAAATCTTCAAGAGAAGAAATTTTGATTGTTTGGACTTTTTCAATATTTTCTATTGTGTCAATTATTTTGAGGTCTTTTCCGTGCTGCTGCAGGTTTTCTGTTGAATCTATTTCTATAAATTGGATTTGCGGGAATTGCTCTTTGAGTTTTGACAGGATCTTTAGGGGGAGGCTGTCTTTTTTTACGAGGAGGTTTCCGAATATGAGGATTTTCGGTTTGTTCATTTTCAAAAATATAAATCTCTATCCCCTTTTTCTATTTTCTTTAAACGAACCTCTGTTTCTCTTTGCATATCTTTATCCTGGATTTGTTTCAGATATTTTTCGATGATTTCTATTCCTAATTCCTTGACTTCTTCTGGAGCATAATCCTCAAGATATTCTTTAAAAGTTAAGATTGCATTTGGCCGGCATAACTTTTGAATATCTCCTGGTTTAGCTAAATCCATAAACAACTTGCCTGTGCGCCCCTTTCGATAACAGGCAGTGCAAAAACTCGGCAAAAGATTTTGCTTTAAAATACTTTTTAAAACTTCGTCTACTGGTCTGTGATCTGATAGGGAAAATTGGGCTAATTTTTCTTTTGCTCCGTAACCTCCGGGAGAGGCTCTTGAAGCAGCAGAAGTCTGAGAAATTCCGATATCAAATGCTTTTGCCCGCATTTCTGGACTCTCCCGTGTTGAAATAATCATACCAGTATAAGGCACAGCTATTCTTAAGATGGCAATGATTTTCAAAAGTTCTTTGTCAGAAACAAGATGCGGCGGTTTTTCCCACTCTACTGTTTTAGCTGGCTGCCATCTTGGAACAGAAAAAGTATGAGGCCCTACCCCAAATTTTTTATCTAAATACTGGGCATGAGAAATTAGAGCTAACACTTCAAATTTATAATTATATAATCCAAAAAGAACACCTAAACCAACATCATCAATACCCCCATTAAAAGCCCTGTCATGAGCAAACAACTGCCTTTCATAATCTGCTTTTGGCCCATCATGCATTTTTTTATATGTTTCTTTATGATAAGTTTCTTGAAATAATTGATATGTGCCGATTCCTGCTTTTTTTAATTTTTGGTAATTTTCACTAGTTGTTGCTGCAATATTAATATTAACTCTTCTTATTTCGCCTAAACCAGATTTAATATTATAAATTGTTTTAATAACATCTAAAACATAATCAATTGGACTTTCAACTGGGTGCTCTCCAAACTCAAGCAATAATCTTTTATGCCCCATATTTTCTAGAATTTTTACTTGTTCTTTAATTTCCTCAACTGTCAATTTTTTGCGTTCTGCCTGATTTCTACAATGAAACCCGCAATACTCGCAATCATTGACACAAAAACTAGAAACATATAATGGTGCAAATAAAACAAGTCTTTCACCATAAATCTCTTTTTTAATTTGGCTGGCTGCTTTAAACAATTTTTCAATTAACTCTGGATCTTCTATATTAAGTAGATAACCAACTTCTTCTAATGTTAGGCCTTTTTTCTTCAAAGCTTTGTCTAGGATTTTTGAAACCACATCATGGTCTGGTTTTCTAGTTCTTTTTAAGATTTCCTGTATTTTCTGCTCATCTATTATATCTTTAATTTTTGGCATTTTATTTACCTTCCTAAATCTGTAGGCGCTCTGCCTATTGAATAAAGCAGGTCTAATGTTTTCTCTATACACTCTTCAACTCCCTTATTATTTCCTGCTTTATCTGGATAAATAGAATATAAATTTTTATACTTATCGGGAGTAATATTAATCATCAACGAATTTGCTCCTGAACATAAACCTGCTTTCCCCCCATTTTCTTTATCTAAAGTTTCTAAGGCAGTAGTTACAAGAATTTTAGCATCAAAATCAATTAATCTGCTTATTGCTATAACTTTTAAAATAAGATTAATCTCACTTAATTTGGTATTTGACAAAGGAGTTTGAGAATGAGGGATTAAAGGTCCAAAAGAATACATATCTGCACCCAGAGATTTTGTCAATAAAATATCATTTATTAAATCTTCTTCTGTTTGATTAGGCAGTCCTACTAAAGAGCCTGTTGCAATAAGATACCCTAGCTTTTTCACATATTTTAACAAGCTGATTCTTTTTTGGAAATCTGCTTTTGCCCCCTCATGAATTTTCTTATATAATTCAGGATTAGAAGTTTCAAATCTCAATAAAACCCCCCTAGCTCCTGCTTCATACATTTTTTTATAACAATCAAAACTTTGTTCACCAACACTCATAAACAAAAGCACACTGCATTTTTCTTTTATTTTTCTGATTATTTCAACAAGTTTCTTTGGAGTATACCAAGGGTCTTCACCAGACTGCAAAACTAGAGCTTTAAACCCGAGCTGATTAACAGAATAATCAACTATTTTAACAATTTCATCAATCTCTATTCTATATCTCTGCAATTCTTCGTTGTTTTTTCTAATACCGCAATAGAAACAGTTATTTCTGCAATAATTTGAAAATTCTAAGATTCCATGCACGCAACAAGAATTTTTTAAATGTTTCTGTCTTATTCTATTTGCTGTTTCAAAAAGTATTTTTAATTCCATTTTATTATTAGTTTTAAAGAGTCTTAATCTCTCTTTTTCTTTAAGAGGACTTCCTTGTTCTGCTTTTTTTATGATTTCCTTAAATTCGGTATTTTCTAATTCTCCATCACTATGTTCTTTAGAAAGTTTGGAATCTAATTTTTTTAATTGGAAAAACCGCTCTTTCCACTCTTTAAGTATTGAAATCGCTTCTTCTTTTGGGATCTTGTGAATTAAGATTCCTCCTTGCGCATAAATATAATCGCCTATTTGAATATCTTTAAATTCATTTAAAACATTTCTATGTTCACCAAAGTAATCAACAATTGCAATTTTGCCTTTAAGTTCAATTACTTCTCCAGGAATAGCATAACACATGGTATTAATTTTATATTTTGTTTAGTTAAGATGGTTTTTAAGGATGCTGGTTATTAAGATTGATAAATCACACCCACTGGGATTTTTCCTTTCTTATTATTATAATCAAATTCATCAGCAAGCTGTTCGGCTTTTTTCTTGTCTTTGTTGTCTTTGGTCTTATATATTAATTTATCTAGGTCATTCATGTCTTTGTTAAAGATTAGGCATTTTTGCATTATTTCGACAAATGAGAAACCTTGGTGCCTGATTGCTTTTTCAATTATTTCAGCTGTTCCTTGGATGTCCATTGCATTTGCTCTTGCTACAAATGTTGCGTTGCTTGCTAAAGCTAATTTAATTGGGTTTAGTGGTTTGTATTTCTCTCCTTGGGGTGAAGCTTTGCTTTTATATCCTTGCTGGGTTGTTGCAGTTGGTTGCCCGGTTGTTAAGGAGAATGATTGGTTGTCGTGGACAAGAAGGGTTACGTTGTTGTTTCTTCTGCAGGCGTGGACAAAGTGGGCGATTCCTTCGTCGTATGCTCC
>CEPX01109989.1_pt1 | contig 13811 bp, 17 predicted proteins | sample 361361 | NCBI WGS metagenome assembly CEPX01 (sample SAMEA2619974, study PRJEB7988) | marine metagenome | biome: marine biome (ENVO:00000447); feature: mesopelagic zone (ENVO:00000213) & marine oxygen minimum zone (ENVO:01000065); material: "saline water (ENVO:00002010), including plankton... | reverse complement strand
AAATATTGGAAATACTGCACAAGTTGTAAAATTTACAGATAAATTACAAGAAGATATTGATAAAATTTGGAAAGGGTCTCAAGCTTCACAAGAACAAGAATATTTCTTACCTTCAAAAATAAAGAATATCTGTTTTATAGATTATAATTCAGAAAAAAGAGGATTAAGAGATTTTATTTATAATGAATTAGAGCAAACATATTATGAAAATGAAAACTTATTTTTTTATCCTTTAGGTTCTGCAGAAGGACTAAATGCTAAAAGTATAAAACATATTGATATTGAAAAAACAACAACAAGAGAGAATCCTCTTTGTATTGAAAATATTAAAGGAAAAGTAAAAATGAGATTGAAAAAAGACTTTGAAGAAACTCTAGTTAGTATAGAAAAATGAAAAAAGGTTATTTACAAATATCATTTGCATGGATTTTTGCAATTATTGTTGGAGTATTTATATTATTTCTTGCAATTTTTTTAACAACAAAAATAATTAAAACAGAAGAAATAGCTCTTGACTCTAAAACTGCAAAAGAAATAGGGGTTTTATTAAATCCTCTTGAAACAGGATTTGAAACAGGAAAAGTTAATTCATTAAGTTTACCGACAGATACAAGAATCTACAACAGATGTAATAATAATGGAGAATTTGGACGACAAATAATTAGAATATCACAAAAAAGCTTTGATGAATGGACTAAAACAGATGTAGATGTTGGATTTTCTAATAAATATATTTTCTCAGAAAACTATGTTGAAGGAAAAAAATTCTACTTATTTTCAAAACCATTTAATTTTCCATTTAAAGCAACTGATTTAATTTATTTAACTTCACAATCAAAAAGATATTGTTTTGTAAATCCACCTGAAGATATTAAAAACGAAATAACAAGCTTGAAACAAGAAAATATCCAAGTAAATAATTGTTCAGATGATAGTACTGAAGTTTGTTTTAATAGAAACTGTAATATTACTGTAAACTATAATGGAAAATATGTTGAGAAAAATAATGAAAAAATGCATTTTGAAAGTGATGCCTTAATGTATTCTGCAATTTTTTCAGAAAAAGAAATATATGAATGTCAAATAAAAAGATTAATGAAAAGAGTTGGAAATTTAGCTTTATTATATAAGGATAAAATAGGATTTGTTTCCCAAGTAGGATGTAATTCTAATCTAGAATCAGATTTATTACAACTAAATAATCTAGCAAATAATTTAGAAAATTCAGGTAATCTTAACTCATTTATCTTGTTAACAGAAAATATTAAAGAAAGAAATAATCTAGCAGAATGTAAAATATGGTAAAAAAAGCACAACTAAAAATACAGCAAATGGCATTTATGTTAATTGCAGTAACATTATTCTTTGTACTTGTTGCAATGTTTATAATAACTATTAAATTTTCAGGATTAAAAGAATCTGCAACAGTTCTTGAAGAAAAAAATGCAATGTTGCTTGTAACAAAACTAGCTAATTCTCCTGAATTCTCATGTGGTGAAGCATATGGTGCAAATAGAATAAATTGCGTTGATTCTGATAAGATTATGGTATTAAAAGAAAATATATATGAAGGATTTTGGGATGTCTCAAATATAGAAATAAGAAAAATCTATCCAAAAGAAGATACAATAATATGTACTTCAGGAAATTATCCTAATTGCAATGTTATAAAGGTTAAATCAGATGAAGTGACTGGAAATTATCTATCAAATTTTGTATCTTTATGTAGAAAAGAATCATTTGAAGGAGAAATTTATGATAAATGCGAAGTAGCAAAATTAATGGTAAGTTATGAAACAAAATGAAAAACAATAAAGCACAAGAAGAAATGATAGGGTTTGGACTAATTATAATTATAGTTGCAGTAATTATACTTGTCTTTATAGGGTTTTCCTTAAAAAGTCCTCAAAAAGAAGCAGTTGAAAGTTATGAAATTGATAGTTTTATTCAGTCATCTTTACAATACACTACTGATTGTAGAGATAATTTAGAGTATCTTTCAATACAAAAGCTAATATTTGACTGTAATGATAATGAATTTTGTTTAGATGGACGAAATACATGTGAAGTACTTGATTCTACACTTACAGGAATTACAAAAGAAAGTTGGAAAATAGAAGAAAGCCCAATTAAAGGGTATAATTTAGAGATAATATCAAATAATATAGAAACATTAAAGATAGAAAGAGGTAATAAAACTTCGAATTTTAAAGGATCATCACAGGATTTTTTTAAAGGTGGAAGTTCAATTGAGGTATTTTTTAAAGCTTATTACTAGACTTTTAAGTTAATTGTAATTGTATCAACAACTATTTCTGGCTTATGTCTTATTCTATTTTTAGTCTTTTCTTCAATTAGGTCAATAAAGCCAAATCTTACAAGAAGCTTAATATCATCATTTACTGATTTAAATCCTCTTCCTAATTTCTTAGCTAAATCATATATTGATCTAGGATTTTCAGTCTTAATTACGTGTAAAATCCTTGCTTTTTCATTACTTAAGAGCTGTCTTAAGGCTAAAACTCCTTCAAAATCATAATCTTTTTTTGAAGTCTTAGATTGTTTAAATATTGAGAATACTCCTTGAGATTCTGCGATTGTTATTTCTCTTGTTTTTGTCCTCGGTTTTGCCATCTTTTTAAGAAAAGTTATATATAGGTTATTTCTAGATATATATACTTAATATATATTTTCTAGATATATATTTAATTTTAATATATATTATAATTAGTAACCCTATGTTAATAAATGTTTTGTTTAGGGTAAACTATATAGGTGTATTAATACACAAGTGACAACTAAAGCTTTATAAATAAAAAACTAAAATACTAGGTCCTTTATAGTAAATAATCAAATTATAACCACAGGCTTTTTAAAGGAAAACAACTATTAAAATTATGCACCCTAATAAGGTGTTCTATAGGGAATAAAACCTAAAGATTTTAACAATATAGTCTCCCCTATGACTATGGAGTTGAAATGATGGTTGTCATAGACAACATAATTAATATAGGTGAAAGGAGGTTAATAAAAAAAAGAAATGAAATTTAACTTTAGAAAAATTTCGGCATTAGCGACTAGTGCTTTAATGACTGTATCTAGTATCGGATTTGCTGCTGCTGCAAACTACCCAGCACCTTTTGTTGTTGGTGGAAGTGCAAATGTAGCAATTGTTTATGGTACTGGTAGTGGAGTATCTACTTTAGATATTGTTCAAGCAAGTAATATCCAAACTAACTTACAATCTAGTATGGGTTCTGCAGGAAGTGGAACTTCTGGAGGAAGTGTTAGTGGAGAAGCTGCGGAGTTATTTAGTGGAGGTACAAAGATCTATGTTAATGACAGTTTAAACACTGTAAAAAATGTATTAACAAAATCAAACCTTCCAACTGTCTTGAAAGAGGAATCTTTTTCAGGAAATGTTGAGGCAACTATAACTCAAACAATTGATATTGGATCAAATCCAAGAATTACTTATAAGAAACAACCTACAAGTTCAGATGATCCTGAATATGCTTTACAAATAAGTACAACTGCTGCGAATCATATATATAATTCAACAGCAACTTTTAGTAAAGCTGTAAACTTTAGTCATGCGGACTCAGAAGGTGAAAGTATAAACTTATTTGGTCAATCATTTACTGTTGGTTCTGCTACAGATGGTACAAATTTAGTATTATTGCAAAGTGCTGAAAAGTTGAGTTTAGATAGTGATAGTCCCACTCAAGATGTAACTATTGGTGGAAATACTTATACTGTAGAATTAGTTTCAGCTTCAGATACTGCAGCAACTGTTAAAGTAACAAATAGTGCTGGAAGTAGTGAAAGTAAAGAAATTAATGAAGCAGCGTCAAAAAAAGTTAATGGCATAACTATTGCTGTTACAAATGCTGATGAAACAAACTTAAAATTATCAGCTTCAATTGTAGCTGGTTCTGAGAAAGTAACTCTAACTAGTGGAAGTGAAGTAACTACCGGAGAAGATGATACTGTTATTGACGGTGCAACTGCAACTTTCACAGGTGGAACAAGTGCTATGACTAAATTAGTTGTAAGTGTTGTTGCCCCTGAATCTGATCAAGATGCAATAAAAGCTGGAGAAGCTTTTACAGATCCTGTTTTCAAAAGTTTCAAATTAGACTTTTCAGGATTAAATATTGCTGAAGATTCAGATACAAGAGAAACAATAAGTGTTACAACTTCTGGAGATGATAAAATGGAAGTAAAATTCACAGAACATCGTGGAACTGAAAAGAACATTATGTTTGCAAAAAACACAACTGGTACTTTTGCACTTTATTCTGATGATGACAATAGCAATATTACTGTATTTGAAAAACAAATTATACATAAGAATGAATATGTTGTTGTTGGTAATGAAGATGAAGGTTATTTGTTAAAAGTATCTACAGTAAAGAATGCAACTACAGGAACTAGCAATGATAGAGCTACTTTCAAAGATGTATTCTCTTCAGATATTTATGAAACTACATGGACTGCAGATGGTACAGGTACATTGTCAGTAGGTGGAAAATCTTTTGATGTAACTATGACAGGTAATTCAAATAATGCCTCACATGAATACAATATAAGACTTAATTATCCAGATAGTAGTGGTACAGCTGCTGCTGTAGTTTACCCAACAATACAAACTTCAAAAGGTGCAAGACTTGCATTTTATGAACCAACAACAATAAATGTATCTAGTTGGGGTGGAGATGGAGTAGATCTTACTACTTTAAAATTTCCTGATGGAGATGGATATACAGATGTCACATTTGCTCTTCCAGATTCAGGAAATATATCAGTTGATGCAGGAGTTACTAATTTAACTACTGAAAATACAGGCTCAGCAGTAACTATAGGTCAATTAACTTATAACATTACTAGTATGGGTCCTACCTTTAATTCTACTGCAAAAATTTACCTAAATGATGTAGATGGAACAAGGATTGATTCACCTGCTTTAATTATCTTTGAAGAAAAAGATGATAATAACAATTATGAAGCATTAATTGTTAAGCTTGAAAATGGTATTGATGCTGATGACGGTATTGGTGTAGATGATGTTCAAAGAACATGGAGTACTGATGCTAGTGGTTGGGAAACAACTATGCCCGGAGATAGTAAAATTCAAAAATCAGCTGATTTATGGGGTACAATTATAACAACAGACTCTTCTGATTCAGATCAGAAAAGTGCTGTAATTAGTTATCCTGATGAGCAAGTTTATGCTCAGATATACATGGCTGAAGAATCTGCTAGTATAACTGCTGGTTCAACTACAACAGGAACTGCAACTCAACTTGGCGAAGTTCTAGTAAAAGATAGCGAAGTTAGTTCTGTAAGCACAAAGAACCTAATTGTTGTTGGTGGAAGCTGTATTAATTCAGCTGCTGCTAGTGTATTAGGTGGAGCTAATTGTGGTGCTGCTTTCACAGAATCAACTGGTGTAGGATCAGGACAATTCTTGATCAAAGGTGTTAGTGATTCAAGTATTACTAGCAAATTAGCATTAGTTGTTGCTGGTTATGAAGCTACAGACACTGTAAACGCTGCTAAGTATCTAACTACTAAAACAGTTGATACTGGTAAAGAATACAAAGGAACTTCATCAACAAGTGCGGAAATGGTTGTAACTACAACTGCATAAATTCCAAAAATTTTAATTTATTTTTTTTTCCTTTTTCTTTTTTTTCATTATATGACGAAAGTCTCTTTAACAATAATTTTTTATACCCTTATTAACAGAGTTAATCTATGAGAAAGATAGTTTCAGAAAAAGAAATAAACAAAAATAAGAGAATAAAACAATATACTGTTGGGGGAATTCTTATATTTATTATGTTATTTAGTACTTTGGGATTCGCATTTATGGGAAATACTGATACTAATACAAAGAAAGTAATATACAATAATCTTGAATTCATAAATCTCAATAATCTTTGGATTCTAAATAATGGAGGTATTGAGTTTGTTTTCAAATATAATCCAAGACAAATAGATTTTGAAGAGATTAATGGATTAAAATATATAGAAAATTATTATGGAAAACCATTGTATATTTATCCTGGAAGTAGAGAAACAGAATTAGAAATCTCAAGAAATTTCTATCAAATTGTTCAAAGAATACAACCTGCATGTTTAAGATATATGGACTGTGATGAAAATATACCTGAAAAAACATGTAGAGATAATCTTATAATAATAGAAGAAAACATTAATAAAAAAATAATACAAGAAGATAATTGTGTTATTATAATGGGTCCAAGAGAAAATCTAACAAAAATAATTGATGAATTCTTATTTAATATATTTAATATTAAAGAATAAATCTTATAAACCTATAAACTGAATTATAAATATGAAAAAGAAAAAGAGTGTAAGAAAAGATGAAGATTATGAAATTTTTAAGGTAAAGAAAAAAGGTAGAGAGAAAACAGTAAAAATTCATAGTACAAGTGAAAAAAAACCAGTAACTAAAAAACAAATTAAAGAAGAAAATAAAATATTAAGAAATGTATTTATAACAATTGCAATATTATTTGTTATTTTCCTATTAAGTTATTTATATCTCTCTTCTAGAAAACACATTGAATATAATGGTGTTGATTTTGATATTGTAAAAGAAGGAAATATAATGTTTTACAAAACATCTTTTCCAGTAATGTACCAAGGTAAAGAAGCAGTATATAATGTATATATAAGAAATAATCCAGAAGAATTAGACAAAATACCATTTAATGGAGAAATAGTGCTATCAGAAAATATGGTAATTAATATGAGTGGAAGTGATTTTGTTTGTGATGGTGATGGAGTTATTGCTATTGCAAATTTAGTAAAACCTCTTGAAGTATTTGGAATGAAAATTATAAAAGATTTAAATGCAAGTTGTGATCCTGAGGGAAGATATACTTTTATGCAAATACAGCCAGGAGATAAAACAAGTATTGATAAAGTTGGACCTAGATGTTATAATTTAAATATTAATAATTGTGAAATTCTGGAAGTTACAGAAAGATTCTTAATTGAAGCTTTTGTTAAGATTAATCAATAAGACCTACTTATTTTTTCTATTAGAAAGGAAATAGATTATCAAAACAATTAAAGAGGATAATAAAAGAATCAAACTCATAATACTCATATTTGTACTTATCCACTTAGAATTATTTCCAAAGAAATACCCTATATAAATCAAAATTAAGGTCCAGATACCTGCTCCTAAGGATGTAAATAAACAGAATTTAAAGAGATTCATTTTTGAAAAACCTGCAGGAATAGATATTAATTGTCTAATTACGGGAATTAATCTTCCAACAAAAGTTGTTATTTCTCCATGTTTCTTAAAATAATCATCTGATTTTTTTAATTTTTCCTTATTTATAAAAAGGATTTTCCCATATTTTGAGATTAATAAATCAATACTTGTTCTTCCAAGATATAATGCTAAAAAGAAGTTAATTAGTGCTCCTACCAAACTCCCAAGTGTTCCTACTAAAAAAACTAATAAAAAACCCATCTCACCTTTAGCTATTAATGCTCCTGCAGGAATTAAAATAATTTCGCTAGGAAAAGGAAAAAAAGAACTCTCAATAATCATACCAATAAATATTCCAAAATATCCTAATTCATTTACAATAGATAAGATAACTTCTATTAATTGATAAAATAATTCAAACATTTTATTTTCTTAGGTTCAAATATAAAAATTTTATATCTGAATAAATAGGAATTTCTTTTATTTTAAATAACTTTACTTCTATAAACCAAATTCCTATTACAAAAAGAGTACTTCCAAGATACCAAAGTAATTTATGAGTTGCATCAAACCAAGGATATCCTGAAACAAAAGCAGATCCTAATAAAAATATCCTTAAAATATTTATTATTAAAAGAAATATAAAAGATAATAAAATCATTTTTATTCGTTTTCTTATTTTTATTTTTGGCGTCGATAAATTAAGAATTAATAAAAGATAATAAGCAGAACCTGCAATACAAGCATCTATTAATTCTATAGAAAATATGCCTATATTAATTATATTTCCTGATAAAGTTGCATCAAAAAATAAGTTAAACAATAAATAAACAGGATAAATAGTAAGAGGTGTAAAGATAAAGTAAAATATCCATAAATTTGGGATAGATATTAAAATTAAGATAAAATATCTAATAAATAAATTAAGAATCCCTGATTTTTTCTTACTCATAAAAATTAAAGAGGAAATGTATTTAAATAATTTAATATTTGTAAATTTATGAAAAAAAAGAAGATCGCTTTTACGGGAATAATAATTTCATTTCTAATAATTCTTAGTTTCTATTTTGATACTGAAATTGTTAAAGGAATTTCGTCTTTTAGAACTAATTTTCTAGATAGTTTTTTTCTAGGAATAACTTTTTTAAGCTCTAAATTAGTAATTTTTCTTTTTTTAACAACATTGTTTATAATAAATTATAATAAAAGAAAATGGGTTCTCCCAATATGGTTTACACTTTTTTTATCAGCAATTATTAGTTTTCTATTGAAATTTTCTATACAAAGACCAAGGCCTTTTCAATTAGGGATAGTTGCATTATTGCCAACACTAGAAAAAGCAAGTCACTTAATATGGAATTTTTCTTTTCCTTCATTTCGAGCAATGTTAGTATTTTGTGCAATTCCATTTATCTCAAAAAAATTCCCTAAATTTAAATATATCTGGATAATTTTTGCATTATTAGTTGCATTTTCTAGAGTTTATTTTGGATTACACTTTTTAAGCGATGTTATTATCGGTGGATTAATTGGATATATACTTGGAATGATTATAATAAGAAAAGAAAAAGACAATAAACTTTGGGAAAGAATTTATAAAAAAATCTCTAGAAAATAATTATAAATTATTAAATTGTGGAATAAACCGCCCAAATATGAAGTTCATTAATTCTCTAATTGTAAGATAAGTTAACATTTTAAAATATTTTTAAGCTACCCGAGTCTTCTCAGCTTCAGTTTTATATATTGGAATTAATTGAATTGCTTCTCACTCTCATAACTACTGCAATAATAGCAACTATTAAAATTAGATTTATTAATCCAATTCCCCATAGATATTTATTATTTTTAATAGAACTTATTAGATTAAATCCTGATTCCTCAATTGAAACTGAAACAGGTTGTTTTACTAGTAATTTATCTCCTGAAGTAATTTCAACATTAAATAATTGATCTCCTACAGAATCTTTATTTACATCAAAAGTGAATAAAACTTCTTTTGATTCTCCAACTCCTAAAATAACTGTGCTTAAATCCTGACTAACAGAAGATGCCCAATCAGTATATCCTGTAGCTACTACTTCATAAGTAGTTAATTTATCACCTGTATTTCTAACAACTGATTTAACAACTAATTCATCTCCTGCTTTTCCGCCTGACTCAAGATTTGCAGAGACTAAAACTTTTGATGAAGTTGTTGCTGTTGTTGAATCTGCTCCACAACTTCCTTCTACTTTGAATGGAAGACTAAATTCTGAATCATCATTATTATCATTTTCATAAACTTCATTATCTTCATCATAAACCCAAAATTTAAGAGTATAGAATTTTTCTTCCATATCTGAAGGAATATTTATATTTGTAGAAAGTTTTTCATTTTCTAAAGAATCTACATCTCCAATAATTATTTCTTCATTTATTCCTAATTCTTTATTATACATTAAAAGATAAACATCTTCTTGGTCATCTTCACCAATATTCCAAACATCTGCTGTAATTGGTACTTCACTTCCACAAGAAACTACATCAGAAATTTCAAAATCGTCTAAAACAACAAAATCATTGTCAATTGTTATTGTAATATCATCTGAATTACTAACACACTCAATACCTTCTCCTAAATCATCACTATAAGCTTTAACATATAAAACATAATCATCTCCCATATCTGTACTTAAATCATCTGGATCTACATTAAATTCTACATTTAATGTTTCTTTTTTCCCATCTTTAAGGTTAAATTCATTTTCCTCTTCATCAATTACCCATTTATCTTCTTTTGTACTATAAACACCCCATTCAACAACAATATCATCTATGTCTTCATTACCATCATTATCTACTCTTATACTAACTTCAATTTCATCAAGAGGATACCATTCATCATCATCTTCTCCAAATCCTTTAGCATTATCAATATTTACCTTACCAAATGTTAGATTTCCTCCTTGATCTCCGGATGAACAATAATTTTGATTATCAAAAGTTAATGTAACGCTAGTTGTATTAGTATCAGTAGAATTCGATGCATTAGCAGCAGTTATTGTAATAGCTTTTGTATCTTTTTCTAGATTAAAACTACTAGAAATAGTTGAAGTAGTTACATTAAATGTTGCTGTTTGAGTATTAAGAATTGAAGTTGTATTAGTTAAAGCGAATGTTGCTGTGTTTCCATCTGCATCAGTAATTGTTGCAGTTGTTGGATAACTAAAATTAGCACTTATACTAGAATTTACAGTAAAAGTAGTAGAGTTTGTTGACTTAGTCATAGTTGTAGGAGATGTTGGAACTGATACAGTTATTACTGCAAACACAAAACTCATAGATAAAATAAGCAATAAAACACTTATCCCAGATAAATTAAATATTTTACTTTTCATTTGTAGTCATTTAGGAGTTACTCCCGTTTATAAAGATTTCTATCTTAAAAAATATAGATTAAACTATTAAATTTCAAAAGATTTATATAATTCATATTCCATTTATAGACGTAAAAAAACAATAAAATGGTAATAAAATCACGGGAAAATTCTCTTAGTGCATGGGCTTTTTTAATAGGAGTTATACTTGCAGTGATTGGAGGATTTTTAACAGGAAATTATGCTAATCCAGTTATCTTAACAGTTATTGTTGTTTTAGGATTAATTGTAGGGTATTTTGTTACAGAAAAAGATGTACAAACCTTTCTTTTTGCATCTGTTTCCTCAGTAATTGCAAGTTTTGCAGGAATTCAAGGACTTGCAACTAATGTTGCACTTACAGGAATTACAGTAAGTGGAGTAGAAGTAGGAAAGATGATGATTTCTATTTTGGTTGCATTATTATTCTTATTTGTACCTGCAACAATATTTGTTGCAATAAAGACAGTATTTTCTATTGCTAAAGTTTGATCTTATTTAGATCCATTATAGAACTACTATTCATATCTAATCTAGGACAGGCAGTATTTACCCATGAATCTATCTTAAAATTCTCAAATTCTTCTATATTAATATTATTACTAATAAATAAATAGGAATTTTTATTCTTTAATTTCTTTTTAAAATTTAAAGCTCTTTTCAATTTTTGCTGTCCAGGTTTAGATGAAACTATTATTCCTATTTTTTCTGCATTAAGAAATTTAACATATGATGCTTTTTGTCTTTTTTTTAATATCTCTACTTCTTTAGATGATACTTTCTCTAATTTATTGTTTTCGAGTATATAAACTGGAAGTTTTGTTTCATATGCTAGAGAAATTCCATGAAACTTTCCAGAACTTATGAGTAATATTGCTTGAGTATCTTTTGGAAAAGTTTGTTTAAAACATCCTAAAACTTGTGTTAATTTTGTTATTTTATGTTTTTTTGAAAGAATCTCCTTTATTTTAATAGAATTATCCTTATATTGTATAGAATAAGCAATAGCTATATTATTAGGTAGTTTTTTTGAAATTTTCTTAATTAAAGACTGATCTACTTTTGATTTTATCTTTGCATCAATAAATAAAGTTTTCATATTAAAAAAGAGAATTAAAGAGTTTTAAATGTTTTTAGAAAAATTATACAAACTTATTCTTATCTTCTTCCTTTGGTTTTTCAGTTTGTTTATGAATTTTTGCAAAAGAAGGAGTAACAACAACTATATCTTCTAAAAACCCTGCAATACTTCCTTCAAGAGCATCTGTTGTCTTTTTTATCTTAGAAATTGCTCTTTTTAATTCAATAGAATCTCTTTTTCTTAATACCTTAATATCAATAACTGCAATAGTATAACCTTCTCTTAAAGCATTAAGAATCTCAGTTACATCCTCGTATTGTCTTAATACAAAAAGTTTTACAAAAACTTTCTTATCTTTTCTTTCTTGACCTAAATCAATTTCCAGATAATCGTCTTCACCTGACTCGCCATTTATTGAATCTGTGAAAATCCTCTTTATTTTATTTAAAACCATATTAAATTTACAGATAATATATTTATAAATATTTCGTAATTATTTTGATATTTATTTCTTCATTACTTTCATAAACTCTTCTCTTAAAACTTCAAGTTGTTTTGTCAAATTATTTTCTTGTTTTTCAATTGTTTTCATTCTTAAATCTAATATTTTTTCTTTATCGAAGAGTTCTTTTTTTGCCTTAGATTTATCTGTTTTAATCATTAATTGACCAACAATTTTAAAGACATCATCTTTTGATCCTTCTAATTCTTTTAAAGCTGCTTGTGTCTCTGATAATTCCATTTGAAAAGCTTGTTTTTGTAAAAGTAAATTTTGAAGATTCTGCTCTAACATCTGCATTTCTTGAATTTTTTTATCTTGATTTTCCATTTTATTCTGCTTTAACTTTTTTTACCTTAGTTCGTTGTTTAAAAAAGATTTTACTTCCACAATGAGGACAGACAAATCTCTTTTCAAGTGCACTAACGTTAATTTTCTTTCCACACTTAAAACATTTATACGATTGCATTTTATTTTAAATAATATGTATCTGATGCAAATTTTTTATTGCATTTTTTTCTTGTACATTGCCAAATGCCTTTTGACAATCTTTTTACTCCTAATTTATTGCAAAAAGGGCATTTTTGTTTTACTCTTTGCTTTATTTCTACTTGTACTAATTTTGCTCTTACTCTCTTACCATATCTTGCTCCAAATCTTCCTGCTGATTTAGATTTTTTTGATTTTGCTGCCATTTACATTATTAAATCAAAAAGTTAGTTTTTAAATCATTCGATTAAATGGGGATGCCAGGATTTGAACCTGGGTCGCGAAGTCCCAAACCTCGAATCTTACCAAGCTGGACCACATCCCCCATTTACAAAAGAATTATAATTAATTTATAAAGCTATTTCTTCTTTACTTCTTTCTTTACTTCTTCCTTATTTTCTTCTTTAGGCTTTTCTTCTTCAGTTGTTTCTTCTTTCTTTTCAGCTTCAGCTTCTTTTTCAGCTTGTTCTTGTTTTGCTATTTTTTCTTGTTCAGCCTTTAAATTTTCAAAATATTTATCTAATTCTTCTTTTTTCTCTTTTGATGTCTCTGTTTTTCCTTCTTTTATCTCTTTATCATATTTTCCTTCATCGATATCTTGTTCAATCTCTGATGCCTGCTTATTTTCAATTAAAACTCCTAAACTAACACAAGTTCCTACAATTGTTTTAACAGCTGATTTTAAATCCTTACAAAGCATATTTGGAAGTTTTGTTTTTGCAATAGAAATTATTTGTTCAATTGACGCATTTGCTATTTTTACCTTTTTTTGCATTCCAGAACCTTTTTCAATTCCTAATTCTCTTTTTATTAATTCTGAAACTGGTGGAGAAAACACAACAACTTCAAATTCTTTTGTTCCTGCATCGACGTCTAATTCTACAGGAACTTTTAATCCATTAAAATTTTTTGTTGCCTCATTTACTTTTTCTATAATCTTGTTAACATTAATTCCTAAAGGACCTATTTTCTGACTTAAAGCTGGTCCTGGTTTCATACTTCCACCTTCTACTAATAATTTAATCTGCATCTTCTTCCTCGTCTCTTCTGATAACTTTAACATTATCTAATTTAATTGTAACAGGT
>CEPX01198132.1_pt1 | contig 13814 bp, 17 predicted proteins | sample 361361 | NCBI WGS metagenome assembly CEPX01 (sample SAMEA2619974, study PRJEB7988) | marine metagenome | biome: marine biome (ENVO:00000447); feature: mesopelagic zone (ENVO:00000213) & marine oxygen minimum zone (ENVO:01000065); material: "saline water (ENVO:00002010), including plankton... | reverse complement strand
AAAGTTAGCGAAAGCTGACTTTGGCCATAATATAATCTTTCTTGGAACAGGCACAGGCAAATTTGCCAGAGGCAAACAGCTAAGAGCAACAGGCGGCATAATACTTCAGATTGAAGACAACCAGTTCCATATAGACCCCGGCCCGGGAGCTATTGTAAGGGCAGCGCAAAACAACATAAACACAAGAGCAAACACATCTCTCCTAATCAGCCATTCCCATATAACACACTGCAATGATGTAAACGCTGTAATTGATGCAATGACCTACTCAGGATTAGACAAACATGGCGTGTTAATCTCTAACAACAGTGTAATCAACGGCTCTGAAGAGCATCATCCTTATCTCACAAAATTCCATAGAAACTGCCTTGAAAAAGTAATAGTTATAGAGCCCGGGCAAAGAGCAGCTGTCAACGAGATTGAAATCAAGGCCTTATACACAAAACACACAGAGCCATCCACAGTAGGGTTCAGGCTTGCAACCCCTTACTTTGTATTAGTATACTCTTCTGACACTGAATACTCACCCAGACTTATTGAAGAATACAAAGGCGCTAATATCCTGATTCTTAATGTCCATTCTCCGAACAATGAGCCTGTAGCAGGCAACCTGAACACAGCGGATGCAATAAAGATAGCAGAAAAGGTGGAGCCAAAGCTTGTAATAATCCAGCATTTCAGCAAGAAAATGCTTGAAGCTGACCCTATCCAGGAAGCAAGAGAAATCCAGAAACAAACCAAATGCCAGGCAATAGCTGCCAAGGATGGCATGATAATAAATCCCTTGATATATGGCTCAAAAGCAAGGCAGCAAACCTTAACAGCGAATTACTAAAAAAAGAGCCTATATAATTTATAATGAAGCGTCCATATTCTTCCAATCTTTGAATAACGTATCAAGCCCTCAGCCCTTGTTTTCCTTTTAGCAATCGCAGTTCTTAGCTCGCCATTAAAAAGTGTAAACGCTCTTCCCACCTCAATCCTGGAATGCGAATCAGAGCTTCCGGTCATTGCGAGCTTATACTTCTTTGCAGCATCAAACGCCTTTTTATTCTCAAAAGGAAACACCGCTCTGCCGTTAAGAGCCTCTAAGCCATCCACTTTCCCTTTAATCTCACTAAGAGGATACCTTAAATTCAGCCTTGGGATAATAGTAAAAGGATGGGCAATAACGGAAATCCCTCCCTGCTCCTTTATCTTATCCAAAACCTCAAGAAGATCCTTTGATTTTATCTTCTCCTGAAGATAATACCCCAAAACCTCGCAATGCTTTGTCTTTATCTCAGAACCTACTATGACCTCAAAATCCTTATCCTTATTAAGCTTTGAAGTCATAACACCTCCTTTAATGGAATCATGGTCAGTAACAGCAATGCCATTAAGGCCTCTCTTCTTAGCTATCTTAAGGATGATTTCAGGCTTAAGGCTGCTGTCCCTTGAATAGATTGAATGGATGTGGAGGTCGTATTTCTTTGTCATGTTAGATTAAAGGAATTGGATACTTAAAAGGTTTGTGTTATTTAAAACTTCATTAGAACCTAAAATTTTTATATTGGGTATCTATTAACAAGAATAAATGAGCCTTAAAGAACTATTCCAAAGCAAAAAAGGCGGTTTACTGATATTTGTAATTCTATCTTTACTCTTCCTATTCCCAATCTTCACCAACTTTAACAACTGGGGCGTCCATGACTGGGACCAGCACCTTTTCTACAATGCTGTGCCAAGGAGAACAATCCTTGAGTTTAAGCAATTCCCTTTATGGAACCCTTATTACTGCGGCGGAAATATAATGTTAGCTAATCCCCAGTCAGCCTTTCTATCACCCATGTACCTCTTAGTCATGCTGTTTGGAACAGTGCAGGGCCTAAAGCTTGAAATACTGTTCCACTTCATAATCGGCTTATACGGAATGTTCCTCATATCAAAACACTTTAAGCTGGGAAAAATCTCATCCTACCTCCCGCCAATCATCTATATCTTCAGCTCATGGTTCACTCTCAGAATGTTGGTAGGGCATACAATATACATGCCAATGGCCTTCATTCCTTATATATTCTTATTTTACCTTAAAGGCCTCAAAGAAATCAAATACAGCTTTATATCAGCCTTGTTCTTAACAATAATGATATTGGGAGGGGGCACATACCCCTTCTATTTTATTATAATTATACTAGGAATATATTCCTTGTTAGTCTCTGTAAAGAAAAATGCTTTCAAGCCATTGCTGATCTTAGCCCTCATAGTTGTTGCTGCATTGTTGCTAAGCGCGGTTAAGGTCATTCCGGTTTATAGCTTTATGAAAGGCTCTGACACAGGCACAGAAGATATACAGTATTATTCATCTAACATATTCTTTGACTCGCTCCTTGGCAGAACACAAGAGCCATGGGTAATGGAGCAGGAGTTTGGTCTTCAGCATGATGAGAGCGATGAAGAATATCTTGTTAATAGATTAATGGGAAAAATACCCTGGGCATGGCATGAATATGGAGCTTATATTGGCATAATTCCTTTATTATTGTTTATCCTTAGCTTCCTATACTACAAAAAGCTCTGGCCTTTGCAGGTTACTGCTATTGTTCTCCTGATGCTCACCTTTGGTAAGACTTTGCCTTTATGGAATCTCTTAAGGAAATTCCCTTATCTTGATAATCTTCATGGGCCTTCAAGGTTTATTATGCCCTTTATATTCTTATTAGCTATTATCTCAGGCTTTACACTATCAAAACTTGAAAAAAGAAATATCAGATACAAAAAGTTTAACCTATCAAAACTAATACCATTGCTGATAATCATCTTCATCTTCACAGACCTTCTGCTTGTAAACTATCCTATCATCAAAAATATGTTTCCAAAGGAAGCTGTTAAGATTAACACCAAAGATTATCCAGATTTTATACAAGTTCTTTCTTCAGACAAATACGTCTCCCAATACCCTAACTTCCTCCAGAACCTTGGCACTGCCAACTGCTATGAAAGGATTCATCTTACAACAAAGGTAATGCCAGCATTCTTTGATGATGGAACACTGGTTGAAGAGTTTAGAGGGGATGCATACTATCCTGAGCTGAACAAAACTGCTGAGCAGGTTTACTTTTCTCCAAACAAATTAAAGGTTAAGGTTGATGTTGAAGAACCTACTCTTCTTGTAATCAACCAGAACTTTCATCCTGGCTGGAAAGTAAAAGATAAAAAGGTTTTTGGCTATAATGGGTTGATAGCAACAGAAGTAACAGAAAAAGACGAAATGGTCAGCTTTTATTATCTGCCTGGGAGTTTTATTGTTGGGCTTTTGATTAGCCTGGTTAGTTTGGTTGCTGGATGGTTGTTTGTCAAAAATATGACTCGAAAGCAATAATCTTTTTAAAAGAGAATATAATTCTCTCGTGTATGCCAACTGAAAAGCTTTTTCCTTATGATATTATAAGGCCTGTTCAATATAGGCTCTGGAAAATGAATAGGTTTGAAGGGCTTCTCCCTATTGAGAGAATGAAGAGAGATACTTTAAATACTATCCAGCAATATGGTGGATCGTTGAGAGGGGTGTGCGAGTCTTTCTACAGGTCATTTACAGGAAGGGAGCTTTCTGATCTTGCTTATATCATGTTTGTGGGAGATGAAGAGATGATAAGGCTTGCCACAGAGCATGGCGCAGATTATGGTAATGAGGTTAGTCCAGAATATGTTACAGGAATGCAGTTAGGATGTTATGTATTTGTGAAAAAAGGGCTTGGTTTTTCCCAAGCTTTCCATACTATAATGCATGAAGTTGGAAGTGCAATGCTCCCCCATAATGTTGAGATTGCCAAAAGAGATGGAATGACAAAGATTATTTTGGATAATATTGTTAAAGATGTTTGTCTAGCTGAACTTACACAGGCCGCATTTAGGGTAGCAGCTGACAGGAAGATGAGTTAAGAGATAGCTCCTTTCGGTGATTATGATATAGATTATGGTGTAAGAAATGGTTCTTTGCATAGAGGTGCACTGCAAGAAGCAATTAGGCTTATTGATCAAGGGGTGACTCCCATGGAAAGGTATCCAAGGGACTTATGCCCAGAAGAGATAAGAATTCAAGTGACAGAGTCCACTTAGAGTTATGATATTTGTTTTCACTCTATTGCTATGAAAGGCTTTGCTCTCTTAACCCTAAAATATTTAAACAACCTTTCTCTTCCATTAAACTGGGGTGGTAAAATGGAAGAATGTATATTCTGCAAAATAATAAAGGGAGAAATACCCTGCTCTAAAATATATGAAGATGAGAAAGCAATGGCTTTCTTAGACATTGCTCCTATCAACAAAGGCCATGCATTGGTAATACCAAAAGAGCACCATGAAACCTTTGAAGAGCTGCCTGATGAGCTCTCAAAATATCTCATTGAAATTGTCAAGAAGATTTCTATTGCAGTTAAAAAAGCCACTAACGCAGACGGCTATAACATTGGAATGAACGTGGGCAAAGCAGCTGGGCAATTAGTGTTTCATGCGCACTGGCATATAATGCCAAGGTTTAACGATGACGGCCTGAAAACATGGCCCCAAAAAGAATATGAAGAAGGGGAAATGGACAAATTTAAAGAACAAATAGTTAAGTTTTTATAGCGTTTGAGCATATCATATACTATTTTGCCGGAGTAGCTCAGCCTGGTTAGAGCGCTACGCTCATATGAGTTGAGCAATGAGACTTAGGTCAATGATTAACTCATGCATTAACTGGGTTACGTAGAGGTCACGGTTTCAAATATCCTGATGGGATAAGCCCTTGGATTTGAGAGTACCGCCTCCGGCATTGTTTTTCTAAAAATGGAAAATATTTTAAGCTTGAAACATAATTATCTTCTTCTATGCAAAAAGTGCTCGTATTCGGAACATTTGACATAATCCATCCTGGCCATCTCAACTTCTTCAATCAGGCAAGGAAACATGGTAAACTAACAGTAATAGTCTCCAGAGATAAGACTGTAAAGCAGGTAAAAGGAAAAAACCCTTTGCATAACGAAAAAAAGAGGCAGGAAAAGCTAAAAAGCCTGCATGTTGCAGAACATATCTTACTAGGCAGCCTAAAAGACAAATACGCAATAATAAAGAAGATAAAGCCTGACATAATCTGCTTAGGCTATGACCAGGAACACTTCATTGATAAATTAAAAGAGAAAATCAAAGAATTCAGCCTAAACACCAAAATAATAAGATTAAAGCCTTATAAAGAAAAAAAATATAAAAGCTCGAAACTAAAATAATAAGATTAATAAACATCCAATATTTTTAGGTATAACATGAAAAAAAGAGGCAAAAAGAAGTCTAGAAAGGTAGGTCTAGCATTAAGCGCTGGCTCAGTAAGAGGCCTGGCTCATATAGGAATTCTTAAGGTGCTGGAAAAAGAAAAGATACCTGTAGATTATATTGCTGCCACGTCCATGGGTGGCATTATCAGCGCATGCTATGCATCAGGCTTAAACGCCCAAGAGCTGGAAGAAATTGCAAAAACAGCTAAATGGAGAAGGTTGGTTGACTTTGCAGTGCCCAAGACAGGCTTCTTAAAAGGAAGGAAGATAGAAAATTTTATTGGCTCTCTAATTGGTTATAAGAATTTTGAAGAGCTGTCCATACCTTTATCATTAATTGTTACTGAAATCACCAGAGGAGAAAAGATTATCCTGAATAAAGGCAGCGTTGCAAGGGCTGCCAGGGCATCAATGTCTATTCCTGGGGTGTTTACTCCTATAGTTGTGAATGATAATGTGCTGGTTGACGGCGCTTTGGTTGACCCAATCCCTGTTGATGTTGTCAAAGAAATGGGAGCTGACATTGTCATAGCTGTTGATTTAAGCCTTGATGTAATACAAGGGGATCTCTCAAATATTGAGCAGGAATCCAGCCTTATTCAAGTGTTTGAGAAGAAGTTCATAAGCACAGAGCTAAGATACCTAAAAAGTTTCATTAAAAAAAAGAGATTAAGAGTGCCAGGCTTCATCTGGAAAATGCTGGACACCAAAAAGATAGTTGATTATCTTACTACAAGGAAAATGCCGAAAATAGTGGAATATACAATAAAATCCCTTGATATCCTGGAAAATCAGCTCACAAAAGAAAAACTAAAAAGCCCTTTTGTTGATATTATAATAAAACCCTGCTTTCAGGGCATAAGAAGGGCTGAGTTTGATAAGGTGCAGCAATGCATAGCTGCAGGGGAGATAGCAGCCGGAGAATCTATACCAAAGATTAAAAGGCTGTTAAATTCATGTTAAAAATAAACAATACCGGTTAAAAAAATGGGGTGGACTATAGATATTATCATCTTGGTATTCTTGTTATTCTTCTCAGCATTCTTTTCAGGCTCAGAGGTTGCCTTAATAAGCATCCCAAAGCAAAAAGTCGAATATATGCTCAAGAAAAAGATGTTTGGCGCTGAGTTTATAAAAAAACTTAAAGACAACCCCCAGAGGATGCTCGCAACAATCCTTATCGGCAATAACCTTGTCAATGTTGCTGCATCAGCAATGACAACCGCTATTATAATAGGCATCTTTGAAAACTATGCAGTGGCAATCGCAACAGGAATAATGACCTTTCTTATCCTGATATTTGGCGAAATAACTCCTAAATCAATAGCTGTCAGGAATAGCGAGTTGATATCTCAGATTTCAGCAGCGCCTATATGGTCTCTGAGCATACTGTTCACCCCATCTTTAACCCTGATTGATAAGTTCCTTAACAAATTCATGAAAATCACAGGCATACCAGCCTCAGAGCAGGTAATAACTGAAGATGAGATAAAAGGTATAGTAAAAGATGCAGCAAAGGAAGGCTCAATAAGAAAGATTGAAAAGAATCTCATAAACAATGTGTTTGAATTTGACAACACAAATGCCAATAAGATTCTCACGCCAAGAGCGGATATAGCAATGATAAGTTCGCAATCGCCAGTGCAAAAAGCAATTAAGCTCAGCCGGACGAGAAACTATTCAAGGATACCAATATACGAGCATCATAAAGACAACATTGTGGGGATTGTTTACATTAAGGATATGATAAAATACATAGGAAACAGAAGCATTAAGGTTTCTAAGATCATGAAAAAGCCTTACTTTGTCCCTGAAACAAAGCGGATCAGCAGCCTGCTAAGGCAGTTCCAGAAACGGGAAGAGCAGATGGCGGTTGTTATTGATGAGCATGGCTCGTTCACAGGCATAGTAACCCTTGAAGATGTGCTTGAGGAAATCGTGGGTGAGATCAAGGACGAGACCGAAAAGCATGTTCCCAACATAAGAAAAATAAAAAAGAATGCCTGGATTGCTGAAGGAAGAACAGATATTGCTGAAGTTAACAAAAAGCTTAACCTAAAGATAAAAAGCGACCATTACAGCACACTAAGCGGCTTTATCCTTCACCGCATTGGCAGGATTCCAAAGCAGGGATCTGAAATCAGCTATAAGAAGTTTAGGCTCAGGGTTGAAGAAAGGGAAGGGCATAGGATTTCTAAGGTTAGGGTTGAGAAGGTTTAACCCTCCATGCTTAACAGCCTGCCTGCTCTTGTGTTTGTATAGAAATTGTTTCTTAGCACATTTAGAGTGAAGATTACTCCGGAATACCTTTCCTGGCTTATAGTATTTCTATAACTTAAATCCCCTTTAAGGTATGTCTTTGCCAGTTCTTTTGATTTAGGCAGGCCAATCCCGGTTCCTTTTCTTTTCTGGGGACTTTCATCTGGTTCCTGGATCCTTATTGTTATGCATGGTTCATCAGGCTCTAAATTTATAGAAACTTCATGATATTTATCAATATTAGGCCTGTGCAAAGCCATCTCATGCGCTTCAATATCCGTTTCCTTTCCCAGAAGGCCTTCCGGCATAATTGTGCCTGAATTATCATATAACCTAAAACAGACATTTACTGGATTTTCTTTAACCGCCAGATAGGCCTCAGTGATACCCAACTGCTTTTTATTCCTCAAAATATTAAACCAAACCCTAAACAGGTGTGAGAACGCCTTTTGGCCCATCAAATAGTCTTTTCCTAACTGTTCCTTTATGTATTCTCCTGCTCCATTATTCTTATCATCAAACAAAAGTCTAAGCTCCCTGATTAGCTCGCTTAGCTTGTATTCTTTTTTGGGTATCTCAAGTCCTAAACCTTCATAATCCCTTAATTCATCTATACAGCTATATGCAACCTGTTTTATTGCTGTTGTCTTGAACTGGCTTTTCAGCCTTTCAATATCCTGGCTGTTGGTTTCAATTTTCTCTTTTTGGGAGGGCGTATAACTTTCTGTATCAATCCTGAATTCCGATAACATCTCAGTCTCAGCTTCCAATATTTTATCCTGAACCAAACTTCCAATTGCATTCTGGCCGTTTGTCAGTAAATTCCCTAAATCATGCTTAACTCCTCTTAATAAATTCCATAATCTGGACTGGCTTAGAGCCTGTTTCCTGTATCATAATATTTCATCAGTTTCCTGCGACCCATCCCCAAAATAGTCAGCTCCTACTTTGCTTAACTCGTTCTGGATTCTATATTCCAGGGACCTTAAACCCTCAATTTTCTGAAATGTTGAGAGCAGCATATCGTCTATAGATGCAAGATCAGAAGGGTCTAACTTTTCTATTATTTCGCTTATATCCAGAGATGCCTTTAGATAATCTCTTAGATATTTCTTTATAGGCGCATCAAGTAAATCTCTGTATTCATCTAAAGATTTTTCTTCCATATCAGGATATAAGGCTTTGTTATTTATAAATGTTATTCTCTTTTAGTGGTATTTAATCAAGAAATCTCAGTCAAAACCTTTACCTTATCATCAACCAACAAACTATGCTCAGCCTGGCTCACAAGCCCATTACTCTTCTCAACCAATGGAGGATACTCTTTCAATATACCCAGCTTCTTAAACTGACTCAATGCAAGATTAACTTTTGCCAACGAAAACTGTTCAGAAAGCCATCTCTTAGCAAAAGGCAAACCATTAAACTTATCAATCCTGTTAAGGATCTGCCTTACAAACTCTATCCTCACAGATCTTGCTTCAGTTATTGAAAACACATCAGGCAGACCTTTCTCATGTATTAATCCTATTCCGTTTGTTGCAAACGGCTCAATAGCAATTGCCTGGCCTTTTTCTAACTGTGTCTCATCCTTTGTATCAAAATTAGGCACTGTTGGAGGGCAATGTATATTATACTCATCCAATCCATGCCCTGAAAGGTTTCTCACAGGCTTAAACCCATAACTCTCGATGGTTTCTCCTATGGTTTTGCCTATTTCACTTAAAGTAGTTCCAACCTGGATAACCTTTATTGCATTATCCAAAGCTTTCCTTGAAGCCTCAACAAGCTCTTTATTCTTCTCTGACAAATCAACAGTGCATGCATTATCTCCAATAAAGCCATCAACATGAACACCAACATCCAAGGAAACCAGTTGATCAGAAAAAACTGTTTTATCATCAGGCTCTGCGCAATAATGCGCTGCAATATCATTCATTGAAATCTGCACAGGGAATGCTGGCTTTGCATTTAACTCAAAGATTTTAGCTTCAACCTTTTTAGTTACATCTAATAAAGAAGCATCCTTCTTGATTAAAGATTTGCCATATTCTAAGACTTCTCTTGCAATCTGGCCAGCTTTTTCATAGTTTTGGAGGTTTTCCATTAACTATTTAGAATTCTGAGAATATTTAAATAATTTGTTATAATTACCAAAGAAAAACCTATCTCTCATTCCCGGCTTCTTCCTCATCCTCATCATCTTCTCTCCTGATAACCTTCACAGAATCAAGCTTAACAGTGATAGGGATAGGAACAGCCGCTTCCAATAACTCAACAACAACATCTCCCTTTGTCTGGTCAATCCTTGTAACCTTTGCATTCTCTCTCTTGAAAGGACCTGAAATAATCTCAACAATATCGTTCTTCCTTATATTAACTTCCATCTTAACCTGCTCAAGCATATGCTCAATCTCTTTATAATCAATCTCTTTAGTCAGAACTCCTCTTGCATAAGGAACATTAAAAGCAGCCTGCTCAGCATCCTGTAATGCAGCAGCCTCAATAAAGATATATCCTCTCATGCCATGCGGCCTTATGATAGAAAAGACATTAAGGCCCTTCTTAACAGCATTAGAGCTAACAAAATCCATGACCTGGTCTTCCCTGTTAGCAGTGGTTCTCAACGCAAATATATGCTGCGTTTTTTCTCCTGCTTCTTCAGTTTTCTTTTCTTCAGTCTTTTTCTCTTCTGCCATTTTTAGTATACCTATCTGCTAAAAAAATAACTGCTTTACCATCTGCACTATAAACCCTATCAGCCCTATAATAATCATCCCTAAACCGCTCACCTTAACAATAGTCTTAAACTCCAGATTAGAGGGTTTCTTAGTAACCTTTAAAACTCTTTTGCATTCTATAACAAATCTCTTAAGCTTAAAAAACAAATTTGGCTTCTCTTCATCCATTTTTAACCCTATAATTGCTTAATCCCTTAAAAACTTAACCTATATAATCTACTTCAGTTCCAAGCTTGCCTTTCAGCTTCTTAATAGCAGTCTGCTTTGAAACATCGCTGATATCCTTAGATCTCTTAAGCAGGTCAGACTCTAACTGGTCAATCTCCTTATCAATATCCTTTAGATTAATCCCAAGCTCAAACCTTTTTTCAAGTATCTTCAATATCTCCCTTGCGCCCTTAACCCCTAAATACATAGGATGCCCATATGTCTCAGCCAGGAAAGATATAGCCCCGATCTTCCTCTTATCAGCAAGGCCAAGCAAAAGGCCTGTTACCCCCACAATCGGGCCGACAACGCCATAAAGGTTCTCATTAAAGCTTGCCAGCTTCTTATACTTCTTAACAATCTTTGAGTTATTTGCAGTGGCATACACCTTAGGCTTCTTAGGTATCTGCCCTAAGCCAATACCCCCCAAAGTAACAATCTCCTTGCACTTAAAAGACTCAACAATATCCAGTATTTTCTCTGAAAAGTCATAAGAGCTAACCTCATCAGTAGGCTGCACATCCCCTGTCAGCAATAAAAGGTCATTCTTAGCTGCCTTAATGTAATACAGCTTGATAGATGGCAGCTCCACAAGATTTTCCTCATTAACAAACACTGAATGCGGCATTGTATATGAAAAAAACTCGCACAATTCCTTAGCTTCCAGCTTTTCTATGATAAAATCTACTGCAACCTTGCCAACATTTCCAATGCCCGGCAATCCTTCTATGAAAATAGGGTTCCTCAATACAGGATTTTCCATAAGTTGGTTTATTTTCCAAGCACTCATTTTATCTTCAAATGCACTACTCATTTATATATGTTTTGACGCAAACTCACAATAACCCTTTATCCTTTAAATCCTTCTGCTTACCCGCTCTCCTATATTTCCCATACTTATCCTCAGGAGAGAATTTAGCCGGTATAATATTAACAGCTTTGCCCTTGCAATCAGGGCATTTCCCTTTCATTGTATATGTTCCGCAGTTCTGGCACTTTAGGATTTTCTTAGCCATTTTATTAAAATAACTTAAACCCGCCTTTCTTCTTATTATCCTTATCAAACTCCTTAAGCAGCTGTTTTTGTTTCTTTGACAGCTTCTCAGGCACTTTAACAATGACCTTAACATTCTCTGAGCCATTTCCATAGCCCTGGAGATGAGGTATGCCCTTGCCTTTCATCCTGAAGATTGTGCTTGTCTGCGTTCCTGCGGGGATATTTAACTTAGCCTTGCCGTCAAGGGTCGGAACCTCTATCTCTGTCCCCAAAGCAGCCTGAGCAAAGCTGATAGGAACCTCAACATTGATATCATCCTCCTCTCTCTCAAAAACCTCATGCTCCTTTATATGCAGAACAATATACAGGTCTCCGCTGGGAGCGCCCTTCTCTCCGGCCTCGCCTTCACTAGTTATTCTCAGCTTTGTCCCGTTATCAGCGCCTTCCGGTATTTCCACTTCAATCTTCCTTGTAGCCTTAACCAGTCCTGTGCCATCGCACTCAGCGCAGGTTTCCTTGATATACTTGCCATCGCCATGGCACTTTGAGCAGGCGCCTGTCTGCTGTATCATGCCAAACGGCGTCCTTGTTGTCCTTCTCATATAACCGCTGCCATTGCACTCAGGGCATGTTACAACATCAGAACTTGACTTAGCGCCAGTTCCCTTGCACTTCCTGCAATGTTCCAGTCTTGGTATATTAATATTCTTAGTAGCGCCAAAAGCTGCATCTTCTAATGTTATCTCCATATCATACCTTAAATCAGCGCCAGGCATTGGTCCTCTTCTTCTCCTCCTGCCTCCGCTGAAAAACTGGTCAAAAATATCTCCAAAATCAAAACCGCTGAAATCAAAGCCTCCAGACCCAAAATCCCTTGCATCAAACCCTCCTGCTCCGCCAAACTTATCAGCAGTGGTTCCAAACCTGTCATACTGTTCTTTCTTCTGGCTGTCACCCAGCACAGAAGCAGCCTCATTCACTTCCTTGAACTTATCAGCAGCATCAGGCTCCTTATTAATATCAGGATGAAACTTCTTAGCCAGCTTCTTATAGGCTTTCTTAATATCTTCCTTAGAAGCATCCTTATCGATTCCTAATATTTTGTAGTAGTCCTTTTCCATTTTAATTTAGCGCGTTTAATGAATTTGGTTCCAATCCTATTTTATTAAATATTTCTTTTTCCAACGCAAATATCTGTTTCTCTTCCTGCTCACGTTTATTTGAAGCCTTACTAAGCAGATGCGCGTTTCTTTTTCTTCCGTCTTCAAACCGTTCTTTTAAGGATACTATTTTGTCATGCTTTACTCTTTTATCAGCATAAAATACCAGTTTTTGTTCCCATGTTTCAGGTTTATGGTCTTTATTTAGGATATACCTAAAGCGATGCCTTTTTATGACAAGAGCAAGTTCTGGGTATTCTTCAATAAGAATATCATGACAGGAATCAGCATGATGCTTTCCAATAAACTTTTTTCTTATCTTTTTCATTTCAATAAACTCATCATCTGTTATGTCTAATCCATTCTTCTTAAAATTGCTCTTATCAAACTCAACAATATCGCAAATCCTCACAAGGTCATGCAATAATGAAGCCCCTTCAACCAATTCAATATTAACATCTGCTCCTTTTTCCTTTAATTTCTCTGCAAGGAACACAGCAACCTTAGCAACTTTCTCACAATGAGCAACCACGTTCTCAGGAACATGATACTCCTTTAACAGCTCAAAACATTCCTCTCTTGTTGGCAGGTTCATTGTGCTAGCTTCTCTCCCAATTTCTTTAGCTCATCGATTACTACAGGGCTTTCTTTAACCTCTTCAGGCTTATCAGCTTTAGCTAAGACACTTCCAACAAATATCATTTGTTGGTCTTTTAAAAACTCCTTTAAAACATTCTCACAAAATTGAGTGTTTGTCAAATCCTGCCCGCCAACACAAACAATCCCAGATTTTTTCCCTTTTAGACCTGGTGGATCACAGAGAGCATTAGTTCTGTCAATAAAATTCTTCATTAATCCAGAAACATTCTTAAAATAATTAGGTGAGCCGAAAACAATAATCTCCGCTTCTACTAATTTTTTGTATAACTCTTTCATATCATCATCTATAGGGCATGGCTTTCCAGTCCCAAAACAAATATCACATCCTGTACAATGCCCGATATCAAGATCCTTCAACAGAACTATCTCCTTGTCAACATCACCAGCGCCTTCCAGAACTTTATTTAGCATAAACTCTGTATTACCCTTTCTTGGTGAACCGCAGATTGCTAAGAGCTTCATTACATCTAAAGGATACCTTGGGCTTTAGCCCAAGTTG
>CEPX01050797.1_pt1 | contig 13823 bp, 14 predicted proteins | sample 361361 | NCBI WGS metagenome assembly CEPX01 (sample SAMEA2619974, study PRJEB7988) | marine metagenome | biome: marine biome (ENVO:00000447); feature: mesopelagic zone (ENVO:00000213) & marine oxygen minimum zone (ENVO:01000065); material: "saline water (ENVO:00002010), including plankton... | reverse complement strand
TTATAAAAGATTTATATAATACTTTTAAACATACTAGTTTAGACGATGATATAAATTTACAAAAATTTGTTAATAGGTGTATGCTATTATACATAGAGGATGAAAATTTTAGAGAAAAAGTAAATGACCGGCTAGATTTAAAGGAATCCGGAAGTAGTTTTTAAATCAAAAAAAAAGGTTATATAATATGAATAAAAAAGATAGAAAAAAAATATTATTATTGTCTGATGACATCCGTATGCTTTCTGGGGTGGCTAGAATGTCTAGAGAAATTGTAGTTAATACTGTAGAATATTTTGATTGGGTACAGATAGGTGGAGCAATTCAACATCCAGATGAAGGTAAGAGGATAGAGATCAACGATGACGGTGATTCTGTATTTAAAATACCAGAGGATGCATCTGTTACTATTTATCCTGTTTCTGGATATGGTAATCCGGATTTACTTAGACAAATTATGAATGCGGAAAAACCAGATGCTATCTTACATTATACTGACCCAAGATTTTGGATTTGGTTGTATCAGATGGAACATGAGATTAGGCAAAATATTCCTATTTTTTATTATAATATTTGGGATGACTTACCAGATCCACTATGGAATAGAGATTTTTATAGAAGTTGTGATTTACTCATGGCAATATCAAAACAAACTTATGGTATAAATAAAAGAATTTTATCTGATTATGATTATCAGGATTGGCAGATTAAGTATGTTCCTCATGGAATTAATGATAAAATTTTATATGAAATTGATAAAAGCGATTTAAAATTAAAAAGATTTGAGCAAGATTTTGAACTTGATGAATATAAATTTAAGATTTTATACTGTAATAGAAATATCCGTAGAAAAATGCCAGGTGATGTTGTATTAGCATATAAACATTTTATGGACAACTTGACAGAAGAACAGCGAGAAGATTGTGTTTTAGTTTTCCATACTGCTCCAGTAGATGATAATGGGACTGATTTAAGAGCAGTACATAAAGCTTTATGTCCAGAATATCCAATTATATTTACTCAAGATATTGGCTCTGGTGCTTTTAATGATGAGGAAATGAATTTTCTTTATAATTCAGTTGATGTTTATATTAATATAGCATCAAATGAAGGATTTGGACTAGGTTCATGTGAAGCACTTACTGTTGGAACTCCCATAGTTGTTAATGTAACTGGTGGTTTACAAGACCAATGTGGATTTAAGAAGGAAGACGGTTCATATTTAACTGTAGATGATTATATTAAATTTGGTTCGAATCATGATGGCACATATAAAGACCATGGGGAATGGGTTAAACCAGTATGGCCAAGTAATATAAGTTTGCAGGGCTCACCACCAACACCATATATTTTTGATGATAGGTGTAGATATCAAGATGCTGGAGATGCCATAAGATATTGGTATGATAAAGGAGTCGATGGTAGAGTGAAAGCTGGTAAAAAAGGCATCGAATTTGTTAAAGATAAAAATATAGGTATGGATGCCGGTGAAATGGGTAAAAAATTTATAGAATCAATGAATACTGCTTTTGAAAATTGGAAACCTGGAAGAAAATACACATTGGAGGTTGTATGAGCAAATATTTAGTTTATATGGTAGGTCCTTTTGGAACAAGAAGTGGTTATGGAGATCATGCTAGAGATATATTTCATGCATTTAATAAAATTGGTAAATATAACATAAAACTTATTGATGTTAGATGGGGAGATACCCCTAGAAATGCACTTGACATAAATAATAAAAAAGATAAATTAATTATTGATTGTATTGCAGATCCAAATACATTAACTCAAAGACCTGATATAGCTGTTGATATTAGAATACCTAATGAATTTCAACCGGTTGGATTTTTTAATATTGGTATAACTGCTGGTATAGAGACAAATGCTGTATCTAACGAGTGGATAGATGGGTGTAATGAAATGGATTTAATTATAGTTCCATCGGAACATTCTAAAAGTGGATTTGTAAATACACATTATGATAAAATGCAAGATAACCCTCAAGGTGGGGATCAAGTGAAAATTGGTGAGAATAGAGTCAATAAACCAATTGAGGTTTTATTTGAGGGTGAAGATTTAGATGTGTGGAAACCATTAAAACATGAAGATATACCAAAAGATTTTTTTGATATGATAAATGAAAAAGTTCCTGAGAATTTTGCATTTTTATTTGTAGGACTTTGGGGAAAAGGTAATTATGGGGAAGATAGAAAAGATATAGCTAGATTAATTAAGATTTTTTATGAAACTTTCGCAGGACAAAAAATTGCTCCAGCTTTAATAGTGAAAACTAATTCTGCTACCTTTTCAATTATTGATAAAGAAGAGACACTTAATAAAATAAATCAAATAAAAAATAAATTTCCAGATGGGGTCAAATTACCTAATGTATATTTGTTACATGGTGATTTAACAGAAGAAGAAATGAATTATTTATATAATCATCCAAAAGTTAAATCTATGGTTTCATTTGCTCACGGTGAAGGATTTGGAAGGCCATTGCTTGAAGCTACATTGGTTGGATTACCAGTTGTATCATCTAACTGGAGCGGACAACTAGATTTTTTGGATGAGAATTATTCCATATTAGTAAATGGTAGTATCGACACAGTTCCAGAATCCCAACATTGGGATAAAATTATAATTCCGGAGAGCAAATGGTTTACTGTTGATGATGTTGAAGCTTCTAAATCATTAAAATTTGCTTTTAGAAATATAATAAATATGAAGAGTAAATCTAAAAAATTAATGGAAATAAATAGAAAAAAGTTTTCACATGATAAGATGGCAGATTTATTAAGTTCTTTGATGGAAAAGCATACACATAAAATTTCAAAAAGGGTTACTGATATAAAACTACCAAAGTTAAAAAGGGTAAAAGTATGAGTGAATTAAAAATAGTTTTAGATTGTCCTTTGTGCGATACGCATGAATTACAAGTTATGGCACATAAAAATAAAAAATTACAACAATGTATTGCATGTGGATATTCAACATCTGATGATTTAAAAATTAAAGGTATTGGTAAAGAAAAAAATAAAACTTATCAAGATTTAGATAAACACATGAAAAGATGGTCTAAGGAATCGAGCGGTTATATGTGGATACCATCTATATTAAATTTACCAATTGGTATAATTTATCCCTATGAGGATAATGAGAATAAAATGGTATGGGCGTTTGCCCCACTCGTAGAAATTCCAGAGGCAGACAGAAAAAATTATCCGAGAGAAGATGGGAGTGGATTTTATGAAACTAGATATGATATAAGTAAACAAATTTTTTTTGAGAGCTTCGATAAAGCTTTAATAGAAACTAATTTAGTAATGGAAACTATAAAAAAAGCTGAGCAAAAAAAAGATAATAATAAATCTAAAAAAATAAAATTACCAGGACTTGATACAGATCTGAGCAATGATGAAATACAAACCTTACATAATACATTTCATTCGGAAATGATGCAGCGATCCGATAATCGAATTCCTGATATGTATGAAACGCATTGTGATGTTACATCAGATATAAATGAACATTTACCAATTATTAAAAAATATGCTGAAAAATGTGATCACATAACTGAAATGGGTGTTAGATACATAGTTTCTACGTGGGCATTTTTGATGAGTCATCCTAATAAAATAATTTCTATTGATTACGAACATCCATCCGTTCATGATAAAGATATAGCTGTTTATGATGAACCTTTAGAAATTCATCGCTATGGTGTTAGTGCATCTGAAAAATTAAAGATCATTGAAGAAGATTCTAAAAAAGTTGGTATTGATTTTGAATTTCAACAAGCCGACACTCTGAAAATAGAAATAAAACCAACCGATTTATTGTTTATTGATACAGAACATAATTATGACCAATTAAAAGCTGAATTGGCAATTCATTCAAAGAATGCTAAAAAATATATGATGTTTCATGATACAGTTACTTATGGTAGAAAAAGCATGGATGATAAAGATAAAGGATTAATGGATGCTATTGAAGAATTTTTGGAAAATAATGATGAGTGGAAAATAGAAAATCATTATGAATATAATAATGGATTATTGGTATTGGAAAGAGTAAGTGCCAGTTAAAAAACAAAAAAGAAGAATTCTTCATGCTAGGAGAATAGTTTCTAAGCAAACTATAAAAAAACCTAATATATTACCAGGATTAGTTATTGAATTTAATTATGGTGGACCTAATAGATTTGATAGGAAGCCTTTGGTTTTGATTTTGGGAATAGACAGTAATAAAAATAATGTACATGGGATAAATTTAAATTATTTGAATGAATTTAAGGTACAAAAGTTATTTAGATATATAAGAACTTCAGTAGATATTAGTTATGAAGATATATCAATTAAAACTATACGTGAACCAACATTAAGAGTACAATTACCTAAATATGGAAAGGATACATCTAAAATATTGTATGAGAAAATAATAAAACCTAGAATTTTAACTGAGGGAGAAAATTGTTATAGAACATACAATTTAAGTGAAATGACTAGAATTCATACTGTCGTATATGATTTAGATGTATTAGGGGAGATTGAAAAAGGTGATTTAAGTAAAATAGAAAAGGCTAGATAATGAAAATATCTTATTGCATGCTAACTCATAATGAAACATCATCATTGATGGAGCTTATTGATTTTATTGTAGAACATAAAGATGATGAAGATGAAATAGTAATTCTTGATGATTATTCAGATAATGAAGACACTAAAAAAATATTGGATGCTACTGTTTCAATATATGATATAAAATTTGAACAAAGGCATCTTAATAACGATTATGCTTCCCAGAAAAATTATTTAAAAAATATGTGCACTGGAGATTATATTTTTAATTTTGATGCTGATGAATTATCAAATAATTGGTTAGTAGAAAATATAAAAGAAGTACTAAAATTAAATCCAGAAATAGATTTGTATTGGGTACCACGAATTAATACTGTTGAAGGTTTAACACAAGAACATATACAAAAATGGGGTTGGGCAGTCAATGATAAAAAGTGGGTCAATTTCCCAGATTATCAGGGGAGGATATGGAAAAATAGGAGTAATATAAGATGGATAAGACCTGTACATGAGAGGTTAACCGGTTATAAAGAACATACATACCTTCCTGAAGAAGAACAATTTTGTTTTTATCATCATAAGAATATTAATAAACAAGAAGAACAAAATAAAAAATATGATAAAATAAGAGAAGGGACAGATGGATAAAAATTTATTTATTTTTGATGATCCAAATAAATGGGCAGGAGAAGCTACATTTTTAATTGATGGTGATGATGTAATAATTGAGGGATATCAAAAATATAAGATATCTGATAGTGAAATACAGTCTATAGATGATAATATTACATCTAATAAGAAGTTTGAAATGTTATTACCATATATAATGGATGCAAAACACAAATCTGTTTTAGATTTGGGATGTAGTAATGGAATGTATATGTTTTTGTCTTTATATAGTGGAGCTAATCATGTTGTTGGAGTAGACATGGATTCAAATTATTGTGACGTTGTGCAAAAAGTAATTAATCATTTTAATTTTAATAATATTGAAATAATTAATGATAATGTAATAAATTATGATGGTAAGTCTGATGTAGTTATTGCTTTGGCATTAGTACATTGGATTTATTCATGTACTTCTTTTTTTGGTAGTTTAGATAAAATGTCCAGATGGCTTAGAGATAGAACAAATGATACTTTAATTGTTGAGTGGACTGATATTGATGATGTGGCTATTCAGTTTTTACATCATGTTGATTTTAATAAGGAGTATTTAGAGGATATTTATTCAAAAGAAAGTTTTTTGATATCTCTTGAAAAATATTTTAGTAGTGTAGAATTAATAGGAAATTATAGAGATACTAGGGAGATATATGTTGCAAAAACTTAGTAAATTTTTATCATCTTTACTTCAGTTTTATCCACCAGATGTTGAATGCACTACTGTAGATAATCGTATGATATATATCAATAAACATCATGCGGTACCGGTAGCATCAATAAAAGAATTTATTGAACGATATAAAAAAAGAATACTTGATGTTTTTATTAGAGACTTGATGACAATTAAAGAAGGTAAAAAAATACTTGAAGATTTTAATATAAATAATGTTGATGATTTTGATAAAAACTTTACTAAAATTGAAAATGATAATATGTTATTTATACATGATTTAATAGTACGTAGATATGATAATGCGATGAGTAATGATTTGTCATCATTTGAAGGCACAACTGGAACTATTACTCTGGATGACGATGGTAATATAGTTAAAAATATTCATCCAATGTTTCAGGCATATGATGTTCATAATAGAGAGGCAAAATATTTGAAATTGTTGGCTGGAGAAGATATATCTCCAAAGTTATTAAATCAAGATGATTTTATTTTAGTTATTGAAAATTGTGGTGATAATTTAGATGAGAATAATATTCCAGATAATTATCATGACCAGATAGAAACTATTATTAATATATTAAAAAAACATAATATTTCTCATAATGATATACATAAAGATAATATTGTTGTTGATAATGATAATAAAATAAGATTAATTGATTTTCAATGGGCTACTAAAATTGGAGAAAAAACTCCATTGGATTGGCCTCCTCAAGTTAAGGCTTTGTGGGGAGATGAAGCTGCCGATGACGAATACTCTTTAAATAAAACTTTTAAAGAATTTAAATCCACAGATAATTTACAAGTTTTTTCTAATTTTCATCCGGCAAAAGAAATTAGGAAGAGTTTAATGGATTTAAGGCATAAAGATATATCAATTTTTTATGATTATCCTACTGCTAACGATTTAAATCCCACTCATAAAATACAGTTAAATAAAATTAATATTTTTATTTTAGCAGAACCAAATGAATATTTTGGAATGCATGATAATGCCATAGGAAATCAACACCTTTATACGTCTATTTTAACGTGGAGCGATAGGGTTTTAGATAGATGTGATAATGCTGTTTTATTACCAACAACTGGTACTTGGCTTGATAATGATTATATTGTAAAGATGGAAAATGTTAATAAGAAATTTGAAGTATCATTTTTGAGAGGGTCATTATATAAAAATACAGGTCATTTAATTAGACATGAAATTTATGATAGAAGAAATGAAATAAATATTCCCAAAAAGTTCTTTGATGTGTTGGATGATTTTAGAGAAACTGGGGTTAGAAATAAGTTACATCTTAAAAATATTGTGTGGGATGAAAGCATGTTTCATTTGGCTATAGAAAATTCTAAACATAGTAGTTACATGACTGAAAAAGTACTAGATGCTTTTTTGACAAAGACAATTCCAATTTATTGGGGTGCGCCAAAGATAGGCGAATATTTTGATAAAAAAGGATTTTTTGTATTTGATACTGCTGATGAAGCTATCGGAAAAATAAACAATCTTACAGAAAATGATTATTATGATAGAAAAGATTATATTGATAAAAATTATAAAATAGCTAAAGCATATAGTAATTATTGGAAAATGATAAAAAAATGGTTAGAGGATTTGATAAAATCAAATAATTTATAAAATGAAAAAAATATATTCAAAATCAGAACCAGATAAATTAATATTAAGTCTTATGAGATATGATGATATATCAGAGTATAGAACTGATATATGCCCCAACGAAGAACGTTTACAAATATCAGGAAGAAAGTTAAAAAAAGGGTTAAAAGTAAAAGCTCATAAACATATATCGATTGAAAATGTAATTCGATTGACTACAAAAACTGATATAACACAAGAAGCTTGGGTTGTATTTGAGGGTTGTATAAAGGGAACATTTTATGATTTAGATGATTCAGTTTTATATGAAACTAAAATTGGTAAAGGCGATGTCATTGTTTTATTTAGAGGTGGTCATTCACTTGAAGTGTTAGATGAAGATACAATTTTTTATGAATTTAAAACAGGACCTTATAATGGTACAAAATCCGATAAGGAGGACATAAATGAATAAGATAATAGATTTAGGAATGCATCCATTTGCTGATACATTTATTGGTAAAGATCAGTTAGATATGTCTGAACCAGTCTATCCACTAGAATGTTTTTTGAATAAAAATACTGGTGAAATAAAGGTTGGAGTAAGAACTGAAGCTCATGGCCGATATGTAGCATATAATTATTCATATACCTCAGCCAATTCTAAATTTTCAAGAGATCATTGGATAAATTTTGCTAAGAAAGTTAACGAAAAACTAAATTTATTAAAAAATTCTAATGTTGTGGAAATAGGATCTAATGATGGTTTTTTGACAAAACAATTTAAAGATATGGGTTATAGAGTATTAGGTGTAGACCCATCTCCTTATATAAGTGATTTAGCGTTAGAATTAGGAGTTAAAACTCATTGTGATTTTTTTGGATATGAAACTAGTAGACATATTGAAAAAGATTTTGGACAAGCAGACCTTATTATAGCTAATAATGTTTTTAATCATACAAATGATATTGAAGATTTTACTAAAGGTGTAGTAAATTTATTGAAAAGTGATGGGGTGTTTGTTTTTGAATTACCTTATTGGTATAATACTATAAAAGATCAAAAGTTTGATCAAATATATCATGAGCATGTAACATACTTTACTGTTAAATTTTCTTATGAATTATTAAAAAAACATGGGTTAGAAATTATAGATGTTGATGTTGTAAATTATCATGGAGGGTCTTTAAGGGTTTTTGCAAAAAAGAAAGATGAAGTAAATTTGAGGCCTTATATAAAAAATATGATTGATGAAGAAGAGGATTTTGGATTATTTGATGAAAATACATATAAAAAGTTTATGCAGGATTTATATCAAAAAAGAAATATTTTTTTGAAAAACATATATAGTATAAAATCGGAAGGTCATCCTATAATAGGAATAGGAGCTGCAGCAAAAGGAAATACTCTTTTAAATTTTTATAACTTAGATAGTTCTGTACTAGATTATATTACTGATTCTTCTGACCATAAGAAAGGAAAGTATACTCCACTAACAAGAATACCTATTGTCGGAGATGAAATATTTGCTGAATATGATGATGTGTATGCTTTGATTTTATCTTGGAATATATCAGATATTATAAAGGATAATTTAAAAAATATAAACAAAAAAATTAAATTTTTAGAGTGTAAACCTATATGAGAATAAAAAATATTTGGAATGATGTTAAAGATCCATTAGAACTACATACAGATGACAGGGGTTCTATTGTTGATGTATTTTATAATGACAGTATAGAACATGTTGCTGTTGTAGACTCAGAACCAAATGTACTTCGTGGAAATCATTATCATAAACAAAGCACTCAACATATGTTGATGACAAAAGGATCACTAGAATATTGGTATAAACCAGTTGATTCTAATGAACCAGCTAGAATGGTAGTAGCTAAAGTAGGTGATTTAGTGTCTACACCACCAAATGAAATTCATGCTCTTGTAATTAGAGAGGATGGAAATCAGTTTGTAGTATTTAGTGAGGGTGTTAGGGGTGGAATGGATTATGAATCTGATACATTTAGAGTACCTTCAATAGTACCTGAATAAAAAGGGGGGTTATATGAGTTTCCAATCGGTTACAGACTTTGAAAATAAAATTGCAGAATATTTTGGGTCACCGTATGCAATATCTGTAGATTGTTGTACTCATGGAATTGAATTATGTCTAAGATTATCAAATTCTGGGAGGATGACTGTCCCAACAAGAACATACTTATCTATTCCATTTTTAGCTGATAAATTGGATATTAAATTACATTGGAAAGATGAAGAATGGAAAGATTATTATTATATAAATACAGATGTACATTGGAAAAGAAATTATCAGATAATTGATGCAGCTGTGTTGTGGAAAAAAAATAGTTATATGAGTAGAACTTTTATGTGTTTAAGCTTCCAATTTCAGAAACATCTAAGTTTAGGTAGAGGTGGAATGATATTAACAGATGATAAAGAAGCAAGAGATGAATTGAAAAAAATGACTTATGATGGCAGACTTCCAAATATACCATGGAGAGAACAAAATATAAAGTCAATGGGTTATCATTATTACATGACACCTGAAACAGCAATGAATGGTTTGAAAAAATTACCGGATGCTATTAAGAATAAACCAAAACAATGGTTGATATCTGATTATCCGGACTTAAGAAATATGGAGATATTTAAAAATGGATAAAAGAAAAGCATTTATAACAGGAATCAATGGGCAGGATGGTAGTTATCTTACTGAATATTTATTAGAAAAAGATTATGATGTGTATGGTATAGTTAGAAGAAATTCTATTGCTGAGCATCAAGAAAGTAGAATACACCATGTAGAGGATAAAGTAAATCTTGAATACGGTGATTTACTTGATGTAAGCTCATTAGAAAGAAATTTATCTACTATAAAACCAGATGAAATTTATAATATAGGTGCACAATCACATGTAAGAATTAGTTTTGATGTGCCACAATTTACAGTTCAAACAAATGCACTTGGTGTATTGAATTTATTGGAATCATATAAGTATCATTGTCCAAAAGCAAGATTTTACCAAGCATCATCATCTGAATGTTTTGGTAGGTCTGTAGATGATGATGGGTATCAGAGAGAATCTACAAAGATGGAACCATCAAGTCCTTATGGCTGTGCCAAAGTATTTGGATATAATATAGTTAGACATTATAGATTTGCTCATAATTTATTTGCAGTAAATGGGATTTTATTTAATCATGAGTCACCAAGACGAGGTTCTAATTTTGTAACTAATAAAGTTGTGAAGTCGGCAGTTAGGATTAAAATGGGATTACAAGATAAGCTTCCACTTGGTAATTTAGATTCGTATCGTGATTGGGGACATTCAAAAGATTATGTTAGAGCAATGCATATGATTATTAATCATACAGAACCAGATGATTTTGTATGTGCTACCGGAGTTACTAATTCGGTTGGTGATATGTGTAATTATGTATTTAATAAGTTAGATTTAGACTATAAAGATTATGTAACACAGGACCCACGATTTATGAGAGCAGAAGAGCTTAAATATTTACGTGGGGATTCTTCAAAGTTGAGAAATACATTTGGTTGGGAACCTGAATATACATTTGAAACTTTAATGGACGAAATGATTGAGCATTGGTTGAATATATATGGATAATAAATTACAAAATATACTTTCATTAGTTGATGATTATATAACAGAAAAACATTCTCAAAAAACTTGGGAGGCTGGAAAAGATTGGGTGCAATATTCAGGACCTTATTTTACATCAGATGAATATATTCGTTCAATTAAGTCACTTCTGAATGAGTGGTTGGTGCTTGGTGAAGATGCGATAAAATTTGAAAATAGATTTTCAAAATTTTTTGGTAAAAAACATGGTGTACTAACCAATTCTGGTTCAAGTTCTAATTTACTTATGATGTTAGCTATGACATCAAAGAAATTATATAATTTTCCAAAAGGAACAAAAGTTATAACTCCAATTGCTGGATTTCCTACAACAGTTAATCCAATATTTCAAGTTGGGTTTGAGCCTATTTTTGTTGATATAAAATTGGATACTTTAAATCTTGATTTAGATAAAGTTGAATATGCAGCAAAAAAGCATGATGCTAAGATTATTACATTTGCACATGTTCTTGGTAATCCACCTAACATGGACAAATTAGTGGACATTGTTGAGAAATATGGATTAATATTTTTAGAGGATTGCTGTGATGCTCTTGGCTCAACTTATGATGGAAAACCTCTTGGTAGTTTTGGTGAGATGACAAGTTGTTCTTTTTATCCAGCTCATCATATTACTATGGGGGAAGGTGGATTTGTTGCAGCTGATGATTGTATACAGGAAAGAATTGTTAGAAGTTTTAGAGAATGGGGTAGAGATTGTTATTGTGTTGGGCTAAAAGCCAATTTGTTAAAAAATGGCACGTGTAAAAAAAGATTTTCAGAATGGCTACCAGAATTACGAGGTGAGATATTTGACCACAAATATGTATATGGAGAAATTGGATATAATCTAAAACCAATAGAGTTACAGGCTTCTATGGGATTAGCTCAAATAGATAAGTTGGATGAGATACATCAGAAAAGAAAAGAAAATTATAGTCAGTTATTTGATGTATTTGAAAAATATGAAGAATATTTTTATTTACCCAGATCAACAGAAAAATCAGACCCTAGTTGGTTTGCATTTCCATTAACAATTAAAGATGGAGTTCCATTTAATAGATGGGATATATGTGAGTTTTTAGAAGATAAAAAGATACAGACTAGACAATATTTTGGTGGAAGCTTAATGTTACAACCAGCTTATACTCATTTAATGGACAGCAAAAAAGTGATATCAGAATTTCCAAATGCTAGAAAAGTGACAACAGATACATTTTTCTTAGGCACCTCTCCTGTATTGGACGAAGAAAAAATAAATTATGTTGGTGAAGTGGTTGATGAATTTATGGGTAGATTTGAGTGAAAATAAGAGCTCAAATACATTTAATGCCTTATGAAATAGACCATTTATTTCTTCTCCACCATCAGTTAAAAAGGTCATCATATCATTTGACAGAAAATGATAAATTGGAATTAGATGTAGTTCTGAATTTATCAAATAAATTGATAGATTGGAATGACTCAAAATTAGATAAAGAATTTTTTATAGAAAAATATAAAGCTACTCAATATCTAACTGATTGGGCAACTTGTAGGTACAATATTTATGATGGCGATGAAATGTATGGTCATTTAGACAATACAAAGAGTGCGATTGAGGATGATATTAAATGTGATGGTTATTTGGGTATAGGTCCAGATATACATTTTCATGAAACATTATTATATTATATGTTTAGGTCTATAGAAATGATAAAAGATGATTATTATTGGATAAGTCCTCAAATACCTAAAATGTGGGATAGTACTTGGGATTGTTTAGTGCATGAACATTTTTTAGATGTACCATATGAAGACCATAGAAAAATAGATACTTATGAAATTGAAAGAGTTATGCGAAATAGTTCTGGTACTCAACTAATTGAAAATGATAAAAATTATAAATGGCCCTGCTGGTTTGATTTGCATAGTGCAAAATTAATAGAGTTAATTGGAATACCAGATTCATTTACTGGATATGGACCTATGGATACTTTTTATTCTAGCGTGTTAGAATTAATAAGAAATCCAGAAGTTATCAATATTAAAGTTTTAGATTTTCATCATTATATTTTAAAGAATCAATTAGTATCTGATAGATGGAGGTGTACAGAAAAGAGAGATGATGACCCAGCTCCCTGGAATCATAGTCAAGATACTCCTCTAAGAAATTTTTATCTTAATAATTTGGTCGTAAAAGATACAAAAAATGAACAAAGAGAAAATATAAATAAAAATTATAAAAATGAAGTGATTAATGTAGTTAATAGATTAGTAAAATTATATGAAGAGCAAAATGGAAAAAAATAAATGAAAAAAGTGGTTTATGTTACTGGATGTTTAGGATTTATAGGTTCTTATATAACAAGGGATTGTTTAGAAAAAGGCTGGTATGTTAAAGGCATTGATAAGATTACTTATGCTTCACGACCAGAGTTATTAAAAGAATTTAAGAAATATGATAATTTTACTTTTCATAAAGAGGATATTGTAGATTTGGGATGGTTATATGATTGTGATTATATCATTAATACGGCAGCAGAAACGCATGTAGATAATTCAATTGTAAGGAGTGATGATTTTATACATTCAAACATTAATGGTGTTCATAATTTACTTGAATTAATTAGAAAAAATAATAATTATAAAATGCCAA
>CEPX01007951.1_pt1 | contig 13823 bp, 22 predicted proteins | sample 361361 | NCBI WGS metagenome assembly CEPX01 (sample SAMEA2619974, study PRJEB7988) | marine metagenome | biome: marine biome (ENVO:00000447); feature: mesopelagic zone (ENVO:00000213) & marine oxygen minimum zone (ENVO:01000065); material: "saline water (ENVO:00002010), including plankton... | reverse complement strand
AGTTGTTTCATAAACATTTTTAGAATGTTCAGAAATAGTAATGATCTTATCCATCAGGTTGCCGCGGCTGAGCCATTCGGGCGCCACTTTTGAGGTTTCAATACCGGCGGTAACACCCACGTTGACGGGAGCTATTTTTTCCCATTCGTTGGGAATAGTCACCTGAATACTTAAATCAAAATGGCCCTTTTGCTGCACATACTGTGCACCTTTAAGCGCCAATGCTTCAATCCACCGGCGCTCCTCAGTCTCATCAGTAAGATTTCCTGTGGCACCCCACTGAACATTTAGTAGATACAGATCATACAGATGCTCATGCGGGCGCAGAGAGCGGAGTAGAAACCGAACGTGTTCTCCATAGCCTGAACGAGATAATGCAGGCCCTCGAACGAGAACTCTTTTTTTCATGTTATCTCCTTGAATTCATGCTTCTGATAACCTTTACGGGTGTCCCAAGAACCACACTTTTCGTGTAGTGCTGTAAGAGTTTCATCCCAGGTGGACACAAAGTTATCAAATCCAAATTTGGTGTGGGACCATTCGCGGCCGGCTTCGCCTAGCGCGCGGCGTTTTTCCCGACCCATTTCATACAGCTCCAACAAAGCGTTAATAAAATCATCTTTATTAAGTCGATCTTCATAAATATACGGCACCTCTTGAGAACCAATGATTGCCTTAGAGGCTGGTTCCAAACCAATTCCAAACCAATTCTCTCCATCCGTTACCTGTTCTTGGAGTCCTCCTGTCATGTTAACCAAAATTGGGGTTCCACACGACAATGATTCAAGAGTGGCCAATCCAAATCCCTCAGCATCAGAAATGTTAATCGTTATATCAGCCATGTTGTACATAAGGCACAGATCATGCGCTCCAATCTTAAGTGTCGAAAAAAGAATTTCGCCCTTGATGAGATCTAATTCATGAATAATTGCTTCCAAATCTTGGCCATGATTGTCCTTAACATCTGTGTGCATTATTAATGTGGCCTTGTCGTGGCCGACTTTGTCTAAAAACTCTTTGAACCAGAAAATCAGGCTTCCAGACTGTTTGCGGCGCGCATTTCTGTTGTTCCAAGCACATACAAACTTGTGGTCTAAATTTTTTTCTTTTCGAATTTTGGTGCGATCTTCCTCTGAAAGGGGCTGAAAAATATTAGGATCGACTGCATGGGGAATATAAGAACTTTCTACTTCTGGGGCAACCTTCTGGACTATCTCGTGGGTGACTTTGGAAATACATGCAATGTGGTCATTAGATAGGTAGGCCGGCCGGTTAAACATCGGAGGCGGAAAATTGTCCCACACATGATAATAAATCATTGGCACGTGCGCACGAATTTCATTTTCAATTTCCCACAACCAACCATAAAAACGAGGGTCTGTCATAAACCATAAAATGTCCGGTTTTTGCTGATGGATCATCGCTCGAACCATTTCAGCATTTCCATAGCCGTCTACTGGCCAAATAACCCAGTCCTCCCCCCACTCCTCGGTGGACTGTGGATCATGATTTGGATGTTTGATGGCTCCTCCAAATGAAATAAACTGGTATTTTCCAGTTTTAAGGAGCCCCTCGATTATATAGCGACTTTGGGTGCCTACTCCTGAAGGAGATAGGGGGTGGTCACCAATGGTGAAAATCTTAATTTTATCAGACATTCGTGTAATTCCTTTATGGGCAATGTTCAGTATTGAGCAATTTACAGGGATAGGGTTTGTGACAATGCAACCTATTCTTGATGCTAAATCTTTTGGTGATATTATAGATTGCTTGATATAGAAGTTTAAGGGCGTTTTCCGTTTTTTTCGGACCACTCGTTACTCTAAATATTTCCACGCGGTTCTTTTTAGCCGTTCTTTTTAGCAGAGCAAAGTGGGTTTCTACGGTCTTGGGGTCGATATTGTGCTTCTGACAGAAGAAATGTTTATACAGAGTCAGCTGGTATGTTACTATTTTCTCTGCTTTTCTCCTACTATCCCAACCCCATGAACAGGTCTTCCAATCAAATAGGTGATATGTGTCTCCCACCTTTACAACCGCATCCACAAAGCCTTTGAAATTGATATTGAAGTTCTCAATTGGCACATAAAGCATCTCTTCCGAAGAGAATACTTCATAATCACCGAAATAGTCTTCGAGGGCATCCTCAACTTCCGCTAAGATCGCTGGGCCGGCGGTTCGCATTGCTTCTACATTTGTCCCATTTACCTCGATATTTTTTTCCATTAGTTCTTGGAGCTTCTTATCAAAGCCGATCTGAAACACTTCTGCTTCGTCGATGTCTTCTTTTAGCAGCTTCTTCTCGCATACGTCGTGGATAGCTGTTCCAAAGGCTGTGTATTCATTGCCCTCAAACGGAGCAACTCTTTCTACCCACGATTTTTTATGATAATGAGGGCACAAAACCCAATCTTTTAATTCAGAATACGATATATGTTCACGCTTGCTCATTCAAAATACTTTCAATTTTTTCATACAAAATGGGGCTGATCTTTTGCACTACCAAGGGGTCATCGAGAAAATACTTTTCAAACCCGTTGGCAAAATACTCTTCGATCGAAGTTGCTCCATAAGGAGAGGTAAAGAGACCCATAGTTAAAGAAACCAATGTTGGATAGCCTACTTCGTGGGCCAAGTATTCATCAAATTTCTTATTATATTCTGTTTGTGCAAAGAGAATCTCATTAGTGGGAAAGCCAGCACTGTTTAAAAGATGGTAAAGACGACGACGCTTTCCTTTGAATTCTTGGATGAAAGCGTCATCATAAATTTGCCACCCAAATTGCTGTTCCAGCGAATGAGCGGTTTCATGAATAAAGTTTTCCAACATATCAAAATTTGTAGGCTCCTTAGCGGTCATGTAAATAGCTCCATGACTATAGGCCGCATTTCTATCGCGCAAATCCTTAAAGTCACCCACATAAACAGCATCCACATTACCCAAAAGCCTATGAGGTAAAATTTCCTCTACTTCTTGACAAAACACGGGTACATCTACCCCTTCCTCGGGTTCATTAACGACAAAAACCGGAATGTTATAGATGTAGTATTCCACTATTTCTGGGTTGCCACTTCCACATCATCGAGCGCTTGCTGGTAACCTCTTAAAAAGTTTTCTTCTGCTATAGCCATCAAAAACTCCGGAAATTCCGCCGCAAAGACTTCGACTGCCATGTCAACAGTTACTTCCTCTTCGGCTACCAAACGATTTCCAATATAATTGACCACCAACTGTTTTAAGCCCGTGGTGTCATCGATGGGGCTGTTTAAGACAGGATTTTCTTCTTCCATTTTAATCTCACAAATTCTTAGCGGCAAATGTAGCGACTCTCGAACGCTCGCCCTTGTTTAAGGTAACGTGTGCAGCCAAATCAAATGCCTTAAATTTTTCCACAGCATGGGTCAACCCATTAGTTGTGGCATCAATATAGACATTATCAATTTGTTCGACGTCACCCGTTAACACAATTTTTGTTCCTTCACCTACTCTTGTTATTATAGTCTTTAATTCGTGGGTTGTCAAGTTTTGTGCCTCATCAATTATAATAAAGGCATTAGAGATCGAACGACCACGAATGTAAGTCAATGCTTCTATCTCTATTGTACCCTTTTGCATGTAAATGTCAAGGGTTAATTTGTCATTTCCCATCAAAAATTGCAAGTTATCTTGAATAGGCATCAACCAGGGACTCATTTTCTCTTCTAGGCTGCCTGGCAGGAACCCAATGTCCTTTCCAAGGGGCTGTACGGGTCGAGAGACAATTACGCGTGAATACTGCTGCCCTCGCTCATCGATGGTCTGGTCCAGCCCTGCAGCGATGGCACAGATAGTTTTGCCGCTGCCGGCCTTACCAATCGCAGTCACGATTTGAATGCGAGGATCCAGCAATGCGTCCAAAAGAAACGATTGTTCTTTATTTCGCGCCTTAATACCCCACACCCCCTTTTTGCGAGGCGCAATTTGTTCTATAGCTGTATCCTTATTAATAAATCTTCCAAGAGCTGACTTTTTCTCGTTGGCGTTGGATACCATCATTATATACTGATTAGGATAGAGGCCACGATCTTCCAAATATACATTTTTCCTTTCATAAAAATTATCAATGACCTGATCATCAACTAACACGCTGGCAAATCCAGTAAAAATCTTTTCGCTATTGTCAACAACTTGATTACTTTGAAAATCTTCGCTTGAAAGACCCACTGCGTCGGCGATAACACGCATGTTAATATCCCGCGAAACCAGAATTACTTTACGATCTAGTTGATTATGAAATTTAAGGGCTGTGGCAATAATAAGATGATCAGGGACTTTTATGTCCAAATCGCTTGGTAAATCCTCTTGGGTTACACCCTGAGAACTTACCGATTTAATAATCCCCTGTCCTTTTCTTATACGTACACCCTTGCCGATAGAGCCCTGAGATCTTAACTCGTCCCACAACCTAATTATTTTGCGTGCTTGTGCGCCGACGACATCTTGTCTTTTTTTATGCCCATCTATTTCCTCAAACACCTTTAAAGGAACATAAATGTCATGATTTTTATAAGCATAAATACAATCTGCATTCGTCAGATATACGCTCGTATCTAAAACATAAATTTTCTTGCGAGTCATAAAGGCTCTCTTTGCTCTATTAATTAGAGGTGTCTTTGAGAATCTCTCGATCTAGGCTCTTGGGCACATCGTGCGCCGTGACTATCTCCACTCTCGAAGGCTTAAGCAAATCTTCTCCTTCTTCAAACATGGGCGCAGATTGCGCCAACATTGGCGCCGCTTGAACTAAGGCATCAGAACTTTGTACCTTATTCCCTCCGACGTACCATAATAGTTCAATCCCCAATTTTTTACACAGGTGCATTTCGGGGGTATTATTAGATTCTCTATCACCACCATTAGCAAAATAGGTAGGCTCGATGCGCGTCAAAGCTTCACATACGGTACCATCTAGATCGTCGACGGGCACTGTTTCCTCGACGCCGGCAAAGCCACGTAAAATTTCGCAACGTTCCTCGAAGGGCATGAAAATATAACCCTTTTTTCTCATTAGCCATCCGTCCGAATTAACTATAACGATCAACTTTCCATATTGAGATGCTTCTTTAATTAAACGTAAGTGGCCAACGTGTACAGGATCAAACCCCCCCGAAATACACACTGTGTCATACGGAGTAACCGGCAAATTACTCATCTTCAGGCGCCTCTTCGGGCACAGCCAAAAAGTTTCGCTGAAGTGTGTCAAGTGCTTCCTCAGCTTCTGCCAACTTAACGGTAGCTTGCTGTATCTCGCCCACAATATCAGGATGATCACCGACACCAGCAGCTGCATTTAAATACAAACCAATGGTAGCTAATGCTGACTCTCGTTGTGATTCAAACCGTGCAAGCGTAGCTCGCATCAATTGACTTCCTAATGGATTACTTGTAGTCATAAATTCTCCTTTCATTCTTCTTGTAAATATACCACATTCCCTCTTTGTTTAAAGTTTTTTATTTCAGGTTCGGGTGTATTTGGGTCTTCTGTTTCCCATGGAAGGGGAGTCATATCATAATGAGACATAACTATTTCTATATATTGAATACGCTCAAATAGATTGTTAATGACTCTTACTTGGTCTGAGCGCACTCTATTAACGGCCCAGAGGGTAACAAGGCTCATTATTAATGCAATTAAAGCGGCATATGTTACTAATTCTAGCGTCATAATCTTGGTAGGGTGATGTTAATATTATAGATCATCGTAGTCAACCGGGGCGGTACAGTAAATTACTAGGGTGTATAAATTTTCCCAGCGAGAAGGAATCTTCTTTCTCATTTTACGTGCCCTTTCTCTGGTGCCGGCGTCTATAATCAACGTTAGTCCAAGGCCCCCCTTTTTAATTGCATAGGTACACTCGGAACCAAATTCTATAGCCGCCTTGAGGAGAAGTACGTCCCTGGCGTTAACGCTCATTTAATCTTTCTTTCTACGTGTTTTTTTATGTAACTTTTCAAATAGAAGCTTCTTCCATAATGCTGCCTCTATTTCTTCTTTAGGCATTTTTAAAGCATACAAGCCGGCCAAAATAAGACGTATTTCTCTATTGGACAGGTATACCGTCTTCAAGAAGGGCGGGATTTTTCTATCAGTCTTCATTGATTCTTCTCTGTTATAGGCCTTATAGTAATTAGTTACATGTTTTTAAATTGTTTTACTGCTTCATATAACAGAATGTTTGCTGCTTGCGCAGTATTTAAACAATACCCCACTCCGGGCATCGGAATGTATAATACCTCAGATTGCATTAAAATTTCAGTAGGAACTCCAACTTGTTCATTGCCCACAACCAGGCATACAGGGCGAGAAAAATCGAAAGTATAAGAAGATAGAGGTCTTGCGCCCTCCACCAATTCCGCAGAAATAACTTTAATTCCCTCCAGTTCCATTTGAGTAAGGAACTCAGAAGGGCACGAAAATTGAATAATTTCCACATAATCCGTTAAACTCCCCGAGGAAGCTTTTATCCTGCTGCGTTCAGGAACGTGTCCAATAACATAAAGCCGTTCTGCACCAAAGCAAGCAGCACTCCTAACCAAATACCCAAGATTATCGTCAACGCGGAAATTGATAGCGCAGAGACTAATCGGATACTTCTTGGCAATTTTAAGCTTCTCATTATACCGCTGGCGACGCGTTTCCTCTCGATGCATAATACTATTATACACTAAATAATTCGAATGTCAATAAAAAACCCCCTCCGAAGAGGGGGTTTAGTTTGGTACCAAATCTAGATTTGCTAGTATCTAGTGGTTATTAGGCGAATGCTGAACCGAGCGCTTCCGCACCGGAGCCCTGGTTCAATATTATGGCTTCAACAGCCCAACCATTTAGAGCACCGGTCCTGTTCACGAATTTTACCGTTGTACCCTGACCGCAGTCACCATTTGTGTCCCCGACAAGGTTGAGGACGTTGTCTGCGGCGACTGAAATATCAGTTGCTGAGGTAACAGCCCCGCCGATGCGAGTAATAGTAGATCCCAAAGCGTAAGCTGTGTCTGTAGTCGTAGTGAATGACTGAGTCGCGGCGTTATTTATTGCCGTTGTATAAAAGACTGTAATCCAATCACCAACGTTTGTATCCGCGGCTGCCGGTATCGTCATTGCTAGTGCTGTAGCTGTAGATGCATTGTAATGCGTATTAACAGATAGCTCTGTTGCTGTCATAACCGTCTTCGCAACACCAGAGGTGGCACTTCGAAATAAGCCACCAGCGCGGAGGTCGTTAAACCTTTGTATTGCGCCATATGCCATTTCTATTTTTCTCAGTAAATTTACTGCTCTTTTACTCATTTTGATTTTCCTCCTATAGGATTTTTTAATTCAATATTTAAAGCTTTATCAAGTACTCCGAATTTTCATCCGTGACTCACCTATACATAGTAAGAGAACGACTAGTGGCCTATTTCTTTCTGCGTTTTTTGCTGAGTTTTGCTTTACGCCGTTTCTTCGCTTCTCGTTGGAGGCGCCGGTCTTCTTCCAACGTTGCCGCTGGGTCAGTTCGGGTCTTCACCGCAAAGTAACGGTTGCTGACAGACCCCTGCCAATGTACCTTCACCTGTAGATCTTCTTCCATGGCTAGCTCAAGGCGCTTTTGGTCCGCCTCGTTAAATGTTGGAAATCTCCCAACAATCTTCCACGGCGGTCCTTCTACATGGGCCGTTTCTGTGTTTTCAGATATCATTTCTTACCTTTCTTTCCTTTTCTATTTTTAGCGCGTGCTTTGCGCTTCCTTTGACCAAGTTTACGACGCCCTTTACCGGTGCCGTTTCCTCTGTGCTGAAATGCACTTATTTTCATTTTGTTTCCTTCCACAAATAAGTTGCAGACTCGGGCCAAAAAACCTCTTCACCCGTGTCTAATACTTGTATTTTATAGATTGTGGTGGATTTGTCAAGCACTAATCCAATAAATCTTTTAGGAAAAGGCAAAACTACGTCCGTGCGGCGCGCTTCGTCCACACAAATTACAATGTCGCCTACCGTTGCGTTTTGTCGAGGCCGTCTGTGTCCCAACCACCCTGTACCCATTTAGAATTCATTACGTGATTGATTTTATTGTAATGTAAATACCCCAAAGCATGTCCTATTTCATGTTCTAATACCAGTTCTTTGACATCAGGCCTCAGATAAATGATAGCCCATTCGATCTCATCATGATCAGTATTAATAAAAAAATGGGTTTCTGCTAAATCTTTGTCCTCTAATTTTATCCCCTGTGTGACCAAATGAATAATAATATAGCCCACCGGTTGCTCTTGGCGGCACTTGTTTAAAGGATCATAGTGATACTTGGTTGTAAAAAAGCGATGATGGAGTCCTTTCCAAAATTTAACAGCCGCATGAGTCTGTTTCTCAGTTATAGGAGCGTGCTCACAAACTATAACTGTAGGTGTCCGTTTCCACGTTGCAACTTGAGGGGGCATATTCTGGATTGCAGGTACTTTGTCGAAGTTAGAAATGTATTCGCCAGCATTCCCGCGCGGCGCTGAAACATACATAACCGAACTAAATAAAGCCACACATGCGATAACACATCCGATTAACCTTATAATATCATTCACATATTTATTTAGTTATCAGAAAGGATTTTATAATAAACAGTTGATTTAATTATTTCGTCGTATTCTCCATTTTGTATGACGATAGATATCATTTTGTGAGTATCATCCTCTGGACGCCAAATAATTTGAAGAAGGCGAGTACTCTGAACCCATTCCCAATCAAACTCATTTTCTTTTTGTCTATCTTCTGTAATATGAAGACAATCGTAGCGATCCCTGGTGAGAAATCTAATCAGATTATCATACAAATCAATGCCAGTTGATAGCGTTAGATCGCGACCACAAAACCAAAGATTTGTGTCATTTTCTAACTCCAAGTAAAGGAAACCATTAATTAATTCTGTTTCTATGTCTTGAGAACATCGCCAAATTGCCGGCTGTATAGGTGTCGCTGGGTCCACCCAAACACAATCCATTTCAAAATAAGCTTCCCCATAATCAGGCTGTGGCGCCTGCTCTTGGACACATGCGCTTAATAACAATAATGCCAATACAACTATTTTATACACTTATAGTATATATTATATTAGATATACTTATATTACAATAAATTAAATTAATTTTATTTGGTGGAGGTGGTGGGAATCGAACCCACGTCCAAAGCATTCATCCTTCAAGTCATTCACAAGCTTAGTCCTTTGTTTTCAAAAAACGGACAAAATGGACAATTTTTTTTATAGACCGCAACCATTGACAAAAGCGGGTTTTTTGTTATGCTCTTCTTGGACACTTGGTATGAAGAGCAACCAAGGATTAAGCAGCTATGGCTAAATCGTATTCTGCATTATTGGCAGTTAAAAAGTTTAGAAAAAGATTAATGTGATAATTCTAAATTGCACAGCTTGCACTCATATAGAGACTCACTACCCTGTCGATACCGGTCACCCCCCAAATTTTTCTCTTGACACATCATCTCAATTAAGTTATTCTATGTCATCGTATGTTGTATTTACGTTTCAAAGACTTAAAAGTTTGGCTACTAATTCCTAAGATTCTGGTAGCTTCTTTATTCGTGCTAGTAATGCTAACAACTGCATTATATAGAGCCTCTTTTGTCGTTTCGACCACATTGGACCAAAGATTAAAACCATATAATTTACCATTGGTCAGACGACTAGCGCATTCTAGTTTAAGACCAATAATTTCCTCTAGAGTTAGTGCAGAAAGCATTATTTCAAATGCTTCATTAGATTTTCCTTTGTTTCTCAGTTTTCGAGAGAGTGATAAATCTTTGCAAAACCCTTGGGAATCTGACTTCCTGGGTTTCATTTATAATAAATTTTTAATAATGTCGTCAATATTCAAATGCTTGATAATTTCTTGCAGTTCGATATTTGCTACTTCTTCGTCTTCACCGGGCTCTATTGCGGGCTCGGGCTCACCACCTTCGGGTTCTGCAGAAGCTGTCCCAGGACCACCGGGCTCAGCCTCGGCAGCATCTGGTGGTTCTTCTACATCTCCTTGGAGTTCGGCTTCAAATTTGTCAAAGTATAAAGCTAGGTTTTTGATAAGGTATTCACCGAAAAGACTTCTGTCTTGGGGGTCATCCAAATCATCAAATGCTCGGAGGATAACTTTTGAAATTGTTTCGAAATCTGTAAAAGCTTTATTTCTTCCAGTTTTGTCTTCGCCACTAATTTCGAATTCTTCCTTTTCCACTTCGCCGTCATCTTTTACAACTTCTTTTTCTTCCACATCTATGAAATCTGGATCATCCTCTGGCTTGTCCCCTACATCGAGGGTAATTACCTCAGATAGTTCTTCTACCTCTTCGCTCCCAGCTTCTTTACGTGATTCTTCTGGTGCCAAAGCTTTTTCAACAGCAACAAGAATATGGTTGCGGTATGATTGTCTTTGGGCTTCGTTGGTTGTCAGGGATTTAAACCCCATTGCGAGAACAGAGAGAATGTTAGAATTTTTAAGCAGATCTTCGAGTGTATTAATACCCGTGCTATCATGCTTGGCATCCGTTGTTACGGCTGCTTGGGTCTCCTTTAAAAGGTCCCGAATAAAGCTCCGCAGCTTTTTCTCTTGTTCCTGTGATTCTACCAATCGCTTGCCGCGGCGCTGTCCAACAATCTTAATAGCTCTTCGAATACTCTCGCGCAGGATTAGCTCCTGGGCAAATTCTTTACGATCAATCATTTTTAACCCACCGTTATACCTAATAAATAGTCCATTACTTCGGATACCAACTCTTCTTCCTCTAGGAAATTCTTTTTGTGCTTCTTCTTTTCTTTTTCGGATCCCACAACTACCGGTGCTCGACCGGGGGAGATCGCCACCGCTCCACTCGCCATAGCCGTTTCTTGCAAACTACTTTGCAGCATTTTGTAGACACCAGGATCAAACCATCCCATAATAGCTTTAAATTGTTCTGGCTTTGCAGCACCTAAGCAGTCTCTTAAGGACGTACCGCACATTTCACCAAAGCCAGGAATATCAATTTCCACATGAGGAGCTACCGCTAGGCGCCAGTCGTATCCTTCTTTCGTAGTACCACCGGTTTTTTGGAAACGTGGATTTTCTCTCATGTCTTTGTCACCCACAAAATAGACTACCTCGATTTCTTCGGGTCCACCAAGTTGCTCATAAATTTCTTTTGCATAATAGGGATTGGTTACTTGCTGAACCTGATTGTCAGGCACCCCATGCTTAAGTATTATAGACTTCTTTTCTGCAAAATTTAATGGTGATTTTGGACCTGTTTTATCCGATGTTGCCACATAGGTGTTTTCGGCTCCATGTTCGGCAGCAATTTGTTTATAGGTTTGGAAATGGTGGGGCCCCATGGGTTGAAAACGCCCTGGATAGATAGCAACGGTTCTCTTCTTAGGTTCTTCAGTTAAAAAGGCGGTCACTTCTTTGGTGATTTCTTCTTCAGACTCTTCTGAGAATACGCCCGGTCCGGCCGGCTTCGGCTTCGTCCGGGCGAGCGCGGCCTTAAGCTTTTTCGAAGTTATAACTGATGCCTCCGCTAGATCTTCTTCGCTTGCCATTGCCGGAATGCCCTTTCGCCCATATTTAAACAATCCTAGAATTTGATTGGCTGGCGCAAACCCTCCGGTAAACTTATAGGTGTGGCCATCGTAGTCAAAAACGATGCCTTCGGCAGCAGACGAAATCATACTTAAATCAACATCTCCGACAGAACCATCGTCTTCAATCTGGCTTAGTTTTTCAAGCTGTGGTTTCAATATCTCCATCGCCTCTTCGTTCCCAGATCCTTGAATGGTATCAATTGCTTTACCAACTAAGGCTTGTAGACGGGCTACTTCTTTTTCATTACCACCGGCAGCAATAATATAAGCGCTTTGGACAGCACGCATGATCGCAATCGCAAATCGGTGGATCACACTTTCAACTGGAAAGATGAATTCTTTAAAACGATCCGGATAACTTTTAATCAGTGCAACAACCTTTTCGTTGAGTTCCGGTTGATTAATGGCTTTTACAATTTGTCGTGTTTCAAGCCCCCGAGACTTGAGAGGTCCGTCTCCCTCTAGGGCCCCATAGTAATCAGACATTACTCTTTTAATAATCAGCTGTTTCCCCTGATCACTGAGTTCTGGTAGCTCTTTGTTGACTAAAATACGCCATTTTCCAATGACATAATCTGCGATTGTATCGTTATCGCTTACACCGGCCGAGGACATTACTTTATCCATTCCTTTAAGGGCTATAGATAATGCAACATCATCGCCCAGAGCCTTAAGTTGGCGAATGGCATTTACTTGGACTTTGAAATCCCCCTTCATACTCTCTTGTGCTTTTTCTAAAGCTGCCTGCAACGTCGCGGCCTTCTTTTCTGAGAATCCCCCTTCAGAGCTAACTGGTTTTCCTGTCTCTCGATCAAATTCTGCGTGCCCGGCTCGATGAATCAAAAATGTTTTAGTGTCATAATTGATAACATTTGCATTAGCGGGATCCATCACCTCGGCATTATAGAAAATATTAGTATCGGGTCCAAAGAGCTCTAATTTCTCTTCATCAGAAAATTGATTTACAGCAATTTCAAACGCCTTGAAAGCATTAACAAAGGCATCTGTTAGGGCCCCACGACCACCAAACTTTTCAGCCAAGGCAGCGGCGTCCATTCCGCCGGTTTTAAGATTTCCCTTATTACGTGCTGCCCGGACCGTTCCATCTTGAACATTATAAGAAACAAACAGATTTTGTCCGTCCGTCTTCTCTGTAACACTTTCTAATTGACCAGCAGACGCCTTCGTCATGATATCCTTGATCTGACCAAAGGTCATGCTCGGATTATCATAAATGTGGGACATATGTCCAAAGACACCACCCATTGGTTTACTCCTTGCTTTCTTCTAAGACTTGAACCTGTTCTTCTAGCAAAGTGACGCGCTCCTGCAAGCGTCTGGTGTGTCTGCGTACTTCTCTTAGGTTTTCCTTGGCGATTTCAATACGACGAGAGTCACGCATGGACCGAGGAGTAATAGCACCTAAAACTTCAGAGATGGACTGAAGATAGCTGCCAAGACTCGGCGCACGGCTTTCACCAAGCAGAAACTCTCGTGTCATGCGTCGTAAATCGGTCATTATTATTTGTTACTTTTAACAGCCTTTTTGCGAGGTTTCTTGACGCTCGGCGCCTCTTCCTTTGGTTTGGGCGCAGGCTTCGGTGGCGAGACCTTCTTAATAATCCATGGAGCACCCATTATTTACTCCTTAGACTTCTTGACTACTTTGGGCTTTACAACCCTCTTAGCCTTTGCTTTTGCAGCCGCCTCGGCCTCCGCTTTTGCAGCTGCGTCGGCCTCCGCTTTTGCAGCTGCGTCGGCCTCCGCTTTTGCAGCCACCGCCGCCCGGGCTTGTGCGGCCACTCGCGCTTGGGACTCTGCCTGCGTTTGCGCCTCTTCTTCGGCCCGGGCTCTCGCCGCGGCCTCTTCTGCTTCTCTTAAAGCAATAATCCTTCTTCGTTTAACACAGGGTGCAACCATCTTATTTGTTCCCCGTCTTAATTCTCTCGATAATACGGCGAGTTAATTCTTTGGCCTCGCGGACTGAAATCTTGCGTGATGCTACTTCTTCCTTTAAGTCCATTTTGCGCGCGAAAGAAGGCCGGTTGCCCTTCTCATCACCGGACTCTTCGGCCTCCTCCTCGTCCTCGGCGCGCCAATTAACCTCGGCGTGTCCGGGTTCGAATGCGACACCCCACTCCTGCTGCAGCTCGACACATTCACCATCCTGCCACTCAAATC
>CEPX01046430.1_pt1 | contig 13852 bp, 10 predicted proteins | sample 361361 | NCBI WGS metagenome assembly CEPX01 (sample SAMEA2619974, study PRJEB7988) | marine metagenome | biome: marine biome (ENVO:00000447); feature: mesopelagic zone (ENVO:00000213) & marine oxygen minimum zone (ENVO:01000065); material: "saline water (ENVO:00002010), including plankton... | reverse complement strand
TGTTTTTCCAGAAGAAGTTCCACCTGTAATTAATATATTCATTTTGTGTTGAATTAACAGCCAAAGATAAGCCATCATTTCGGGACTTAAAGTCTTAAATTTTATAAGTTGTGTTGGAGTCCAAGGAGTTTTTGTGAATTTTCTTATTGTAAATGTTGGACCTTTACTTGTAATATCTTTAGTATAAGTTGCATTCACTCTACTTCCATCAGGTAAACTTCCATCAAGTATAGGGTTTGCATAAGAAATATATTTTCCAGCTTTCTGTGCAATTTTTTCAACAAAATTTGAAAGTTTATCTAAATTTTTGAATGAAATATTTGTTTTAATGTTTCTGTAAATTCTATGAACAATATAAACAGGAGTGTCAAGCCCATTACATTCTATGTCTTCAACAAAATAATCTTTTAATAATGGTTCTACTTCATTAAAACCTGTAAAGTCTCTGTAAAGATAATAATATATTTTTCTATAACTTTCATATGAAAGATTTATTCCTAGCTCAATCACTAAAATTTTGAACATTCTATCAATATATTTTGAAATAACTTCTTTATTTTTTTCAACAATTTCTCCAAGATTAATCATATTTTCCATTGCTGAAACTATTTCTTCTTTGTATTTATTTTCTGTCTCATTTAAATATGGTTCTTCAATTTCATAAACCAATTCAGAAATCTTAGAATCCCAATAAATATGTGCAAATGTAAAAGGTGGAATTAATGCATATCTTACATTAATTTTTGTTTTATCTGTTATTTTTTTTAAAGGAGGGATTTTTGGAGAAAAATTTATTAAAACTCTTGGATAATCTTGTATTCCTCTCTTTTTTTTAATAACTTTTTCCATTTGTTTATATTAAAAATTCAATTCTTTTAAAATTAACTAACAACAATATTTATTATTGTTCCACCTTTATTTTCAATTGATAATTTATAAGGTGTTGAAGCGTGAGTTATTAATTTTGATTCATTTTTTCCATCATAAGTTAAATCATATTCACTGTAATTGCTTGTTAATGTTATTTTGTTTAAGCTTCCTGTTTCTTCTGTTAATGCAATCAGATCTCCAACATTAATTTTTTCTCCAGGTTGGCTGTAAATATATTTACTTTCTATTTTGAAAACAATTTCATCTTTTTGTGCATCTATTTTTAATGTGCCTTTTTTTAGTCCCAAATCAATTATTCTTTTATTTCCTGCTACTCCTTCAATTGATAAAATAGTTTTATCTATATTTTGCATCATAGTAATGCTTTGTTCAATAATTGCTTTATCTTGAATCTCTTCTATTTTTGGGGCGACAAAAGCAAGAACAGCTCCAATTAGAGTTAATGAAATTAATGTGTAAATAACTACTTCAATCCAAACTTGCCCTCTTTTTTTCATGAGAAATTGAACAGAATTAAATTTAAATAATTAATGTTAAAAGAAAAATCTAACAACTACTAACTTCAATTATTGAATCAGAAACTTCACATTGATTATCATTTATTATTGGAGCAATTTTTATTGATTTTGCATCTGAAACCCCGCTTCCTGTAAGATTAACAATATAAGTTAAAGCAGCATTTTTTTCAGGAAGTTGCAATGCCCCTCCATAACTTCCACTAAACATTTTTACATAACTATATGTTGAGCTATTTTTTATTTCAAAACTTTTTGCCCCTGATTCTCCTGAAATTGAAACTAAAACACTATCAACATTTAAGTCATCTATATTTATTGAAAATTTAATTTCATTAATTAAAGGATTTAAATCATGACAAGTATATTGTTTGTTTAAAGTAACTTCTCCAAAACTTCCAAAACAAGATTCAGTTGAACCAATTTGGTCTGTTATCAAATTATTTATTACCACCCATACTATTGCAGTTACCCCTACAACTAAAGCAATCATAATTACTGTGGCAACAATTCCTGATATTCCTTTTTTTTTCATAATCATTTTATAAATTAATTGTATTTCCATATCTTGCTTCATCACATGTATAAGATTTTTCTCCTGAATCAGAACTTCCAACTAAAACAGGTGTTAAAGTTACACTATCCGCACTTACAACATTATCACTTATATCTCCTGAAAAAGTTTTTCCTTGATTTAGCCCTGTAGTTGGCCATCCAGATAAATCTTTTAGACCTTTTGTTTCATGATTCCCACCATCAGAGATTTTTACTTTTATTCCATAAATAGGGACATTTCCAATATTTGAAATAGAAAGGACACCATTCAAATAATTTGCTTCAAATTGAACTTCATCACAAACAAGTTCTACATTTTTATCAAATTTTATTATTGCTTCTTGTGTCAGTCCTTTAAACCATAAAAAAACAATTAATGCAATAACAACAACAAGACCTATTAATAAAACAGTTGCAATTACAGGGGAAACTGCTCTTTTATTTTGAAGTTTTTTAATCATGTTTTTTATTGTGTTTCTTTATTTAAATATTTTTTTAACTTTCTTAAGAACAATTAATGATTTCTTTAATTTTTGCATTACCACAACTAATGACTTTTTTATTTAATTGATATCTTACAGGGATTATTTCAATTGAGTAAATTTGTCCAAAAGAAGAATCACTAAAATCAAATGTATTATTCACTTCATTATTTGATGTTAAATAATTAACATTGTCATCAAAAAGAATTACACTGTTTACGTTTAGGTTAATAGGTTCAATATAGAATGTTAAGTCTGTTGTAGCTAATTCTTGTTGAGAAGAATTTGTTCCATGTATGAAATAACCTCCAACATCAAATCTTCCATTATTTTTTAGTATGAAATCAAATTTTTTATTTGTACAATCATAATTATAATCTTTTATAAAAACAGAAACCCCTTCAGGACATTCCAATGAATCTGTTGGAACATAACTTTTCATCCATTGAAAAACAATTGTACTTATGATTATTGTAATTGTTATCAAAAGAATATAACCTATTATGTTACTTACTCCTTTTTTATTTTGAATTTTCATTCTAAACTAAAGAGCTATTTAGATTTTTTAAGTTTTGTTAATTATTTGTAATGAAATTATCTTTCTAGAAAAGTATAGACTCAGAGGTTTGCTTCCAAATTACCAGAAAAGCAACCTTTATTCTTCCTCGGTTTTGCGACCCTCTAAGCACCTTAACAAATGTTTAGGGCTGCTCCGATCAAGGCCTGACCCGATTAGCATCTGCAAGATCAAAGAGGACAAAACTTCAACGTCGGAATAAAGACTTCCCTGACATCTCAGTCACGCCCCTCCTTACAGTTTGCCATAAAGCCCGTTTGCAAGCAGCGGAGGGCTAACCCGCCAACCTAGTCTACAAAAATATTAAGAAATAAGAGGTTTTTAAGATTATCTCTTAAATACTCTTACTAACAAGAATAAAACAATTACTAAAGTAATTATTACTTCTGCAATTAAAATAAATATTAAACCACTTATTGATTTAGGTTCTTCTGGTTTTTCACCCACATCCATAGTGCTTCCTGATATAAAAGTATCACTTGAAGAACCTAATAAAACAGGGAATTTAAGCTGTTTCATTCCACCACTACTTTTTCCTTCAGAAATTCTTTCATCTTCTTCAGTAAGGTCAAGAGATACTTCTATTGTAATGTTTTCTGTAATTGTTATAGTATTTGTTTTTGAATCATATCCTGATAACGATACCTCCCAATTATAAATTCCAGAATTTGAAGTGAAGACAACTCTTCCAGCAGAATCTGTTGCTCCATTTTGATTTCCAAAATCAATATTTGCTCCATTTAACATTAAGTCTGTTTCTAAATCAGAAACTAAAAAAACAATTTTATAAGTAGGTGTTGAACTTACAAAGAAACCTAAAGTTCCTGAATCTTCAGGATTTGTTTTTCCATTACATAAAGAACTTTCACCAACACCTGTTACTTTTATATTAAAATCTCCTCCAAAATTAGGAATCCATGGAAATGAGATTTCTTTAGCATCCATTTCATTTGCATTAGCATTAAGTAAAATGCTACTTGAAAAAACAATATTATTTTCATTATCTGTTATTTCATATGTTGCTCTTGTTGGAATTGTGGTTTTTACATGATTTGAATCAGCGTAATTGCTTATTTTATTGAACCTTACCATAACTTCTTCTCCTTCCATTGCGAATTCAGGTGTTGCTTCTAAGTCATTTATAATTGTATAACACTCATTTTGAGGTCTTTCTTCCCAGACAACAAAATTTCTTTCAGAGAATTGTTCAAAACTGCTTTGACATTGACAATCTGTAACATCTGTTGTAACTCTTGCTGTATAATCTCCATTTGAACTAGGTGTCCATGTAAATTCTACATTTTGAGAAGTATCCATTAAAATTTCATAAGTCTTACTTTCTGTGTAAACAACATTATCTGCACCATTAAGAATTTCAAGTGTTATTTTTGTTTCAGCAGAATAATAATTTTCATATCCTGATGGAACATATATAAGCTCTGCATTTGTGAAAGCACTATGTGCATCTGCCCCAAGAATAGCTTGTATATTTACTACAACAGGTTCATTTACATAATTTGAATTTGTAACACTAAAACTATCAATTGGTGAATGACATGAAGGTGCTTTATTAAAATCATAATCATATTCAAGTGTTGCTCCATATCCCCATATACTTTCTACATATTCTTTTGGTAAATAACATTGTTTGAAAAGATAATGGGCATAATAATCTCTATTGCTATCAGTTGAAGAAGGATTGTAAGGATACTCAAATGTAATTTTATTATTTGATCCTGAATTTAAATCAAATAATTTTGAACCAATATTGTCACAAACATTATCATTACAATTATATAACAAACTTCCGACTCCTGTTAAAGAATTTCCTGTAGAAGAATCATAAAAAGTATCTATTTGAATAACTCCTGTAACAGCGATTACAGTTGCAATCATTATTACAAATACCATTAAGAAAACATTGGCCTTACTTTTTTTAGTAGATTTTTTTAAAACCATTTTTATCTTGGTGATGCTCCATCTCCTCCACCATGTCCACCGCCTCCTGTTGCACCACCACCTGAGCCTCCAGAACTATCTGAGCCTCCAGAACTATCTGAACCTCCAGAACTATCTGAGCCTCCAGAACTATCTGAACCACTGCTATCTGTATCAGAATCACCAGATTCTCCTTCTCCAGAACTATCTGAACCTCCCACTTCCATATAATTTGCCCTAATTACATACTTCCCTATGGGATCTTGCCCAAAAGATTCACATGCCACAATAGGAAGACCAAGAGCTAAAACTGCCAATCCTCTTACTGTTCCGCTTCTTAAATTTCTAATAGAATTATTTCTTCTTCCAACATAACTTGCTTCTTCTCGTCCTTTTTCTTCATAAACCATTTCATTTTCCTATCACCTCTCATGCATTTTCTAGTGGTAACATCAATTTACCATTTATAAATATTTCTATTTACCTAAATCTTTTCTTTGAACTTAATATAACTATTATTAATAAAATCAAAATTAATATTCCAAATGCAAGTATAAAAACAATTAAATAATTACTGTCAGATAATTTTTTATTATCCATCACTCCAAGTTTTTTATATTCTTTTTCTACTTTTATTACACTTGTTTCTCCTTCTTTATATGTAAGTCCTGTAAAACTTCCATCAAATCCAGTAGTTAAAGATAATGTTTCTAAAACAGAAATTGTTTCTGTTCTTTCATCACTTCCATCATCAAATATCACTTTTATGCTCAGAGGATATTCTCCTTTTTTTGCATTATTAGGAATTTTTACAAAAAACATATGAGTGAAGAAATCATCATTACCATGTTCTTCTAATTCAAATGTTTCACTTTTTTCAGAAATTTCTAAAGCACTATTTTCTAAAGTCACATAAACATCTTCATCTTTACTTCCAACATTTTCCACATCAACAAACACATTAATATTATTTCCAGAATAAATTATTTGCGAAGTTATTGATACATCTTTAATAATAACTTCATGTTTTTCTCTTTCTAAATCAATTCCAACTGCATTTTGATTACATTGAGTATCTTCTTCACCATCTTCATATGCTTTGACAAATATTACATAATCATCACCATCATCAAAATCATTAGGAACATCTATTTCTAATTTAAATGTTTCACTATCATCTTCTTTTACCTCTTCATCATTACTCTCAATACTTTTTTCTTCATCATCTTCATCAATATTATATAATGATGCTTCGACAATAATGTCTTTATCTTCGTCAGCGTTATTTGTTACTTCTACTTTTATATCTATTACATCCCCTACTTGAAAATCATCTCCTTCATCTGGTTTTTTAATTTCTAATTCTAAATTTCCAATAACATCTTCCTCACATAAATCCAAGTCATCAAACGAATCTAAATCATGTTCACTTTCACTTTCTCCTACCTTGAAGGAGCTGAAATGATCTACTTCAAATACAACTGTTCCATTGCTTGTTGGTGCATCAGTATGACTAACAATATTACAGAAATCACATTCAGATGTTATTTCACTTGAAGTTATAGTAAATCCATTATTGTAAAATATTTTTGGGATTTTATCATAACTTAATCCTGTTAAGGTTATTGTTGCTGATTTATTTAACTGAGAATATTTTGAAGAATTTATTGCAACAATTCCATTACTAATTTTAACATTGTTGTCAATATCAGGAACATTGCTCAAATCTAAAATTTCACTACCAAAATCAATTTTTCCATCAGCTTCTGCAAGGACAATACCTGTTGCAGAGCTTAAGTTAGATATTGCTGAAAAATTAGTTGTTTCACTTTCTGTAAATGTATTTGCAAAAGGAATACTAGTTACAATTAAATTCCATGTTTTTGATGTTGTTGTATTTCCATCAGAAATAATTGCGGTGATATTAAATGCTTCTGAATTACTTGATGTTGTTTGTGTAATACTCTTACTGCTTCCTGTTCCACTAGAAGTTCCATTAACATACCATGTTATAGTTAACGAATCACCATCAACATCACTTGTACTTACAGAAAAACTTTGGCTAGTGCTGTTTTTTATTATTGGATCAGATGTCGGTGAAGAACTTGTTATTGTTGGAGCATCATTTGTATTGTTTACTGTAATTGTCATAATTTGATATACTGTTGTAGTTCCATCACTCAATGAAAAATTAATAGTGTTTGTTCCAACATTGCTATTTGTAGGTGTGAAGCTAACACTAGCAAAACTGTTGTTTACTTTGCTAATTGATATAGAACTAAGATTTGAACCATATGTTAAAGTATCTGAATCAGGATCTGAACCTGTTATATTAAAGTTTAGTGTTGAATCTTCGTTTACAGAAGAATCATTTATTGAATTTAAAACAGGAATTCTATTATTATTTGATACTGTTATTAACCAAGATCTTGCTGTTCCAGAATTGTTATTTGTATCTTTAAAAGATAATTTAATTGTGTGTGAACCAGAATCATTAAATGAAGTTGTATAATTAAAAAAGATTGTTTCATTGTTTGTTGAAGTTGTACCTGTTAAATTTTGCAGATTATCAATTGTCCAATTATAAGTCATGTTGTTTCCATCTGAATCAAAAATTGTTGCGTTAAATTCTAGTGTTTGATTTTCAGAGATTGTTTCATTTGTTGAAGGATTAAAAACAGTTATGTTAGGAAGATTATCAAAGTCTGTTGTAAATTGCCATGTTGTTGAAGCACTAGAATTCTTAACAGAGTCACTTACGATTACATTCCAATAATAAGTTGAATTATCTGTTAAATTACTTATATTGTATTGTGAAATTGAACTAGTTCCATTTAAAGAAGGACTTGAAGTATTTCCAAAGAAAATATAGTAAGTTAATGATTGTCCTTCAGAATCTGTTGAGTCTGTCCAATTCAAAGTAAATAAATTTGTTGCAGAAGTTTGATTAGAATTATTAGCAGGAGTTCTTCCTGTATCTGATATTGTAGAAGGGGCATCATTGAATGGTGTAATTGTTATTGTAATTTCTTGAGTATCATTTGCTTCCCCATCTGAACACGAAATATTTAGTGAATCTGTTTTATTTGAAAGCATTGGGGCAACATTTGAGTTTGGATTAAATGCAATAATATTATTTACAACTAAAATAGAATTCCATAGTGAGGTATTTTGTCCTGAAACAGACCAGTTTAAATCTGTGTTTGAATCATTGACATCGTCACAAAAATTTGTTAAATCAAGGTTTAATTGGCTATTGTCTACAACTGTTTGGTTTGCAATTGTTTGATTAATTACGGGAACGTCATTAACAGAAGTAATATTTACTAATAAAGTTGCATTTGTTGTTCCATTATTTGAGTCAGTTAAATTTATTGTTAATGAATTTGTCCCATGTATGTTAGCGATTGTTGTGAAAGTTATTATGTCTGTTGTAGTGTTAAGTGTGGCGTTAATTAATGAAGTATTAATATTTCCAATAGTCCATGTTAGATTAGCTCCTGTATCTTCAAAGTCAACATCTGTTTCAAATGTTGTTAAATTAAGGGTCCAGTTTCCAGTATCTTCTGTTTGTGTTTGGTTAAACGTTCCCGCTGAATAATTTATTACAGGAAGGTCATTTACAGAAGTTACATTTATTAAAATAATTAAATCATCTGTTTGAACAGGAGTTCCATTATCATCTGCTTGAAATTTTACATATGTTGTATTATACCAATTAAGTGAAGCATTCATAAAAACAACCCCTGTTGTAGAGTTGACAGTTACACTTACATTAGAATCATAATCTGAATAACTTGAATCAAATCTATAATTAGTACAATTTTGGGTAGCACTTTCACCTGTTCCAGGACTACAAATTAATGTAAAAGTTGTGTTTAAATCTTCACTAAAATTAACAGGGCTTACTGGAGAAGTAAGTAAAGGAGGTTCATTAGCATCATTACTTACAGTTATGTTAACAACATTGCTTGAACCATTACCACTAAAAACATCTACTGCATAAAAAGTTACAGTTGCATTTCCATTCCAATCAGTAGCAGAAGTTAGTGTTGCTATTTTTGTAATATTATTTATAGAAACTGTTATGTTTGTATCATTAACTATTGCTGTATGATTTAAACTATCATTATCAAAATCATAAAAAAGTCCTGATAAATTTACTTCTCCCTGACCACTATCTTCTACCCAAGATAAATCACTAATATTAAGACTTGAATTAAATACAGGAACTCTATTAGCAACTGTAAATGATTGCAATGAACTATTAATTTCATTTCCAAGAGTGTCATTTGCATACCAAGTATAATTTACAATTTCTTGATTTGAGAAATTTCCTGAAGTAATTGTATAAGAATAATTATTATTTCCTGTTGAAGTCAATGTATAATTAACAAATGTCCCATTCCAGTTTCCATTAATCCAAACAGAACTTGTATTTAAAAGAGCATCAATAATTGACGCATTTATTACCACACTATCATTATTATAACTTGTAGATGGAGTCTTGTTTAAACTTGATATATTTGGACCTGTATTATCTGCATATAAATTTGTTGCAATTTGAGTTTCATTTGAATTTTCTGCAGGATCTGTTATTGTTGTATTTATTATATATATTCCATCAGCCCAATTTTTTGAAGCTCCTGATGCGGTTTCATTACCATCCCATATTTTTAGGATAGATGTGCTATCACTTACTGAACTAAAAGATTTTACCGCATAAGCTGTAGAATTATATATTCTAGTTGTTCCCCAATCAACAGTTTCAGATGAGTTTGCAATGATGGTTATTGAATCATATAACCCATCTTGGTTTGAAGGGGAAAAGAAATAATCTGATCCATTATAATAAGCATCTGTAATATTGGAACTATTTAAAGAAGGAGTGATTGAATCCATTTGAACAACAAAAGAATTATTCAAACCAAGATTATTTACAGTGTCATTAGCATATACAGAAATTGTTTGATTTCCATCCGCAAGACCTGTTAAATTTCCAATAGTAATATTACACCAATTAGAAGAAACAGAAATTGTTTGATTTGTCCCATTAATATCAAAAATACAAGCACTACTTGTATTTCCAGAACTTGCATCAATTACAGAAACATTTAATGTCAATGATGCTGAGTTATTTTTAAATGTAGCATTTGTATAAACTGGTAAAGTTATTACAGGGGCTGTAGTATCAACATTCATATATAATATAGAAGTATTTGTTCCTTCTCGACCTAATAAATCAACTCCCGAGACATTGAAAGTATAGTTTCCTTCAGTAGTATTTACAAAAAGAAATCCTGTTGTAGAATCATTTTCAGCTTTTGAAAAATAAGTTAATCCAGAATCATTACTAATGTAAATACTATAATTTACTTCAAGATCCCCTCCAGCTGTCCAATTAACTGCAATAGTTCCATCTGCATCATAAGTAGCAGTTGAATTTAAATTGAAATCAAATGCTGTTGGAACAGCTGGTGCAGATGTATCAACATTCATATACAATACAGAAGAATTTGTTCCTTCTGTAGCATTAGCAAGATAAACTTCTGCAACTTTTAGAGAATAATTCCCTTCAGTAGTATTTACAAAAGTATATCCTGTTACAGAATCATTCCATGTTTTTTCAAACCAAGATGTTCCTGAATCATTACTAATGTAAATAGTAAAATTTGTTTCAGTTCCACCAGTCCAATTAAATTCAAATGTTCCATCTGCATCATAAGTAGCAGTTGAATTAAAATTAAAATCTAAACTAGAAGGAACAGATGTTGGGGCAGCACTAATTAAAATAAAAAGTCCTAAAAGAAATATTACTAAAAAGAATAAATTTGTAGATACTTTTCTAAATAGAATAAATTCACTTCCTTCCATTAAAAATTCATCAATTTCTTTTATTTAAAGATTATTGTCGTTGGAAAACATGTTTATTGTGATTACTTTAAATTAATGAAATTTAGTAATTTTTCCATAAAACTAATTTTCCTTTTTCATCTCTTAAGAATAAAGTGTCCCCTGATTTTGTCCAGACATAAGTACTCCTTATCCAAAATATTTCATCTTGATTATTAATCTTATCTTCTTTCGAAACAATTACTTTAACATTTTTTCCTTTTTCTAAAATGAACTTTGGAAAGATAAAATTTTTTCTTCCTTCATCTTTAATATTCCAATTTGTTAATTCACAATTAAAATCACATTGATTATAAAAAATCATTTCTTGATTTTCTCGATTAAAATTTTTTAATTCAATACATTTAGAACAAATATTTTCTGATTTTTCACATAAATTTTTATTGTTTTCAACACATTTTTCCCAAGCTTCTTTGAAACTATCATAATAAGAATCCTTTCCAGAAGGGAAATAAAAATTAGCAAATCCTTCTTCAACTAATTTTAAATTTACATTTTCTCCCTTAAAAAAAACATAAGCAAGAATTCTTTTATATAAATCATATTTTTCTTTTCCAAATTCTAATTTTATTGTTTTGTTTAAAACTATTTCTTCTAAAAATTCTTTTGCTTCTGAATAATAAATTTCTCCTCTTTCTGGAGTGTTTATGCCAAGAAACCTCACTGAAGTTTTATTGATTACAATTGTATCTCCATCAATAACTCTTTCAACAATTTCTGTTTCAGAGTCAGTTAAAAAATTTTCAAGTTTACTATCAAGAAAAGAATAATTTATTATAAATAAAACAATCACTAATAAAATAATTAGAAAGATTTGTTTTTTCATTTATAACTAAATTTATAAATCAATATAATTCTTTTGGATGATGGACATTCCAACATCCTTAATGGTAGGGGTATCTAAAATAGAAAAAGAACTTTTACATACTGAAATGGAAGCATTAGTTGTACCTTTACGTGATATAAATAGGTTCCACCATGCAACTAGAAGAATCCTTAGTAGAAAAGTAAAGCCACATGTTGCATCTAGTAGAAAAAAACCTTTAGTAACAATAGGTGTTGCAGATTGTAATGCACTTGTTTTGATTTCAGAGGGTGGTTTTGTACTTTTCCATGAACATTCAAATATTAACCCTAAGTCATATTTACCAAGATTCCTTAGTAAATTAAAATCAGAAAGAGAAGGGGATTTATCAGATGTTAAAGCAATTCAAGTTGCTGGTGATGATAATACTTTCTCGAGAATTGGAGAAATTTTAGATGGATATGGGATTCCTGTTGTAGAATCATATAGAGATGGGTGGAATATTGGTAGAAAAGTCTGTATTGATGATTTATCTAAAATAGGGCACAAACATATTTTTGTTTTTCCTAAACAAAGACATGTTGTTATGTATAGAATGGTTCATGAATCAACATCTGATGAAATAATTAATTATCCAGAAGAAGTTATTCTTTACGAAGAATAAATAATTTTTAGAATATAAGTGTAGGAGAAGAATACCGAAGTATTCAACATTAACCGAAGTCAATGCCCCCTACATTTTATTAATAATTTCTGATTATTTAAAGTTTTTGATTCATAATTTGTTATATCTAAAACAAGATATATTATGGTCATTTACCATTCCCACAGCTTGCATAAATGCATAACAAATAGTAGTTCCAACAAACCCAAAACCTCTTTTCTTGAGATCTTTACTCATTAAATCTGATTCATGTGTGTTTGCAGGAATGTCTTTTAATTCTTTAAATTTATTTTGAATTGGTTTGTGATTGACAAAACCCCAAACATATTTGTCAAATGAACCAAATTCTTTTTGGACATCCAAAAAAAGTTTTGCATTTTGAATTGTTGATTTAATCTTTAATTTATTTCTAATGATTCCTTTGTTATTAAGTAATCTCTCAAAATCTCTATCACCATATTTTGAAATTTTTTTTGCATTAAAATTATCAAATGCTTTTTTGTAAGTATGTCTTCTCTTGAGAATTGTACTCCAAGAAAGTCCTGCTTGAGCACCTTCTAAAATTAGCATTTCAAACAATTTTCTATCATTATGAACTGGAACACCCCATTCTTTATCATGATATTTAATCATTAATTCACTTCTTGCCCATTTACATCTTTTCATTTTAAAAATTAATAGGATGCGGGGGACAGGGTTCGAACCTGCGTAAGCACTAAGCTACAGGATCTTAAGTCCTGCCTGTTTGACCACTCCAGCACCCCCGCTTAATATCTTAAATTTAATTCCCCTTAAAAAAGTTGCTGAGTTGTGTATTTTTGAATGCTAAAAACTTTTATAAAGTAATTTCTCAAATTTATATTATTAAAAATGGCAGATAAAAATACAGAAAAAATTCAGGAATTAATGAAGCAACAAGATAAAATTAGAAACATAGCAATTGCCGCGCACATTGATCATGGTAAAACTACTTTTTCTGATAATCTTTTAGCAGGGGCTGGAATGATTTCAGAAGAACTTGCAGGAAAACAATTGGTTTTAGATTTTCATGATGATGAATCAGAAAGAGGAATCACAATTGATGCTGCAAATGTTTCAATGGTTCATAGTGTTGGTGGCGAAGATCATTTAATTAATTTAATTGATACTCCAGGACATGTTGACTTTGGTGGTGATGTTACAAGAGCTATGAGAGCTGTTGATGGATGTATTATTTTAACTTGTGCTGTAGAGGGTGTTATGCCTCAAACAGAAACAGTTGTAAGACAAGCTCTGAAAGAATTAGTAAAACCAGTATTATTCATAAATAAAGTTGATAGATTAATCAAAGAAGTTAAATTAACTCCCCAAGAAATGGAGAAAAAATTTATTTCTATTATTGATCATGTTAATGAATTAATTGAAAATATTGCTCCAGAAGGTTACAAAGAAAAATGGAAAGTTGGTGTTGGTGAAGGAACTGTTGCTTTTGGTTCTGCTTTTCATAATTGGGCTTTAAGTTTTTCATATATG
>CEPX01415107.1_pt1 | contig 13854 bp, 14 predicted proteins | sample 361361 | NCBI WGS metagenome assembly CEPX01 (sample SAMEA2619974, study PRJEB7988) | marine metagenome | biome: marine biome (ENVO:00000447); feature: mesopelagic zone (ENVO:00000213) & marine oxygen minimum zone (ENVO:01000065); material: "saline water (ENVO:00002010), including plankton... | reverse complement strand
CCGGCGATTATGGCGACTCGTACCATTGACAACTGGAAAGAACGATTGATCACCATCATGGTGACTCCTTTGATGAGTTGTTCGGCAAGACTTCCAGTGTATACCTTATTGATTGCGTTGGTAGTGCCAGACACAATGGTAGCTGGTTTCATCAACCTGAAAGGGTTGGTGCTTTTAGGACTCTACCTGATTGGAGTAGTTGCTGCTTTGTTGGCTGCGTTGGCTTTCAAGTTGTTTGTGAAATCCAGACAAAAGAGTTTTTTGGTAATGGAGCTTCCTTTGTACAAAATGCCACGTTGGAACAACCTGATTGTGACACTTTGGGAGAAAGTAAGACTTTTCGTTTTTGATGCGGGTAAAATCATTTTCAGTATTTCAATTATCCTATGGGTATTGGCATCTTTTGGTCCTGGAGACCGAATTGAGGAGGCAGTATCCCACATACCACAACCAACTACTGAAGAACAAGTAGAGGAATATGAGAAAGAAGTTTCTTCTACGAGTCTTGCTAATTCTTACATTGGAATCCTTGGTCACAGCATTGAACCGGCCATCAAGCCGCTGGGGTACAACTGGCAAATTGGTATTGCATTGATTACCTCTTTTGCAGCACGTGAGGTGTTTGTAGGATCTATGGCAACCATCTACTCGGTAGGTGAAGACTTTGATGATGAAGCCACTTTGCTGGATCGGATGCGGTCTGAAAAAATACGTGGTACGCAAGAGCCAGTCTACACTTTTGCGACAGGATTGTCTCTGATGATCTTCTATGCTTTTGCGATGCAGTGTATGAGTACGCTGGCAATTGTCCTACGTGAAACTAAAAACTGGAAATATCCATTTATACAGTTAGTCTACATGACATCATTGGCGTATATCGCCGCATTGATTACGTATCAACTGCTAAAATAATATGGCACAAACACTTCTGGTGATCGGATTATTTGGAGCAGCGGCCTTCTTTTTAGGGCGCAGATTGTATTTACAGTTTTCAGGTAAGAAACAGCCCGGCTGTGAGAAGTGTGCGGCCAAAGAAATAGCAAGCCACTAACACCACCGACGAAATTTCAATATTGAATTGAAAATGTCTAAAAAGTAGTTTCTGTCATCCTGAACTGGTTCCGCATGGCATGTCAGGATCTGACTTAAGCTACGTGGCACACTTACAGATTCTGAAATGAATGCGAACGGCTAGTTTCAGAATGACCTGATTTACAAACTTTTTAGACATCCTTAAATTGAAGTGGGTTTTGAAAGACTCACTACTTCTAGTGATATGATTACCTACCCATAGCTATTGTATGCACTAGATTTTTAAGTGAATTTTGCTATCTAGAATTATTCTAAATAATGAATAAGGAGACACCAATAGAGGAGCAGGGATTTCAGTCATTTAACCCATTTGATAAAGGTTCAATGATGGAGAGCACGGAGTGTGTTTTCAAGAAATGCTGCAAGAAGTATAAGAAGAAGGGAAGACACTGTAAGAAGTGTCCAAAGATCTAATGGAAAGTACGAAGGAGCTTATATACGAGACAGCTAACGCGTCTTTGCATCAATGTGATGCAACGGAACACTATATTCTAAACTTTGGTGGAGATACAGTGACTTTTCGTGCTTGTGAGCTCATCACCTTCAAGCGCAAGATCCAGAAAATCGACTTGGCTACTTTGCTCTCTAGCGAAACTCCAGATGTGGAAATCATTCACATGCCCCATTGCGATCGCATTTTCGCTTTATCTATTCACAATGTATTGGAGCTTAAAGACCTATTTGGTGGAGCTTTCACCATGCTGGAGCTCAACAGTGTCATCCACAGGCAGCTGGTAAGGAAGGTGTTTTGATTACACCCCTTCTTTAGAATAGTTTTAAATTATGATTCGATAAGCTCAATAATAATCTTTTATTGTTCCTTTGTTGTTGTAGAATTTAAACACTTTGAATGCTATGAAGGATATTTTAAGAAGACACTCAGTTCTCAAAGACGAGATCGTAGACATAATCAACAAACAAGTAAAAATGGAAGCTCAGTCATCTGCAGCATACCTGGCAATGGCTGCCTGGTGTGACAAAGAAGGCTATGACAATTGTGCGGAATTTTTCTTCAAACAATCTGATGAAGAACGTAAGCATCAATTGAAGTTTTTCCACTATCTTGTAGACATGGAATGCGAGGCTATCTCGCCTGCTGTAGACCAGTCACAGCATGAATTTGACAAATTGAGAAGTGTTTTTGAAACAGCACTTGAAATGGAGATTGCTGTAACAGACGCCATCCACGATATTGTAAGACTTTGCCGTAAAGAAGGAGATCTTGCAACGGAGGAATTTTTGAGATGGTTTGTTACGGAGCAAATCGAAGAAGAATACGTCGCTAGAAGATGTTTAGAATTGTTTGATGTATTGGGAGAAGATAAAATCGCTCTTGGTATGATCGAAGAAAGAATTCTAGGTGTTAGCTACGACGCTGGAGAAGCTTAAGATTAACATTCATACACCTGTAAAAGGAGAGTCATTCATTTGGTTCTCCTTTTTTTATGTCTTTTCGTGAGTAACCGCAGAGAAATGGAGGTCAGAGAGAATTTATTACAAATTATGGACTCACGAGAAGTCTTAAAAATTGTCAAGGCTGTCATTCTGAAACTAGCCGTTCGCATTCATTTCAGAATCTATTTAACCGTCTTGACTCTTGATGAAGATCCTGAAACTAGTTCAGGATGACTTCAATAATTTTTAAGACTACTTAAATACTAAATTTTGTTTTATGCCTAGTGATACCATTCCTAATGAGTATTAACTAGAAGTAGTTAGCAGTCGGTAACTACGCATAGTGTCTCAAAAACCCTTATCAATAGCGATTGATGGAATGATCTAAGCAGATCATCTTTGTATTATTTAGAACGATTCTAAATAATATGAACATCTCATCCTACGATACGTTTTTTACCCGGCTAGAAGAGCAAGTCAAAAGTGCTCCGAATAATCGTAGGCAAATTATTTCCAAAGCGATCAAGGAAACCCATTGTCCTTATCTGCTTTCCAAACTTCAAGAGCTACAACAGGCATACAAAGCCAAAGCTTTCATTATTGCATTACTATTATGTCAGTGGGTAGCTGCACAAACAACTCACAGTGTACTAGATCTGGATTCCAGTAAGCCACTAACTGGAGCTACCGTGGTGATTCAAAATGAGACTTCTTCTGAAATTTTAATTACCAGCCAAAAAGGCGAGGTTTCTATTAATCACCTTCCACCTTTTAAAATACAGATTTCACATGTGGGCTATGAAACTGTTCGAGAGGACATAACCAATGAAAATCAAGTCAGCCACTATCTAAAACCTACCACGTCTACCCTGGAAGAAGTGGTGGTAACCGGACAGTTTGAACCTCAATCTGCACGAAAATCGGTCTATCAAGTCAAGTCCATTGATTCAAGGCGCATTGAAGCACAGGCTGCTACCAATCTGCAGGAAGTACTTTCCAATGAATTGAATATTCGATTTACACGGGACAATGCCACTGGAACTTCGGGTTTAAATCTTCAAGGTTTATCAGGACAAAACATTAAAATCCTTCTGGATGGAGTTCCAATTGTAGGACGATCTGGAACAGCCAATGAAATCGATTTGTCACAAATCAATGTGCAGAACATTGAGCACATCGAGATAGTGGAAGGACCGCTTTCGGTGAATTACGGCGCAGATGCATTGGCAGGAGTAATCAATATCATTACTAAAAAGGAATCCAACTCATTGAATTTGAATGTCCAGATTCAGGAGGAGACCATCGGCAAAGGGTATAGTTGGTTTGATGATGGATTGCACAATGCGTCGGTACAGGTTCGCGGATCCATTGCTGAGAAGTGGTCTGTGGAAGGTAATGTTCGACTGAACAATTATGGAGGCTGGACTGGAACTGGAACCGAACGGGATAAGATGTGGTATCCAAAGGATCAGTTCTTTACTGGTGGTTTAATCCGATACGCTGGTAACGATTTCGATATTTACTATCGACTGGATTATCTGGATGAGACAATTACCAATCTAGGTGAAATTCAGGATTCCAATCCATTGAGAGATCCTTATGCTATCGATGAGCAATATCTCGCCAATCGCATGAATCATCAGATTCAGGCCAATGCTCATCTCAAAGACTTTACCCTCAATTCAGTTGTTTCTTTTACGGATTATGAACGGCGAACGCATCAGTTCTCTACCAATCTGGCAACTGGTTCTGAGAGTACTACAAATGATAGTGAGCAGGACACCATTTACTATTCTTCCTTTTTTCAGCGTCAGACATTAACCAACAACCAGCCATGGACTCTTGGCTCAGTGGGAATCAATATGCAGCTAGGTGTCGATTCTGATATTCAAACTGCTGGTGGTTCAACGCTTTCTGCTGGAGACAAGCACTCTACTGACTTAGGTGTTTTTACTTCTGTAGAACTGGATTGGAATCGATTGAAGGTTCGTCCAGGTGTTCGATTGATTTACAATAGTCTGTTTGAATCCAGTCCTACACCGTCTGTTAATGTCAAGTATGGTTTCAATGATCAGTTGACTTTAAGATTGGGTTATGGACGTGGTTTCAGAGCTCCTTCCATTCGAGAGTTGTATCATGAGTTCATTGATGCTAATCATAACATCGTAGGAAATGAGAATCTGAAACCTGAATATTCGCACAATGTCAATGCAGATATTGATTATCAATTGAGTGTTGATCTGAATTTCGAACTCAGCGGATTTTACAATCACATTGACAATCAGATTACCTACTTCACTCCTGCCGCCTCTAATCAACCTACTAGTTATGTCAATTTGTTTGTTTATCGTACTACCGGAGGAACATTGGAAGGTGAGTGGACAAACAATGTCCTTCAAATTAACTCAGGAGTTTCCTACATCGGTAGGTATCAGCGATTGTCAGAGTCAGAGGACGTCCCTCAGTTTGTCTTCTCTCCTAATGCAAACCTCAATGTCATCTACAGACTGTTGGATCATTGGCAACTGGCATCTTATTACCGATATACTGGAGCCAATAAAAGCTATCAACTCGTAGAAGAAGGTGATGAATCATTGCCCCAACTTCGTCAAATAGAAGGTTTCCATTTCTGGGATATGAATCTCACCCGAACCATCAAGAATTTCAAAATTACAGCAGGTGTAAAAAACCTGCTGAATGTCACATCGGTCAACAGTAACCTTTCTTCTGGAAGTGCTCATGGCGGTGGCACTGGTGCTACATCCATCGCTTATGGGCGCTCCTGGTTGCTGCGACTCAACTATCAATTTTCAAAACAATAACATTTAATGAAACACTTTATACTATCAGCTATTCTTGTAGCCACTATTTTTCTGGTTTCCTGCAATGAGGACGATCCTATTCCGGTGCCAATCAAAATCAATTTTGCATCAACGGAAGCGGGCATTTCCGGTACTACCACCGAAGTAGAAGTAACAGTAGTATTCTCCCGCTCAGTGGAAAATGCAGGGACGCTTGGTTTGATACTTAATTCTGGAAATCTGAATTATGGAGATGATGCCGATTTCTATACGGATTTGACGGAATCAACCAGTAGCTATTCACTTGACTATACAGCCGGAGCAGAATCAATTTCTTTTACAGTGACTGCTGGTTCAGGTCTCAATATTGAGCAAGATGAAACGATTTCCTTCACCATTGCTGAAATGGCTGATGATGAATTTTCAGTAGGCGAGAATGGTACAATTGAAATCACATTCGGTGAGAATTTCATCGCTGAGTCCGGTCAGGTTACACTCGATGCAGGAGGATCAGAATTCACTCAACAAGCTTATTTTGACTTTAGTAAAAACACTCAAACGACTGTAGATAAATACTCCTGGGACTTAGGATTTTATTCGGGTTCTGACAATCGTGTGACGGTCAATAATGCGGCGAATGTAATGGCCAGAGTATTGGATGTTACTGATTTGGCTGCGGTGTCTGCTGACGATACGTTAGGGTTTGCAGCTGTGATGTCTGTACCAAATTATGATCCTTCTGCCGGCGCGTCGGTTTGGATTGATGATCAGTCTGGTGACCTTTCTCTGACGGCATTCGGGGAAATAAGCGCCACCTCTGATGACGCAAAAGTGTTCATTATCAAAAGAGATGGAGAAGACAGAAACTGGAAGAAAGTGCGAGTTTATTCCACAGAATCGGGCTATACTCTTGAATTTGCAGATATTGATTCAGAAGAATTCACTACAGCTGAAATCAGCAAAAATGCGTCTTTCAATTTTGTTCACTTTGACCTGGACAATGGTGAGGTAACTACTATTCCTGAAAAAGCGTCTTGGGACATTGTTTACGGTACCTATGCCTTGCGTTATCCATTTGGTGCGGCGGCTATTCCTTATGGGTTTAAGGACTACATTCTGATCAACAGAAATGATACGCAAGTAGCCGTAGTTACTGAGTTGGAGTATTCGGCGTTTGCCAAAACAGATGTTGACGGATTGGAATTCAGTACCAACACAGATGCAATTGGTGCAGAATGGAGAGCCGGAGGTGGCCCAACTAGTGGCCCGGCAGTATACGAAGACCGATTCTTTGTTTTGAAAGACTCTCAGGGCAATCACTACAAGATTCAATTTCTTTCATTGACTGATGCCAGTGGTGAAAGAGGCTATACTGATTTACAATTCGAACTATTATAAGAATGAACAAAAGATCTTTAAGAATATTCGTATTCCTCATTCGAATTGCTCTTGGACTCCTCTTCGTGTATGGAGGAGTCCAAAAATTTATTCCAAAACCTCCACGGTCTAAAACAGAAGCTGCCGCAGAATTACCCGGGCATGTGGTGAAAATCAAAGAATACATCGGCGGCATGAAAGGAACTGGCTATTTCTGGCCTGTCCTTGGAGTAACTGAAATTGTTTGTGGTCTATTGCTCCTCAGCCAGGTATTTGCACTGCTGGGTGCGGTGATGCTTGTGCCTGTGACACTTCACATCTTCCTGTTTCACCTGTTTTTGGAACCTCACGAGCGTGGTGAGCTCTTGCTGACAGCTTTATATCTACTGGCCAATATCGGTCTAATCGCCTATGAATTTCCAAAACTGAAACCTGTTTTTCTAAACCTCAAAACGACTTAAAGAAATGAAACAACTTTTCATCATTGGTCTACTAACGCTGACCACATTGGCCTATAGCCAAAAACAAAAAAATGCAGATATCGCCTCGATCAAATCCATGTGTGGATGTTACGACATTGAGTTCAATTTTGCGGAGACTTTTAGTCCTCAAAAAGACTATGAATACCATGACAACTATAAAGCAGGTGCATTAGAATACGTTTTTGCGGTAGAAGAAAGCAAGGACAAGTTAGTGTTGCAGCATTTACTGATTGTTGGTGATTCGATGATCGTGAAGCACTGGAGACAGGATTGGTTGTATGAAAATACCAACTTGTACACCTTCGATCAAAACAGTACCTGGAACTATCAGGCTCTGGATTCAAAGGCCGTGAAAGGTCAGTGGACTCAAAAGGTCTATCAGGTTGATGATAGTCCTCGATATGAAGCTTCAGGAACCTGGATTCATGCGGATGGCAAAAACTACTGGGAGAGCTATGCAGATGCTCCATTGCCTAGACGTGAACATTCCAAAAGAAGTGATTACAATGTGATGGTGAGAAAAAACCGTCAGGAAATCACGGATTATGGTTGGGTGCATGAGCAGGACAATCAAAAGGTGATACGTACTGCTGAAAATGATGAATTGCTTGCCTGGGAAAAGGGCTGGAATACTTACACGAAAACAGCAGATTCCAAATGCAACGTAGCAAAAGAATGGTGGGCTGATAACAATCATTATTGGGCAGATGTAAGAGCTGTTTGGGATGAGCTTTTCCAAACGAAAGAGACTATTGCCATCAACATGAAAGTTGAGGATAAAGTGTTATTCCAGCGATTATTTGCTCTTGGGAAAGAAGTGAACAAAGAATCCTACAATTCTGATATTGTCAAAAATCAGATACGTGAGGCCATCCGTCTTCACTTAAAAAATGAAGAGTTATTAGCTCTCAAATAGGCTTTATGATATTCTAGTTTCGATGTTTTACAGTCCGGGATGGGCCTTCGGGCCTGTCCTTTTTTAATTTCTAAAAACATGTGTGTCAACCCAAATCAAAATACTTTAAGTGAAACGTCCAATGGCCAGGTGTACTGGTGTGAGAACTGCAAACATTTTTCGGTGATCTTTAATACCTCCTGTATGTTGTTTAAGCGATCGGACTTCAAAAGCTTTATTGACTTATTAGAATCACTAGCTGAGGAGGATTTCAAATATGTAATTGGTCGTGAACACAAAGTGCTTCTTAAAAACAATTTCTCCACTGTGGGTATAGCTTTATCCGTCGATGAAGCATTAGAACTAGTGGATTTAATGGCAGAAGGGATTCTGATCTACGAAGCAAACCGTCTTATTTCAACTTAGCTAACTAGCGCTAGTGTCACTAGTGGTGCTACTTATAGCTAACTATGACTACTGCTAGGGATAAAGGCTAGCTAGATCTAGTACGCTCAAAAACCCTCACCAATAGCGATTGACTTAGAAGAGTCTCCAATACACTTTTGCACTGTTGTTTAGAAACGTTCTAAATAAGCAAAGAGCAAATGAGACCAACCTTCCTTTTTGTACTTTTTTTAGCTTCTGGCATTACTGCCTGGGGACAAATGACACTTGGTGGTCAGGTGATTGATCAATCGGGAGTTGGAATTCCAGGTATTACCGTTCAGGTAAAAGGAAGTAGCAATGGAGTTTCTACTGATGTTGAAGGAAACTTCCGTTTGAAAAACCTCTCAAAGGGTCCCATGACGCTAATGTTTTCAGGAATTGGTTTTCAAGAACAAGAATTAGCCGTTCAACTGGAAAAATCTTCCAGAATTGACCCAGTTAAATTGAAGGAAAGCACTACAGAGCTGAGTGCCGTTCAGGTAGTTGGTAAAACAGAAACTGCTGAAGTGCGAGAGCAACCCTATGCAGTTTCGGTCGTGGACGTAAAACCTCTGAAAGTCCAAAATTTGGATGTCAATCAGGTGCTTGGAACTGTTTCAGGAGTTCGTATCAGAGAACAAGGCGGACTGGGATCAGCTTTTGACTTTTCGTTGAATGGGTTTACCGGTAAACAAGTGAAGTTCTTTTTGGACGGAGTGCCGATGGATAATTTTGGCACCTCCTTATCACTCAATAACATCCCGGTCAATATGATTTCTGGGATAGAGGTCTACAAAGGTGTGGTGCCGGTTCACCTTGGAGCAGACGCATTGGGTGGAGCTGTCAATGTGACTACTGATCAGAATGTGAGTAATTTCATCAATGCTTCCTATTCTATCGGGTCATTTAATACACACCGTGCCTCTCTACTTGCTCGCTACACGGAAGCTAAGACAGGGCTGACTTTCAATGCCAATCTCTTTTACAATTATTCCGATAACAACTTCCGCATGCGTGGTGTGGAAGTGCCTCGACCAGATGGTTCAGGCAAAGTGGATACAGTAGATGTAGATCGTTTTCACGATGCCTATGTATCTAAAACAGCTCAACTAGAGATCGGAGTGGTCAACAAACCATATGCAGATCGCTTATTTATTGGATTGATCGCCTCTGGCAACGAAAAAGAGATTCAGACTGGTCTCAACATGCAAGATGTCTTTGGTGAAGTGACCACTGAGGATAAAGTGCTAATCCCAACGTTGAAATACGTCAAAGAAGATCTGTTTATTCCTGGATTGGACTTGCGTGCATATGGAATGCTCAATCACCGTGAAGCTATCCGAATAGATACCAGTTCAAGAACCTATAATTGGTATGGCGAGTACACCACGAGAATCAACAACGCAGGGGAGTTTTCCTATAACAAGTCCCTATTTGTATTCGAAGATGATTCGGAGTTGGCAACTGCCAACTTGAGTTATTCATTGAACGAGCATCACTCCTTTTCACTAAATCATACTTACAGCAAATTTACCCGAGTTGGGCAGGACAGCATGCGCCAATACAGTGAAGTGCCTTTCACCACACCGAATACTATACGCAAAAACATTTCTGGATTTGCTTATAACCTGTCCCTTTTGGATGGAAAATGGAAGACTTCATTCTTTACGAAACTCTTCATGATGAACTCCAATACGCAGGTTGAGAATGAGGAGTCAGGCGAGTTGGAGACTTATGAAATTGATTTCAATTTGAATGGTTATGGGGTAGCTTCCACTTATTTCATCACACCGTGGGCTCAGCTTAAGCTCTCCTATGAGAATACGTATCGATTGCCGGAAGGTGAAGAAATGTTTGGGAATGGCTTGACTGTATTCCCCAACACAGAACTAGAGCCTGAGCAGAGTGACAACTACAATGTAGGCTTTTTGGTCAGTAAAGTGTATCCAGAACATTCCATTCGATTCGAAGGAAATTACCTCTACAGACAAGCTTCCAATTTCATCAGATTGGATGCATCACAACCAAGAAATTCCAATTACCTCAATCAGGCTCGGGTGAATTTGACGAGCTACGAAGCTGGTGTTAAATACACATACAAAAGACTGGCCAATATTGGCATCAATTTCACCAAGCAAAAGAACATCAATGCGGATGAGTCGGACCGATTGTATCAGGATGACCTACCCAATCAACCATTCCTTTTTTGGAATGCGAGCGCAGGATTTCAGTTTCAAAATGTGGGATTGCCAGATAGCAAGCTGTCATTCAATTGGATGACGGTATTTGTGGACAAGTTTTACTGGAAATGGCCAAGCCAGGGAACGCGACGCTACAAATATGATATCCCTAGTCAATTGTCTCACAATTTGTCTGTGTCTTACTCCTTTGGTCAGGGGCAGTACAATGCTTCACTGGCATGTAATAACATCACCAACGCGGTGGTCTACGACAATTTCGCCATGCAAAAACCAGGAAGGGCTTTTAGCCTGAAGCTGAGCTACTTCCTTTCAAAATAGATATAACAAAAGATTAAAACATAATACTAATGACAACCAACAAATTCAATATCTGGGCACTACTTGCCCTACTGACAATAACCACACTTAGTTCATGTGAGACTGACGAGCCAGATCCGGAAGAGGGAGAAGAAGGCTGGACAGGCTATGTTTTGGGTTTAAGAGCTACAGAAGGTGATGCTTCTGCAGACTATATAGTAACAGCTGATGATTTGATGACTGGAACGATCACTTCTGAAGGTCAGGGAATCGAGCAAGCAGGCTGGTCCTATTACACGAGCTTAGGGGATAATTATTTCTCAATTGGCTATACGCTCAATGAGTGTATCGGATACAAAGTAGATGCTGGTGAGTTGTACCTCAACTCCAAGTTCATCTTTGAGAGAATTGATGTCGTTGGTGAACTGGATGATGAGACGTTCCTGGCAATTGGAGCACCCTGGGGTGGTGGATCTTATGACTGCCAATTACAAGTAGTCAATGCTGAAGATGTGGCGATTACCAACACCGTGACACATCCCATTTATGAGTCTTTCTACTTCGTTGATTCTCTAAATGAAGAGGTACAGTTGAACGCCTGGCCAACTTCGATTTACAGAGCTGATGACAAAGTATATATTTCATTATATCCACTTCACGGTACTTCATGGGAAACTCCAGTAGTTGATAAGGCCTTCGTAAGTGTGTTTTCTTATCCTGAGTTGGAGTACATCAAGACTTTTGAAGATGATAGAACCAGTCCAATTGGTTACTATGGTGGTCAGCCATCTTTGGTAGTAGATGATGAAGGTGACATTTTCACGATCTCTTCTTCTTCTTACTTTGCTGGGTTTACGCATGTGAACCAGCCATCAGGAATCTTGAAAATCAATGCTGGCGAAACGGAGTTTGATGAGGATTACTTCTTCAACGTAGAGGAGGATTATGGCTACAAAATTCTGAATGCAAAATATGTAGGCAATGGCAAAGCAGTAGCACGAGTGTCGAATGCAGATGAGGACATCTCAAGAGATTATCAGTGGGCTGCCTTTGGTAACTATGATGTGCTTAAGGTTGTGATCATCGATTTGGATGCTCAAACACTTACTGAAGTATCTGACATTCCTGTACATGCTGGCCAATACCAAACACCATATTTATTGGAAGACGGTAAAGTATATATGTCTATCAGACAAAATGAAACTGGTGAGGCTTATGTCTACCGAATCGATCCAGAAACAGCAACTGCTGAGCGTGGTGCAGAAATCGACGGAATCGAATTGCAAGGTATTTTTTCACACAAGTAACAAGATAGTTTCTTGAGAAGCCGGGGTGGGTTTATGCCCATCTCGGTTCTTGATCTTTATAACGATGAAGAATAAATTAAAAATTTGGGTGACAGCATTCATGCTCGTTATCGCTAGCCAGGTGTCTGCTCATTATTTGTGGGTAGAAACTGCTGAAACAGGTAAAATCGGGAAATCTCATCAGGTGCAAGTGTTCTTTGGCGAGTACACTTACGGTGTGATCGAAGATCCGAATGGAGAGAATTTCGAAAACGTCAAAAACTTCCAGTTATGGGTAGTGGCTCCATCGGGAAAGAAAACAGCAATTGAAACCACAGCTGGGAAAGAGTCTTTTGTAGGGACATTTACTCCAACTGAAAATGGCACCTATACGGTTGTTCTCAACAACAACGAAATTGATGTTATTGACTACACACAGTATGATTTTGGCATATTCAAAACACACTATCACTCTACAGCTAAAGTTGTTGTGGGTAAAGAGGTTGAATCTACTGAGTCAACTAATGCCGATGGTCTTGTGGTGATCAACTCCTCTGCTTCCACAGGGACTAAAAATGGAGAGGTCATTCTCAACGTGCTGTACAAAGGCAAGCCTGTAGAAGGACAAGAAGTAGCAGTTTACATCTCGGATTTATGGAGCAAAAAATTGTATACAGATGCAGATGGAAAGGTGAGTTTCACACTTCCATGGGAAACTCGCTACACTGTGGAAACTACCAAAAAAGAGGAAGTTCCAGGTACATACAAAGGAGATGATTATGAGTTCATCTGGCACTGTGCAACCTATGGCCTGAGCTTGAGCAAATGATTTCATTGGCCACATATCTTACCTTTTTAGGGTTTTGGTTTTGTTATCAGACTTCCCAAAGAGCCGTTTTGGCTACACCGAACAAAGTAGAGATGTGGCTCAGATCAGATCGTATAAAAGGCAACTCTCTGGGAGTTGTCTTGCTGTTTTCTGGTCTCCTTCTGTGTATAATGGTATTTGGTTTAGGCTCCGGAGTGTTCTCCTTTCTGATCCTGCTTACCTGTGTGGCCAGTTTGGTGATTGTGTTAGCTCCGATTCAATATATCAATCTTAGAGTAGCCACGATTTCGGGATTGATTTTATTAACGATAGAGATATTCATTCATGCCAGCAAATAAGAAATATTTCAGCAGTCCACTTCAGCGCTTTGCCAAGATATCTGCGGGATTCATCGGAGGATATTTTGTCACTGTAAGTTTTTTCATGACACTGTCAATGTTGCTAGACAGAGCAGGCACCATGGTCACACTAGTTTTTGGTGGTTTCATCATGTGGGCGGGATTAATGATTTGCGCCTTCCTTATCAAAAATGGATGGGTGACCTGGGGCCTGTACTTTTTACTCACGCTCATTTTTTCAGCCATATTTTACTTGAATTACTCACATTAGCCAGATGAGTAACAGAATTTACAATATCCTTTTTCATACTCATACAGTTAGTGGCCTGGTGATTAGTGTCGCATTGTATGTCATCTTCTTTGCTGGATCCATTAGCTTTTTTAGAGATGACATCATCGCCTGGGAAAGAGGTCAATCCATAGCTCCGGATACCC
>CEPX01045278.1_pt1 | contig 13855 bp, 12 predicted proteins | sample 361361 | NCBI WGS metagenome assembly CEPX01 (sample SAMEA2619974, study PRJEB7988) | marine metagenome | biome: marine biome (ENVO:00000447); feature: mesopelagic zone (ENVO:00000213) & marine oxygen minimum zone (ENVO:01000065); material: "saline water (ENVO:00002010), including plankton... | reverse complement strand
ATTTATTTTAATCTCTTGAGAATATCTTCTCGCAATTTTTCTACGAATATTATTTAATTTGTCCAATTTTTTTAATTGTACTAAACCAATCGCTGCTGAAAATTCATTCATATAATAATTATTGCCAATTTGTTTTATATCATAATCTGTATTTTTTCTATTTGTAATTCCACACCATCGTTTTGCACATAATAAAGTTCGAATTTTTTTATGATTTCTATCATTAATAGAAATTAATCCACCTGTAGGCATTGCTAAATTCTTTATGGGATGAAAGCTGAAGCACACTGCGTTTCCGTACGAACCAATTTTTTTATTTTTGTATTTGGCACCGGCAGCATGAGCAGCATCTTCTATAATTTTTAGATTGTATTTTTTTGAGAGAGAATTTATTTTGTCAATATTGCACGATAGCCCACCAAAATGAACAGGTAATAGAACTTTAGTTTTTTCAGTTATTGAATTTTCAATTTTCTCTGTATCAATATTTAATGTGTAAGGATCAACATCTACAAAAACAGGTTTCCCACCATTCATGATAACCGCATTAGCGGTAGCTACAAATGTTAAAGATGGAAGTATGACCTCTTTATTTTTTATATCATAGATTGAAAGTGCCAAGTTCAGTGCGGCTGTTCCACTATTAACTGCAATACAGTTTTTTGAATTTACATATTTTTTGAATTTTTTTTCAAACTCGAATACTTTTCCTGTCCCAGCGCCAGATGCCCAAAATTTGCTTTTCAAAACACGTTTTATAGCATTTTCTTCATCTTTTCCAATACCTGGTTCAAATAACTTAATTTTTCTTTTCATATTAAATCAAAAAATACCTAAAATTAAAATCTGTTATCATTAATTTGTGGGTAGGTTATTAAATTTAGGTAAAAAAACCATGAACATGAAAGGAAATAAAATCTTTATTCGTGTTGACTCAGGAATTGAAATTGGTGCTGGTCATGCCATACGTTGTTTATCTCTTGCACAAACTCTTAAAAAAATGAATTTTGATTTATGTTTTATTTCAAAAAAAACTAAAGGTAATATTTCGAAACTTTTTGTGGATAAGGGTTTTCCAGTTTATTATATACAAGACAACCATTCAAAATCAAAAAAGAGTGAAATTATTAGAAACGATGCAAAGCAAACTGCTAAAATTATAATCAAACATCAGACTGAATCATCTTGGATATTAGTTGATCATTATGCTTTAGATTTTAAATGGGAAAAAACTCTACGAAAATATGTTAACAAAATTATTGTTATAGATGATTTGGCAAGAAAACACGACAGTGATTTATTATTAGATCAAAATTATAATGACAATTTAAAGACTAGATATGATAAGTTAGTTCCAAGAAAATCCATTAAATTGTTAGGACCTAAGTATGCATTACTAAGAGATGAATTTTCTATTCTGAGGAAAACCGTGAAGTCCAGAAAAAATTTTAAGAGGATTTTGATATCATTTGGTGGAAGTGATCCTACAAATGAAACTGAAAAAGTTTTATCTGCAATAAAAATTCTAAAAACTAAAAAACAGTTTCTTAAAGAGGTTAATGTTGTTATAAGCGGTTCAGACAAAAACAAAAATAGAATTAAACAATTATGCAATTCTATTCCTAGTACTAAATTTTATCAAAATGTATACAAAATCGGCAAATTGATGTATAAAGCGGATCTAGCTATAGGTGCAGGAGGTAGTTCAATATGGGAACGGTTTTGTTTAGGTCTTCCAACAATTGTTTCAGTAGTAGCAAAACATCAACAAGAAACTACTGAATCTTTAGCAAAAAATGAGTGTTTAATCAATGTGGGTCTAGCAAAAAATCTGTCAATTAAAAAATATGTAGAAATATTTGAAAACCTTGACATTAAAAAACTGCAAAAAATATCTAAAAATTCCTTAAAAGTTGTTGATGGTCATGGTTGCGTTCGTGTTGCTAAAAAGATTAGGTTATTACAATCTACTTGTTGATAAAATGTATGACTGAAATTAAATTAAATAATCATCTGATAGGTCATGGTTGTCAGCCATTCATCATCGCTGAGGCAGGGATTAATCATAATGGTGAGATTGAAAATGCATTAAAGATGATTGATGTTGCAAAGACTGCAGGTGCTGATGCTATTAAATTTCAAACTTTTGAGGCGTCAGGAATTGTTGTTGATTCATCATTGACTTTTACATACAAATCACAGGGAAAAGAAATTACTGAATCTATGTTTGAAATGTACAAGAGGTGTGAATTTTCAAAAGCAGAATGGATTAAAATTAAACAAATGTGTGATGAAAAACAAATATTATTTTTATCTACTCCGGAAAATCGTTCTGATCTTGATTTATTGCTTGAACTAGGTATTCCTGCAATAAAAGTTGGTTCTGATGATTTCACTAATATTCCTTTATTGAAAGATTATGCTAGTACCGGTTTACCTTTGATAATTTCTTGTGGTATGGCTAACCTGAACGAAATACACCAAACATTAAAGGCTATAGGCTCATTAGAAAAATATCCAACAGTTTTGATGTTTACGACATCAGAATATCCAACTATTTCCATGAATGTAAATTTATTAAAACTAAAAACGCTAGCAAAATCCTTTCCAAAAATTCCATTAGGATATTCAGATCACACGCAAGGAATTTTAGCTTCGTCTCTTGCCGTCGCTTTCGGTGCTAAAGTATTTGAAAAACATTTTACACTAGAGAAAAATCTGCCAGGGCCTGATCACTGGTTTTCTGAAGATCCAGAGGGTTTAAAAAATTGGGTTGATTCAATTAGAACCGCGGCTATCATGCTAGGTTCTGAAGAAGTTAAAGCTACTGAAAAAGAAGAAAAAACAAAAATTTTAGCAAGAAGGAGTGTTATAGCTTTGTCTGATATCAAACAGGGTGAATCATTCAATCAAAATAATATTGGCTTAAGAAGACCTGGTAATGGATTACCAGCTGTAATGATTGAAGAGATTTTTGGAAAAAAGTCTGCTAAAAAAATTTCAAAGGGTGATTTGCTTAAAATTGGTGATTTTATATGATATTTATCTCACATTTGAATATAATTGTGTATTAAAATACTTAAATGGGTTATAGGAATTTCAAGCAACAAAAAATGTACCAACCAAGAAAAAATAAAATTTCTCTAAAAAAAATAGCTAAATTTTTAAACGCTAGTTATACTGGAAAAGATTTCGATATAACTTCATTAAGTTCTCTTAATAATGTTAAAAATAATTCTTTACTTTTTTATTCAGAACTGGCAAATTTCCAATTTAAGATAAAAGACAATGTTCATTATGATCTGAAAAAATTAGAAAAATTCAAAAACATTGCAATTATAGCTACAAATGAAATTAAAAATAAATTAAATATTCCAGTAATTTCTTCAAAAAATCCAAGGCTTGATTTTCAACGTGTTGCAATGGAATTTTTTACGGAAAATGAATTTAATCCTAGTATACACAAAACTGCTGTTGTTGAAAAGAGTTCAACTATTGGAAAGGGTGTTTACATTGGTCCACATTGCTATATAGGAAATAATGTAAAAATTGGCGATGGAACCAAGATACTTGCTAATGTATGTATTTATGGTAAAACAGAAATTGGCCTAAACTCTGTGATACTATCCAACACTACAATTGGTAGTGAAGGCTTCACCTTTTACTATGATGCTGATGAATTTTTTCATTTTCCACATTTGGGCTCTGTTCTAATTGGAGATAGTGTTTGGATTGGTTCCAACTGTACTGTAGAAAAATCTCAGATCGATCAAACTATTATCGAGGATCATGTAAAAATTGATGATATAGTTCATGTCGGTCATAATTCTATTATAAAAAATGCTGCCCAGATTACTGCTGGAAGTGTCATTAGTGGCAGGGCAAAAATAGGAAAAGGTTGTTGGATTGCCCCAAATTCAGTCATAGATGCAGGTTGTGAAATTGGAGATGGTTGTATTGTTGGTACTGCAAGTTTAGTTATGTCCAATTTTCCAAAAAATTCTGTAATAGCTGGTTCTCCCGCTAAATTTTTGAAAAAAACGAAATCTTGATCTTGTCAAATATGAAGTTCTTAGCAAAATTTAATTTCAGCCATTAAGGGTTTTGTGCTATGATTAATTCGGTAAAGGCAATACTTGGTGAATTAGATTACAGAATAAATTCTGCAGATACCCAATTAGCAGAATTTTTTAATGAAAATGGTTATTGTGTTATTCCAAAATCTGATATTTTAAGTGAAAATATTGATGAGTATAGACGAATTATTGATTCATTACTGCAAAAAGAATCTTGGCGAGGTGGTTGGGAAGGAAAAGAGGAATACATCAAATACCAAAAAGATTTTCAGCCAGGAGCCAACAGACTAGGAAATCTATTCAATAAACACGATTTATTTCTAGAATTACTTACTGAAAAAAACATTCTAAAAATTGCTTATGTGATTCTAGGTGATGATATCAAAGTTGGTGCTTTAGATATGCGAGAACCTAAAAAAGGAAGTGGTCTACAAGGTCTTCATATAGATTGGATTCCAAAGAAAAGTGAAGATATAAGAACACAAAATATAGTAGCTATGCTTTTTCTAGATGATGCGGATAAGAATAATGGTCATATACGTATTGTACCAAAAACCCATAAAAAAATTGGATGGATTGAGGAAAATCAAGATCAGACCTCATCACACCCTGATCAAATGTATCAGGATGTAAAAAAATCAAGTATTATTCTAATGGATGCAAATCTTTGGCATAGTGGAACAACTAATACTAATGGAAAGAGAAGACGCGCGTTGTTTTTAGATATCAGGCGCAGAGAAACGCCGCAATTATTGAATCAAAGAATCTATTTGGATGAAATTACACAAAAAAAACTGACTAGTATTCAAAAATTTTTGTTAGGAGTTGGTGATAATGATACGGTTTTTGAAGATAGAGTTTACACTGCAGGAAATATGTATAGGAAACAATTCAAAACCGATAATTTTGGAAAGGTGCATGAATTAAAAACTAAGATTTGCTAATTGCTATTCCTACACCACAAACAAAAAAATATTTTTTACATACAAACTCCTTATAAGTAAAATCATTCTTACGTCTGAATTCATTCCATGCCTTATTAACATCAGTATATTCAAGACTATGGATGTCATGTGCTATCAATATACCACTATCTGATAACATTCTAGAATAATTATCAAGGTCTTTTTTTACATCTTTATACTCATGACCTCCATCAACAAAAATTAGATCGTAAGGTTGAAATTTCTTTATAATTTTCAAATTCTCTTTTTTATCTGACTTTCCACAAACTAATGTTAAATTTTTTCTTCTCAAATTTGCTAGTAAATCTGTTGAACTCATATCAGGAGTAAAATCATCTATTCCTACAATATGATCAAAATTAAAAAATTTATTTAATATAGTGTTTAACTTACCAGAGCTATATCCAACTTCTAAAAAATTACGAATTTTTTTTCCATTCTTCTTTTCATAATTTTTTAAAAAGTATATGAAATCAGATAATTCTTCAGGATTATGCATTAGATGAGTTCTAGTTCCATCAAACATTCTATATCCACCAAATTCTGCGTTTGTTTGATATCTCAAAAATTCTCTGAGATCTTCCTTATCTTTTTTTGTTTTCAAATCTCCGAACACATATTTGTCAATTTTCATTTAAAAATGATGTAAAATGATACCTTTTAAAAATAATTACTTATTTGATAGATAAGGAAGATGAATACTAGCGAATTTGAAAAAATACTAGAAAAATTTGATATGAAGAATCTGAAGGATTTTTCTGTAAATTACCTTGGAACTAATACATCTAGAAACATATCTTCGTCTGATGAAAAAACATATGGCATAAATGATGCTGAAATTAAAGCTGTTACTCCAATAGATCAAACTTTACTAGCAAAGATAAAGATATCAGATCGATTAGAATATGAAGAAAAGGTATCTACCTTAAAAAAAGCTCAAGATTCATGGAAAAAAATTCCTGCACCAAAACGTGGAGAAATAATTAGATTGTTTGGAGACGAACTGAGAAAATCTAAACAGGAATTAGGAAAACTGGTTTCTATTGAAAGCGGAAAAATTTTACAAGAAGGTTTAGGTGAAGTGCAAGAAATGATAGATATTTGTGATTTCGCTGTCGGATTATCAAGACAGCTATATGGTTTAACAATGCCATCTGAACGCCCAGGCCATAGAATTCAAGAAATTTGGCATCCGCTTGGAGTTTTGGGTATTGTTACTTCCTTTAATTTTCCAGTTGCAGTATGGAGTTGGAATTTTACATTAGCAACAATTTGTGGTAATGCTACATTATGGAAACCTTCGCCTAGAACACCGTTAACTGCTATTGCTTGTTATAGAATATGGCAACAAGCAATAAAGCGTTCACAACATGATAGTTCAACAGAAAACATATTCAAAATTATTATTGGAGATAAGGAACAGGCTGAGTGGATAGCAAAAGACAAAAACATTGATTTAGTAAGCTTGACTGGCTCCACCCAAATGGGTAAGACATTAGGTAAACATGTTACTGAAAGATTTGGTAAACTGATCCTAGAGTTGGGTGGAAATAATGCTATGATTGTAACACCAAGTGCAGATTTGAAACTAGCAATTAGAGGAATAATTTTTTCAGCTGTTGGAACATGTGGTCAAAGATGTACAACGTTAAGAAGAGTTATAGTCCATAATTCCATTTATAGTGAACTCGCTTCTGAGTTAAAAAAATATTATAAAACCATTAAACTTGGTAATCCATTAGAAGATGATGTTTTAATTGGACCGATGATTAGTGAAGAATCTTTTAATCAAATGCAGAATGTTTTACAGGAATGTAAGAATGTAGGGGCGATTGTCACAGGTGGTGATAGAGTGGATATTAATGGTGGTTCAGGAATTTATGTGAAACCAGCCATAGTAGAATTAGAAAAAGTTGAAGAAATAACTAAAACTGAAACTTTTGCGCCGATATTATATTTAATGCCATATAGTACTATAGATGAAGCAATTAAAATACAAAATGATGTACCACAGGGCTTATCATCTTGTATTTTTTCACGGGATTTATTAGAAACTGAACTATTTGTTGGCCCAAATGGTTCTGATTGCGGAATTGTGAATGTAAACATTGGTCCAAGTGGTGCTGAAATTGGTGGGGCGTTTGGTGGTGAAAAAGAGACCGGTGGTGGACGCGAGTCAGGCTCAGATTCGTGGAAATCATATATGAGACGTTCCACAGTAACAACAAATTTCTCATCTGAATTACCGTTATCTCAAGGTATTAATTTTGATGTTTAACTAGTACTAAATTTTTGAATTAGATCTGCTGAATTTTAATTCGTAGTAAAGTATTAGTGTAAATAATTTTGATTTGTGGTAAATGAATTCAAAAATAATTTTTTGGGAGAATGACGCATTAGGCTTTATAGGACTTCCTAAAACTCTGCAGGAGAAATATAATTTTGATATTTATGCAATTCTAGATATTACTGATAAACAAAAAAAATTTTTCCAGAAGCAAAAATTAATTAATTTTTCAAAAATTTGGTATTTTCATGATCATATCTCAAAAAAAATAGAAAGACCTAACATAGAATATTTAAAATTAATTGAAAAAAAATACAAAATAGACATTTCAACACTTATAGCTAACGAACGTTTTTTTAATAAATGGAATCAGTATTACAAATTTTCATCTGATGAAAAATTATCAATCCTTGAACAAGAATGTAAGTTATTTGAAAAAATACTGGATGAGGTACAACCTGATTTTTTAATTACATTTTTTACAAATTTACATCATAATCATCTTTTCTATGAAATCTGTAAAGCCCGTGGTATCAAAGTGTTAATGATCAGACCATCAAATTTTTTTGCTAAGCATATCATATCTAGTGAATTTCATTCGATGGACAACCCACCAACTAATGATAAATTTCATTTTAATTCTCTAGTAGACGTACAAAATCATTTGAAAAAACAAAGTCCTGCCCGTAGGACAAAACTTCAATTTAATACTTTCCAAGCATCTAAAATTAATTATTTAAAAGCCATTGTAAAATTTTTAGTTTCAAGCAACACTAACGTTAAAACACATTATACTTACTATGGTAGATCAAAATTTGCGGTTTTAATATATACGATTTTTAATACAATAAAAAAAAGATACAGAGAATTTTTTATTAATAAAAATCTAATACGTGGTATTAATAACAAAAAACCATTAATTTATTTTCCATTGCAAGTGGAACCTGAAAGAACAATACTAATCGCAGCGCCAAATTATACTAACCAAATAGAGGTTATTACAAATATTGTAAAATCATTACCTTCAGGATACGAACTATACGTGAAAGAACATCCAGCCAGCGGCGTTTTCCGTGAATGGCGTTCCGTAAATGATTATAAAAAAATTATGGAACTGCCAAATGTAAAATTAGTCCATCCTTCAGTCAAATCTGAAGATTTGATTAAAAAATCTTCATTGGTTATTACAATATCTAGCTCATCTGGTTTTGAAGCTGCATTTTACAACAAACCATCAATAATTTTTTCCGATTTGGACTATTCAATTCTTCCTTCTGTCCACAAAATTAAAGCAATTGATGAACTTCCTGTAGCAATAAAATCATCATTAAAAAAAGAAGTTAAGATTTCAGATTTGAATTATTATATTAATTTGATAGAAGAAAATTCATTTGAACTTGATTTTGATAGTATTGATACAGATTTTTATCAGAATTTCCATTATGGGGGTTTTTTAGCAGATGTAGAAATACCGATTGAGAAAATGAGGCTTTTTTTGGAACGACACGATGCTGATTTTGATAAAATAGCTGCTGAATGTATAAAAAAAATTCAGTATTGATTATAAGAATTGTTCATATATAGATCAGAAATAGTGAAAAACGGTAATGCCGCAATCTAGAATAGCACCACAATTTGGCAGTAGAGAACATGCGTTCACTGTATTATCAGGCGATGGTATGATGATTTCTACCAAGGAACATGGAACATTATTTGATGCGGTTGCTGGCTATTGGTATAACATACTTGGTATGAGACATCCTGAACTTCTTGAGGTAAAACGAAAGATAGGTGGCACGGCTACTCATCTCTATGAGGAATATACAAATCCGTTTGCTGAAGAACTTGCAGAGTTAATTTGTAAGCGCACATCTATGTCACAGCTTCTTTTCTCTGCCACTGGTAGTATGGCCTGTGAAAATGCTCGTAAAGAAGCTGTAAAGTATTTTCAAGCAAAAGGTAAGACTGAAGAAGAACTTGTGTTTGTTACAATAAACGGAAGTTATCATGGTTCTGTTGGGGAGATGTTAAAGTGGATAGACCCAGTAAAAAATCAATATTCAATTGATGCACCTATTTATGAAAAGAAAGATCAAATTGATGAAATTATAGATGACCTGAAGCAAAAAGTCGAACTTGCAAAATCTAATGGTAAAACTATAGCAGGTTTTTTCTACGAGCCGGTAATGGGTGTTAGAGGATCAGTCCCACTTCCCCAAAAATACATGACTGGAATTGCAGAAATTTGCAAGCAAAATGATATACTTTTGATTGCTGATGAGGTTACAACTGGTATTGGTAGAACGGGTAAATTTTTCTACAGTGATTCTTTTAGCATAAAACCTGATATTGTGTGCTTTGGAAAAGCAATAAGTGCAGGACATTACCCGGTTGCTGTTACCCTGTTTAATGAAAAAATAATTAATGCGTGGGATAAATTAGAACAACAAGGTATACCTTTCTCAAAAATTCATAGACGAGGTAACAGTATTACGGGCACACAAGAGGCATGTGCACTTGGGTTAAAAGTTCTTGAAATTATAGAACGTGATAATCTGATCCAACAAGTTAATGAAAGAGGCAAATATGCTCTAGGAAAATTAAAAAAAATAGAAAAGTATTCTAGTGTCAGAGAAATACGAGGTACTGGACTTCTAATCGGAATAGATGCCACAGATTCTGATTTAGTTAAAAATACTGTAACACCAGAAATGAGAAAGCGTGGAATCAATATTCTTCCTGAGGGTAGGGTTATAATGTTTAATCCAGCATATATTATATCTGAAGATCAAATTGATAACTTCGTAAATATTCTAAGTGAAGTTTTACCAGAATGATGACTTATTATCACAAAAAATTAAAAAAAATAAAAAATCTTGGTTGTGTTGATTGTATGAAAATTAAACATGGTGGAAAAGATGTAATTTTAAAACTAGTTGATGAATCTGAAGAAACAATAAATCTTTTGACCAAATGGAGAGAAAAATACAGAAACATGTTTGCTACAGATTTTACTATTACTGAAGAAAAAACAAAGATATGGATTAAAAAAGACATTTTAGGAAATCCTGAAAAAATTATGTTTGTCATATACGTGGATAATAAAAAAATAGGAATTATTAGTACTTCACAATATGATGAAAATACAAATTCTGCAATTTTGGATACAATGATGAAGGAACCGACATTTAATTTACCAGGACTCATGACTGTTGTTGAAAAAGTATATCTAAGATGGATGTTTGATGAATTAAATTTATCAAAGATAACCGGGTTTTTATTTTCAGATAATAAAAAAATGATGAATATTCACAAAAAATGTGGTTGGGTTATGGTAGATGTAGTTCCGATTCAAAAAATTTCAACCGAGGAAGGTACTAGATGGGAAAAAACTACTTTAAAATCAGATGTTATGAATGTAGAAAGATATTTCAATTTAATTGAATTAACGAGAGAAAACCTAATGAAAAGTTTTGGTGATGTCGAATATCAATTTATTGGTGATTGATTTGAAACTGGATAAAAAAGTTGTCTTAATTACAGGTGGGAGTCGTGGTATAGGAAAGGCAATTTCTAAACTATTTGTTGATGAGGGAGCGGATGTAGTAATTACCTCAAAAAATAAAAAAAAATTACAGCAGACATCAAAGGAGCTGGGAAATTTATTTTTTGTTGCTGGTGATATTAAAAATGAAAATGATGTAAAAAATGTAATTAATAAAACAATTAGGAAATTTGGTAGGATTGATATTCTAGTAAATAATGCTGGTTTACTGCCAAAAATGAAGCCATTACATCAAATCTCTGAAAAAGAATGGAATGAAATTATTGATGTAAATCTAAATGGTCAGTTTAGATTTACTAAATATGTTATCCCACATATGAAAAAAAATGGGGGTTCAATCATCAATATCTCATCAGATGCTGGTCTAAAGGCATTTGAAAATTTTTATGCTGATGCATATGTTGCGGCAAAAGCGGCGATCATACTTCTTACCAAATCATGGGCTCTGGAATATGCTAAGAACAACATACGTGTAAATTGTGTTTGTGCAGCAGTAGTTGATACTGATATGTCAAGATCACTTTGGTTAAACACCAAAGAACAACGGAAAAATACTGCGGCAGAACATCCTCTGGGACGAATTGGCTCAGCGGAAGATGTGGCTAAAGCTGTACTATATTTTGCATCTGATGATTCATCTTGGACTACTGGTGCAATTTTGCCAGTGGACGGTGGGGTATCAGCAAAATAATAATGTAATAAAATTTTTTATAATTTTATTTGAAAAACTTCTAAATTTTTTCAACTTCTACTATATCTAAACCAAAACCCATTGTAATTCCAATTAGTAAACCTTTTCCCAATATTGAATTATTTTGGAACATTGCCTTTTCAAGAACCGTAGGTATGCTTACTCCTGTGAGGTTTCCGTATTCCCTAAGTGTATCATATGATTCTTGAATCTGATTATTATCTAATTTATATAGATTTTTGAATCCGTCTAAAATTTTTAGGCTTCCTGTATGTATCATAACTTTTTTTTGTTCTGCCATAAAACCTTCTGCTAATTTTTCATCATAACATTCTATATCATGACCTAGTGACTTGGCCAAAACTTTTTTTGAATATGCTAACGATCTTTCTAAAATATCACTCTCTGCAGTAAGTTCATGTTTATACATATGATTTGATGTATTTCCAGTTAATCTGACAGATGCCTTTCTATAATCAGAATTATCAAAATTTACTGCGTGAGTGATTTTACCAATTTTTACTGCGTTATCTTCAGAATCAGGCTGACTCATAACAAAAGCTGCAACACCATCCCCGAACAAAAATGAAAACATTGTTGAAACCCATTTTGAAATTTGTTTTTCACGGTCAGGCTGATTCTTACTAATTTCTTTTGGACTTATCACGCCCATGCCATCCTTCAGATGTGGTAGATACCAACCTGAATTACAACCTGAAATAACAAACAATATCTTGTCATTTTTATTATGTATCAAATTTTTTCCGAGCTCTAACAATTTTGGAAGTGTGGAACAAGCCATTCCCTGAATGTTATAATGTGGAATGAATTTAGATAAGCCCATTTTTGTTAAAAGAATTGAAGATAACCCAGGACTCAAAAAATCATTGTCTTCAAATGCAGCTACTACACATGTTATATCATTGTTTTTTAGACCTAAATCTGAGAGACATTTTTGTGCAACATTTGCAGACAAATCTGAAATTGGCTCCGCATTAATATTTGATTTTCTTTGCGTATTTGATTCGGAAATATAATAATCCAATGGATTGATAAAATATCTATTCTCGACACCTAATTCAAAAACATTCTCTTTAACTTTTTCAGTTAATTTATTTCCTAAGAGATCAATCATTTCTTTAGTACTATACTTGAATTCAGGATAATGTCTTGTTAATCCAGTAATACCCACGCTGTTATCATTCATAGTTCATCAGTATAGATTATGGCATAATTAGTTTTGTTTCGAATTAAACCATTGTAATTTTGGTTTTTCTGTCAAGTTAGACTTTTGCTTTTGATAATCATGACTTCCGACAAAATGGGAAAACATATCATTAATTCCAAGTCTCAGGAACTTTACCCCAATTCCTGTGTCTGCAATTACTTCTGCTATAGCGCTTCCTAATCCACCAATTATGTTATGTTCTTCGAGGGAAATAATTGGAATCTCTCTAAGAATGAATTTCTTAACTGATTCAGTATCAAAGGGTTTCATAGTAGGCATACTTACTAAAGATGCTGAAATCCCTTCATCTTTCCATTCGTCAACCCATCTTTTTCCGGTTTCTAGCATAGTGCTGGTTGTTATTAAAATTAAATCATCGCCATCAGAAATTTTAATTGCTTTGCCTAAGGGGATTTTTTTATCTTCTGGGTGAATTTTCGGTTCTCCATTCTTACCTAATCGTATATACACAGGACCAGTATGCTCACAACTTTGCTTGATTAATTCCCTAGCTTCAACAGGATCTCCAGGACATAGAACTGTCATGTTTGGTAAGCTCCGCATTAAAGATATATCTTCTAATGCGTGGTGAGAAGAACCCAACGAACCATAAGTAAAACCTGCTCCCACACCAACAATTTTTACATTGGATTTGTTATATGCTAAATCCAGTCTAATTTGTTCAAAGCATCGCATTGTAACAAATGGAATAATACTATAAACAAAAACAATTTTCCCTCTTGCAGCAAGACCTGCTGCTATGCCAATTGTATTTTGTTCTGCAATTCCAGTATTTAGAAATCTGTCTGGAAATTCTTCTCTAAATGTTTCAAATACAGAATAACCCATATCTGCACTAAGAAGAAATATTCGTTCATCTTGTCTTGCAAGCTCCTTCAATGTTTCAACAAAAGTTGTTCTCAAATTATTCCTCCAATTCTTTAAGTGCTAGTTTTAATTGTTCATCATTAGGAGATTTATAGTGCCAATCTAAGCTATTTTCCATAAAAGATACACCTTTACCTTTTACAGTATTGGCTATG
>CEPX01003438.1_pt1 | contig 13863 bp, 11 predicted proteins | sample 361361 | NCBI WGS metagenome assembly CEPX01 (sample SAMEA2619974, study PRJEB7988) | marine metagenome | biome: marine biome (ENVO:00000447); feature: mesopelagic zone (ENVO:00000213) & marine oxygen minimum zone (ENVO:01000065); material: "saline water (ENVO:00002010), including plankton... | reverse complement strand
TTGGATAAATTATTGTGCTGGGGGCCGGATTCGAACCGGCGACCCTCTGTTCTTCAGACAGATGCTCTAAACCAACTGAGCTACCCCAGCCCTTCTCTGCTCTGGCTTCTGCCAGAGCTACGAAGGGCAAGCGGTACTAACAAGTGTACTGCCTGTCCGCCGTAGCCCAAGCGTAAGCAAGCGGAGGCGGAAGTCGCCCCAGCATTTCTCGACCTCACGTCGAGACTATCATAGCATTACTGTCCTGAAGTATTCCCGAGCAGTTTTTGAAGGAATGGAGGAAGATTATCGGTTACTTGAGTTGCACTGTCAACTCCTCCTTTAAATCCAGTATAGGTTTCGATAATGCCTCCGGCATACGGCTCAATAAAATACAGATAGATAATAAATGGAAGCCCAAGAAGAATTGCCCACCACAATACTCGGAAAATTATTCCCCACATTGCCGCACGCTGCATTCTTTTCAGGAGTTTATTATTCTCCTCAATAAGTTCAAGCTGTTTCCGTAAATGTCGTCTTACTTCCTCTTCCATACAAGGATAACTATAGCAGAAAACAAAACGCTAGGAAATTGGTGCCCCCACCAGGAATCGAACCTGGATCAGATCCTTAGGAGGGATCTATTCTAATCCATTGAACTACAGGGGCAGTCAAACTATCATTTTTTCAAACGACAGATCAATTAAAGCATGCATGAGTTTTAAGAATTGTCCACCCTTTTTTACTCCGACCCGACACATTCCGTACTTAGTTCTACCTCGCGTTCCTCCATCATTCATTCGGACTGTAAAATACCTTGATGGTATACCTGTTATCTTTGACCAGTACTTCACGCATTCATTTCTGTTCATCCCAGTGAAAATTCTGATCGTTATCTGTATAGACTCATTGGGTATCCCAAGAGCCTTTCGCAAAATATGAAGATACAGAGAAATCATCCTTCCATCAGAGTTTATAAACTCTGGCGATCCTTTGCTCCCTTCAGCCCAGTAAAGCATAGCCAAAGCAGTAAGGAGTTCCCTGTTAGATCCATCAAGAAGCCTGTTTGCTTCTTCCATGGCTCTTTGAGTATTCTTAGCCTTCCTTTTACTACCCCCACCTCTCTTTGACCTTAACAGTGCTCGAAACTGAGGTAGAACTTCTACATTCTGGACATGATGCCAAACTGTAGTCTTTGGCATACTCAGTTCACTCATGATTTCCTGAATACTGTTACCTGTTCTACGAAGTTCGACTAACTTTTCTATCTTCTTTGCTGAATGAACTCTCATAACAGCATTTTAGCATAGTAAGTAGGAACAGCAATTATGTCCTCGTTGACAAAAGCAAGTTCAAGTATGCTTCGGAGAAATCTACAAGCAACGCCCTATGGTATACGAGGGCGTTTGTGTGGAGTATTGCTACGCTGCCTTAGCGTTAAGTGCCAATTCCAAGTGCTTCTGAAAGTTTATTTTTATCAAAACCAATAAGCATCCGGTCTCCAACGAATATTACCGGTACACTCATCTGTTTACTTTTCTCAAGCATTTCCTGCCGCTTTTCCGCATCGGCTGACACATCGTGATCAGTGTAAGAAATACCTTTTTCTTCCAAAAATTCTTTTGTCATCTGACAAAAATGACACGCTGGAGTGCTGTACATTACAACCTTTTTGTCATCCATATATTAGCAATTATTAGCTTACAACCACCGTAGTATATCACACAAAAATTGCTACAAAAAAAGTCGCAATCATGGCAATGGCGAGCATAAATTGAAATACCATAGCCCCAACAATACCAACAAGCGAAATTGCCCCAACCTTTACTGCATCTCCTCCTTCCTTCCCCTCAAGAAAAGCGCCGCCAAGACCTCCAATAAATGCACCGAATAGAAGTCCAAATGGGCCTAAAATGAGCGTCCCTACAAGAGCACCGAGTGCGGCAAGAGCCATAGATTTCCACTTCCCACCCCCAGCACGAGCTCCTAGAACACCTCCTGCGTAGTCTGCCGCAATTGCTATTAAAGCTGTGATACCTAAAATAACGACTGTAGTAACTGAAATTACCTCAAACCCGGTCACAAGCCCATACAGAAGAATCCCCCCAAATACAAGCATAATGCCCGGCATCATAGGTACGACTGTACCCACTAGACCAAGAACAAAAAGAATTGAGACGATTATCCAAAGAAGTGTTATAGACATGTGTTTTCTTTAAATACCATACCCGCTTAAAATATATCAAATAATTTACTAATAAAGTTTTTTTCTTGAACGACATCTGCTTTTTCAACCTCGGGAGTGTCAACAATAACTATAATACCTTCTCCCTCGCGTGTGACTTCAAACTTTTTTCTAATCTCTTCTTCCACACCGCGTGAAGTATTTAAGCGATCAATTTCTGCCTGTAGCGCCGCCTCGCGTCCCTGAAGATCTTGGAGCTCTTCAAGACGCTTTGCTTTTATAACCCGCGTTCCGCTTTCTTTTTGATACATGTTCCATACACCATGAAGCAAGAGTGCCGCCACTATAAAAAGTACAACAAGCATTATTCTCGAGTAGAGCAGATGTTTAAACTTGCGACGTTTATGGAATTCAAGCATAGCTGTATTTTATGGTCACTCAAGTATTATACTAGAGCTTTACGTGTTATAGTACGACCACACTAAAAACCAAAAAGCACCATGCTATTTGAGAAACGTACTAGAAAAGCAATAAAAATAATATGGATAGTTCTAGGAATACTAATCATCATTAGTATGACGGTAGTTTTTTCTGGAGGAGGAGGCCTATTTTAATCAGGCTTAATCATTTCGATAAAGACCTTTTGAGGAATTATTACCTTGCCCTGACTGGCAAGGCGTTTTTTACCTTTTTTCTGCTTTTCCCACAACTTACGCTTTCGGGTAATGTCACCACCATAAAGATGTCCCGTTACGTCCTTTTTAAGCGCTGAAAGACGCCTGGCGGCGAGAATACGCCCCATTCCTTTGGCTTGGATTTTCATTACAAATTGCTGTCTTGGAAGCGTTTTATATAGCTTTTCAACAGCACTCTCTGCCTCATTCTGTGCACGACGGCGTGAGACAATACGAGTAAGCGCGGGAACGCTCTCTTCAGCAATAAGGAGATCAAGTCGAATCACGTCAGCTCTCCTCATATCAGAAGAAGTATATGACAGAGAAGCAAACCCGGCTGATACACTTTTGAGCTTATCGAAAAAACCTCTCATAAGTTCACGTAGAGGCATAGACGCACGAATAACAACTCTGGTATTTCCAAAAGTTTCTGTCTCACCTATCTCGGCCTCGTGCTCAAAGAGAAGTTTTGATATACCGCTCGTATACTCTGGATTAACAATAATATTAATTAAAACCCATGGCTCAAATACGCTATGTACGGCTCCATCATCTGGAAACTGAGATGGAATATACAAAGGAACCCTTTTACCACCGTCCTTTTCTTCTATTTCATACACAACAGTTGGAGCAGTAACAACAAGTTCTAGATTGAATTCACGACGTAGACGTTCAGTGACAATCTCAACGTGAAGCATCCCCAAAAAACCACACCTAAATCCTTTTCCGAGTGCTCCACCAGACTCCTCTTCAAAAGAAAAAGACGAATCCGATAGTCTAAGACGGTTTAGAGCTTGGCGCAAAAGCAAGAAATCGTCTTGGCTTTCAGGATACAAAGATGCCCACACCACAGGACGAGGACTCATATAACCTGGAAGTGCCTCCGTTTTCTTTCCTGTTTCTATAAGAGTATCTCCAACAGATGCCATACCGGGTTCTTTAATACCGGTAACGATATATCCTATCTCACCTTCTGAAAGACTCTCCTTTGGTTTTTGTTCTGGACTAAATGTGCCTACCTCAAGAACATTAAAAGCAGTCCCACTTGCAGAAAAAGTTAGCTGGTCCCCCTTTGAAACGTCTCCGTCAAAAAGACGAGTATACACAATGACACCCCTGTGATCAGAATATGAAAAATCAAAGATAAGACTTCTAAGTGACCTTGCAGACGTATTCGAAGGATGAGGAATACGAGTCACAATTGCTTGAAGCAGTATCCCAACACCAGCTCCTGTTTTTCCAGAAGTTTCAATTATATCTGAAGAAGAACAGCCTAAAAGTTCACATACTTCTTTTTTAACATCTTCAACACGAGCGCGGTTTGAATCCACCTTACTAAGCGCAGGTATCACTGAAAGACCCATTTCGCGAGCCATGGACAGTACGGTGAGTGTTTGAGCTTGTACTCCTTGAGTACTGTCTACAAGAAGAATCACCCCTTCAACCGCCTTAAGTGCTCTTGAAACTTCATACGAAAAATCAATATGACCTGGTGTATCAATTACATTTAAAACATATGCTTTTCCATCATGCTCATATTCCATTCGAGCGGGCTGCATCTTAATCGTAATACCACGCTCTCGTTCAAGCTCCATGGTATCAAGCACCTGCTCTCGCATTTCTCTTTTTGTGACCGTATTCGTTTGCTCAAGCATACGGTCGGCAAGAGTTGATTTGCCATGGTCTATGTGGGCAATGATGGAAAAATTTCTTATAAATTCAGAACCCATACAATATTTAGACTTCTTCTCCTGATGCAATGGTTTTTGCTTTCCAGAATTTGCGCCTTATGGATCGCCAGGCAACGTCGATCTCTTCATTTCCCATAATTTTGAGAAATACGACACCTACTACAATACCTGCAAAACCAGAAAGAAACCCTTGAGAAAATATACCTATAAATGTATTTATATCAACTAAACCTGCAAGAATGTTTAAAAATAGGTACGCTGTAAAACCCATTGCAATTGCTGATATTCCACTCTGGAACAGGACTCGATAAAGTCCTCTGGAAAATCCTCGGAAATCCTTTTGGAACAATATTGTGAGCACTACCGCATTTATGAGCATTGCTATTGAAAAACCTAGTGGAAGCATGAGTACTTCTGTACCTACAAGTCCTTCAACACGAAGTAGTCGCTCTACAAACATCTGCACACTTTCTACCGATACAAACAATTGCACCAATATGTATGCAAATAAAATCGCTAACGCTGAAGATACCACATTAACGACAAGAGGTTTTCGTGTATTTCCAGAAGCGTAATATCCCCGAACCAAAAGCATTACAATCCCTTGAGCAACAATAGATATAGCAAACAGAGCAAGAGCGGCAGCGGTCAGTCGCGTATCATCCCAATCAAATTCCCCGGAACCTAAGATAACACGAACAATTTGGGCTCTCAAAACTACAAAAAGTGCAATTACAGGAAGTGACCAAAAAATAATGTGTCGTGCTGCAGTCGTAACCTGCTCAAAAAACTTTTCTTTCTCTCCATTCGAAAAAAGTTTGGCTAGCGTTGGAAATGCCGCTACAGAATAACTCACAGCAACAATTGATATAGGGATGCTTTGAAGATGGAAAGACAGATTAAATATTGCAATTGAACCGGGAGCCATGATAGATGCAAATGCCGCCATAAGAAGTAAAACAACTTGGTTTGCAGAGAGAGCAATAGTACGTGGTATAGATGCCGATGCGACGCGCCACACTTCAGCAAAATTAAAAGCAAAAGTAAATCTAGGAAAGAATTTGTTCTTGACAATAAATGGCACCTGAATAGCCATATGCATAAATGCTCCAAGAATCACACCGTATCCAAGCCCTAATATACCAAACGTCGGATAGAAAAATATAACACCAATGATAATTCCAACATTGTATAAGAGAGGTGAAATCGCGTATAAGATAAACTTTTGGTAGGTCTGAGTTACACTTGCATAGAGCGCAGACACACCGAGAAGAATTGGCTGTATTAAGAGAACTCTTGTAAGAAGTACCAGATCATTATAGAGAGCTCCTTCTGCTAATCCAGGAAAGAAGAAATTCAAAAATGTTGGGACTAAAAAGAATACCAATCCTGATACGCCGAGGATAAGAAGTGAAAAAGACGTAAATATACTACTTAAAAAGCGACGTCCTTCATCTCTAGAAGTCTCAAGTTTTTCTGCCAAAAACGGAATAAGTGCATAAACAGAAACAAGTGAAGCAATACTAACAAAAATAAGATCTGGAATGCGAAAAGCGGCATAGTACACATCCAGCAGCTCCCCCGCTCCAAAAGAATGTGTAAGAATTCGATCACGAATAAGTGCAAGAAGTCCTGAAAAAATTGCAAATAGACCAAGTAGATACGCCGCCTCATGTAGGCCACGTACTTCTTTGTGTATAAAATTTACAATTCGTCTAACCATTCAACAATATAACTAACACAAATAGTAAAACGACACAGATTTTATGTGCCTTTCTATTATGCACAGTCATGTAATTACTCTACAATTGGTAAGTTGTTACGTCCTTCCGGATTTGCGAGTTCACCACTGTCCGCAAACGGTGACCTTCCCTGACGTAGATTATCTATAATAAGTTTAATCTCATTATTATCAGGATTAAGTTTTTCGATACTTTCAAACTGGACAAGCGCCTCACTTGACTTTCCAACTCGATCGTACGAAAGGCCAAGGAAGTACCTAGCGTTTGAATATGAAGGGTTAAGTACAATCGCTCGCTCAAACGCCTCTATTGCTCCTCCGTTATTGTTTTGATTATATCTAAGTATTCCAAGCTGAAAGTATGCTACAGGATTGTTAGGATCAATAAGTGTCGCCGCTTCAGCAGATGAGATTGCTTCGCGAATGTTGCCTTCAGATGCCTCAATTTGTGTTAAGAGAAATATTGCCGCAGTATAATTCGACTTCTTTTCCAGAGCACTCGCAATATGTTCTCGTACCTTTTCTGTGTCCCCGTTTAGAACTTCAAGCTGTGCACGAGCCAAGTCTATTGCAGGGTTTGTCGGATTTAACTCTCCAGCTCTATCATATGCACGTTTTGCCGCAGAGTATGACCCATCTATCCCAAGCGGAACGACTGCTTGATATACACGACCAAGACTCATCCAGTTTTGGTAATTTGTCTCATCTATCTCTGTAGCTGTAATAGCTCCCTGTATTGTCTCAGTAAGAGCGGTTTGGAACTGACTTCGAAGCTCGTCAGAAGATACACCTTCTTGAGAAAGAATTTGATTAAGCCGGACAAGTGAGATGTCAGTTGCAAGACGAATATGACGATCTCCAGAAGCAATATTTATTGACTTCTCTACACTTTCCCCTGCTATTTCAAGATTGCCAACTACATTAAAAGCAGTTAGACCACGCTGTAAATACCAAGCCGATACATATCGTCCTCCAACCAAATACAGCGTTCCAATACTTGCTAGAAGCAGTAGTGTGAGAGCAAGAACCGAAACAAATCCGAGGCGCGGATTTTCTGCAAACGACACTTCACGAATTTTATATAGCGGTGTAGATCTCAGCGAAGCAATAAATAACCCAGTAAATACAAAAGCAAGTGCAATAACAACTATATTTGGAAGGTAGAAAATACTAAACACCCACAAATATGCACTTGAAAGAAATGTAGAAAGTGTAAAGTAATACGATGATCTATCAGTCATAGGTCCGGAAATTAGTGCACGGAATCCCATATAAAGAAAGATTATAAAGAACGCTATCCATGATATTCCTCCAACTATACCGGTTGTCACAAACGATGTCGGTACAAACCCTATACCTGAATTGAAATCAATATTCCAGAATAATGTGCTGTTTATACCCTCCGGCTTGAAAAGTGCCCACTGTTTTGCAAACGTATTTGGCCCTGACCCAAATACTAAATTATCTTCATATGTTTCTTTAGTAATTGAGATTGTGCTTTGCCACGATGGTCGTGCTTCAAGCTGAACGGTATTAAATGTTTCAGAGAAGAAATTTCCAAGTGCTGTACCTTGCACCAAAAATACAATAGACACCGCAAGCACAACAAGAGTTGCAACAGTAAGCTCGATGCTTCTGCGCTTACTTGCCGCCAAATCATTTTCCTGCGCCATTCTATGTTTCCAGAAAAGTCTACCTTTAGAAACAATATAAACAAAAAAGCCAAGAGCAAATAATCCTACAACAAGCCACGCAGTGAAGAAATTGACTACAGCAAGAAGAAGTATTGCAAGCACAAGTGCCGTATATAGTATTAGTTTATGAACTTTACCTAACGTTAGTCCTCCAAGAGAGACGAGAGAAAGAACGATTATAAGTCCATAGAAAATCGCTAAGTCATTCCACTTACCAAGAAGGTTGTCTACCGGAGTTGTAAATACACCAAATGAAAGAATTTCAGGACCGCCAATAAGCCGAATACTTTGAAATAGTGCGAGGATAATAAACGATATGAACAGTGCGAAATATATCCTTAAAATTTCCTTTTTTGTTGTAACGAGAATTGAGACAAGTGATAATAATAGTGCCATTACCGTCATGAATCCAAAAGTATCAACTTCAAAACGCTGACCTACTAATGAAAATAAAGTTGTGTTCCCCAACAATGATGAGATGAAGTAGGAAATAGGTAGTGCCCACGGAATCAAGAACAGAATATTTCTAGAAAATATAGCCGTACCGCTTTTAAGCCGTGCAACTATAAAAAGAATAAATGTACTAAGAACTGCAAGCACTATGAGTAGTGTTTTTGTAAACTGGAATGGCGCTGACTCAGACGGAATAAAGAAAATTGGAAGTAGAAATATAAGAGCTGTAAGAACCCATAAAGCGATATTGTCTAACTGTTTTGGAAGTCTGGATTCTCTCAAGGTAGGGAGTGTATTTTCCTGCATATAATAGTATTAAATTATTACAATATAATGCTGTAATTATAACAACTGCAGTCACAGGTACAAATCCACTATAAGGTATTGCAAATAAAGACTTTTGTGGTATACTTTTTTAAGTTCTTATATTGGATAGTTACGCCAATGTTGCCTGCCGAAGGTGGTTGCGACATTGGTGAGGAAAGTCCGAACACTCGCCAATTTTTCCTGCCGCAGGCAGCTGCAAAATTGAGCGTCCGCCGAAACACTCTTGAAGGCGGACCCGCCGTCGCTCTTGCGAGCTATGGCGGATGCTCAGTCTCGCAACCACCTGCGGTGGGCGAGATTGGCAGACAGGTAGCGGGTAACACCCGTCGCATGCAAATGTAGAGGTGCGAGCAGAGACGATTTTACCTGAAAAGGTAAAATCGCCCTCCGAAGCTTTATGCGAAGGAGGGCGCAGATTGGCTATACCGTGAGTCCTCCTACGCCAAGGCTACGGAGGATTGACCGAAGGCCAAAGTGAAACGGCAAAATCCTTACCCGAGTGCAAGGCCGTGCTCCAATTTTCTTCGCCGGAGGTGATTAGAAAATTGAGAGTCCACCGAAGCTTTATGCGAAGGTGGACCCGCCTTCGTTCGCAAGAGGCGAACTATGGCGGATACTCAATTTCTTGACATCGCTTCGCGCTGGAGAAATTGGCAGAGTGCCGCATGACCCGTCAGGCAACTGACGAGGCTAGATAAATGACTATCTCTTCTTCGCTTTTTGAGCTACGAAGGGCAAGCGCCAATTTTGGTACTTGTCCTACGAAGCCTTGACGTAGGAGGACAGAATTCGGCTTATAGATATAAGAACGAACAACATGAAAAGTTCCCGTTAACGCGGGAATTTTTCATTGCTACTCAATTTCACACGTACCTCCAGTACATGCGAGCTCTTTTTTCATTTCAGTCTCATCCTGAAGCTCGTACGTAAGTAATTTTGAATAATCAATGGCACTGAGCCGTTCTACACGGTCTTCATACTCTTTTTTTGTAATCTCTTCGTAAGGAGCAAGTTGATAAACATGCTTACTTCTTGGAAGAAACGACAACCCTCCAATGATTTCCCAGTTTTCATAAAGCCACCCACCAACGCCAATCCATTCATCTTCACCAACAGATACAGTAACTGACGGATTGTGTTCCGTATAATTTTCCTTAACAACTTTCCAATGCTCTAACTGCTTAGATGCCGTTAAATCATTTTTATAAATTGAACCTTTTGGAGACTTAACTGGAAATTCAAGTACATACGTGTTCGCAGTATCTTTAGACTGTCCAACTTCCGGATAGTACGGTACCCCCTGATCTCTAAGCATCTTAAATAACGAGTCTGTTGCAGAAATTCTTATTCGACGCACGTAGTATGGAGCATGACGTGGATGCATACCCGACGCACAATTAACCATTTGGGAAACAGTTCCAGACGGCTTCACACAAGTGATGCACGATGATTCGTTAATTCCAAAACGTTTTGCGTACTGCTTGTTTATTTTAATTGTCTCCGCACGAAGTCGCGCTAAAATTTTTGAGTCGCGTGAAGCATCTGAATCCCATTGACCTGTAACAGATACACCAAGCAGTCTCTCTTTTTCACAACTCTTCTTCCAATCTTCAGAAAGATAACTGAAATTGGTAAGCGTTGACTGGTATGTGCCTAGTATCGTTGCAATACGAATTTTTTTGATAAGTGTTTCTTTTGTGTCATTCTTACGAGCAATAACTTCTGTTAAGTTACAAAATTGTTTTGACTGTAATATTATCTCTCCGCACGGATTTGTACCAGGGTCTCCCAACGGTCCTTTATCAGTTGCTTTCTTATATTTCTTGTGAAGAAGTTCTCGACGACGTTCCGGAAGTGTTTTTTCCAAACCTCCGCGATTAAATATACCTCTCTCTCCTGCTCCACTTTTCATAAGAGAAATCCATTCGTCCATAAACTCTTCATTTGATGGCCGCCTCTCATATACTGCAGAGTTATTAGCCATTGATCGCTGTGGTTCGGTAAGATAAAATTGTCCCTTTTTTGCATCGCGCATCCCCTCATCGTCAAGATCAGAAAGTGAAATCATCGCACTACGGCGTACTCCCCCTGCCACAATCGCTTCTCCGATCTTGCAGATTATGTCATGAGCATCTAGGTTGCTAAGCCTTCTTCCCTGCCGTGCAAGTATTTTTTCACGAGTAAAATTAAGGCATGACCTAAGCGGATCAGGCCCTGAAGCCTTACCACCCATTGTCTTTAGACGTGCACCAGCAGGTCTGATTTTAGAATAATCAAACTCTATATCCTTACCAGAAAACCAGATTTTAAGCCCCAGTGTAAGAGCGTCACACCACCCTTCCTTTGAATCAATAATAGTATGTGTTTTAAGACTTTCACCGGATTGAGGTTTAATTTGCGGCAGTGCCTGAATATTTTTACTCTCAACCGCAAACCCAACTCCTGCGCCAGACGCAGACACATACATGATTTCAGCAAAGTCTTCTAACTTTGTTGGTGCAATAAATGAACAGTTGTATGCAGTGACATTGCATCGTTTTGCAGCCTTACCTGAAAATTGCAATAGACGCATAGATGGCATTGCTTCATGATTTAAAATTGCTTCTCTTACTTCCGTGTATTCTTTTTCCGTTAATTTTTTTCCAAGATTTTCACGCATGAAATCAATATAACGGTCAACGGTTTCAATCCAAGTTTCTCTTCTGTTTTCAGTTTCATTCCATCTCGCATACGTTCTCAAGTACACAAACTCACCAAGTGGATTGTTTTTAAAATACTTTTTACTTTTTTGTACTAATTCTTTTACTTGTTCCGGAACACTAACTCCCTGATCACGAAGTCGTGCTCGTTTGTCCCTATACAAAATATATCCTTTTGATGTTGCAACATAATCACTTAAGATTAACTCTTTTTCTACTGTATCTTGTATTCCTTCAACTGTTGGAAGAAAATTTCGATACTTTCTAGCGATACGAACAGCATCAGCCGTAACTTTATGTGCTACAAGCTCCGCTTCTTCCTGTGAACCTTCACCAGTCGCAAGCATTGCTTTATAAATTGCTTTAGCAATGCGCTCAAAGTCAAACGAAACAATTGAACCATCACGTTTTTGTATTTGAGGAACAAATTCAGTGTACCTTTTCAAATCAGCACCACTTTCTTTTCCTTTAGAAGTGCTGGAATGAGAACTCAAACCTGTCTCGACTCTATCTTTTTTCGATTCTTTCTTTTCCGTTTTAAGCATATGTATATAGTTAAAGTTTTTATATTCGGAACTTAATTGTATCGCACAAAAATACTTTTCGGAGTGGATAACTGTTCGAAAAAGCACTAAGAAATAGAAAGAAGTCAGTGTAAATACTCTTGCTAACTTTTTTTCAAAAGGACAAAAATATTTTATCTATTTTTACTAAAGGTCACCTTATCACCAATGGAAATATTGAATATTTCTACAAATCCGGAGGTCATTTCTAGAATATACAAGGAAGGACTCTCTGGTTTAAATATTTCAGGAAATGAATCAGGGCTTGCACCAGATTTTATATCAATAATACTGCCACTTTCGTCAATCCATATTATATCAATGGGAAAATTCATATCTTTCATCCAAATTCCATACAAATCGGAATACTCAAAAGAAAACAACATGCCTTCACCTCTTGGAAGCGCACTTCTTTTTGACAAACCCATACGACGAAGCTCCGGAGTATCCATTACTTCAACTGAAATTGGTACATTGCCAACATATATAGTGGAATATACTGATTTATCAAGCACGTCTGTAATAATGGAGTCGTCCTTAGCAATAAACCACACTGAAATAAGTACAGGAACAAGTAGTATTAAAAGTATTATGATTGTTTTCTGCATGTCTTTTATATAATTACATAATTGTCCTTTAGAAAAACAGCTCAGAATATCATAGAGAGGATGGCTTGCCTGCCGCAGGGTGGGATTCGGTCACCCATCGCTAAGTATAATTGTTCACTTCGTTCCAATTCTACTAAGCGTGCTCGACCCCGACTCAAAATAAAGTCTGGGAGACTTTATTTTTCCGTCTTTCGAATCCCATCCTTTCTCGCGTAATGATAATTTGCTCAAACAGCATAAAGCTGTTTTTGCAAATCATTACGGAGAGGATGGGATTCGAACCCATGAAGGGCGTGAACCCTTACTCGCTTTCCAAGCGAGCGCCTTCGACCACTCAGCCACCTCTCCAAAATATACTGCGCCTGCTTGTAGCAGGCAGGTATTTTGGCCTTCGGACGAGGTGGCTTCGGGTCGTCCTCCTTCGGAATAAACAGAAAGCAGTTTCTGTTTCTACCACTCAGCCACCTCTCCAAAGTGTCCTTTAGTGTCCTTTACAAAAATGTCCTTTACATGTACCTATACATAATAACATATAAATAAATTCAAAAGGCGGCTCGTTTCCGAACCGCCCCTCCCAAAATTACTTAATCGTTATGTCTCCGGCGCGCTGACCTCGGTGCTTTGCGCGACGTGGCGTACCGATGAAGCGAGATGGATTTTGATGTGAAGGGGTAAATTGAGATCCCTTTCTCTTCCAAGTCCTCCATGCTTCAGCGTAATTGATTATTTCAGAGAGATCTTCGGGATCCTCTTCTTCAATTGGAACTCCGTTTCTAAGAATTGTAGTCATCATTGCCCCCTGTTAAGTAGACACCTTCCGTGCACAATATAACATATTAAAGTAGGAAGTCGAACTACCGCAATTCATTCAAAACAATCGATCTGAGCTTGTTAAGAGCTACTATTCTAGGATTTAAGGCCTCGTGTTCTACATCAGAGAGATCGCTATACATTTTCTGATATTCTGTAATGTACAGTAGCCCCCTATATGGTAGACATCCTTCACACTTTTTTGGTTTTCCTTCAATATTTGATATATGTTCTTAAATGTAAAACTCTGAAATTTCCCTTCGGGACGTTGCACTAAATTTCAGCCCTTCGGGGAATATAACAAGGATTATGAGGTTACGAAGTCTTGCAGACTTCTTCACCCAAATTTTTTGTTCCACTATCGCTCCACAAAAAACTTCAGATATGCCGAAACGTTATACGCAATTCAAAAAATATTTTTCTTAATGTATAACGAAGA
>CEPX01180541.1_pt1 | contig 13866 bp, 13 predicted proteins | sample 361361 | NCBI WGS metagenome assembly CEPX01 (sample SAMEA2619974, study PRJEB7988) | marine metagenome | biome: marine biome (ENVO:00000447); feature: mesopelagic zone (ENVO:00000213) & marine oxygen minimum zone (ENVO:01000065); material: "saline water (ENVO:00002010), including plankton... | reverse complement strand
GTAAGTTGTCTTGAAACCATCAATCGCCCATTTGTTCATTTTCTTCCAAAGAGCATGGACCGCCTTATCTTTGTTCTCCCACTTCTTCAGCAGAAAGCGTGCCTCCTCCTCCAGACTTGGGTTTTCTTTTACATGCTTATTGAAGAGCACATAGTAATCCCCTACAAAATGATCAGACTTTTTATTAGGTTTTTTACCCTTACCCCATTTTTCATAGGCCAGCATGCTTTTGCAAATGTGTATTCCACGATCATTAACGAGATTTGCCTTAATCACCTTATGACCTGTAGCATCCAAAAGGTTTGAAACTGCCATTCCAATTGAGTCATTTCGCAAGTGTCCAACATGCAGTGGCTTATTAGTGTTGGGTGCGGAATATTCTACCATTACTTTCTTGCCTTTGCCAGAATTACTATGCCCAAACTTTTCCTTTTGTTTTAGCACGGCGGAGAGTGTTTGCTTGGCAACACTGCTTTTTTTCACAAAAAAATTCAAATAGGGACCGGTAGCAACAACTTTTTCAAAACTTGCGGGCAACTTAATTTGCTCTGAGAGTTGCTTTGCAATCTCAACAGGCGCCTTCTTCATAGCTGGTGAAAGCTTAAAACATGGAAAAGCAAAGTCTCCAAGCTCGGACTGGGGCGGAACCTCAATAATTGTAAGAATATCTTGTTTTACCAAACCCTTGCCAACAGCTTTTTCCAATACTGCTGCAAGCTCTTCTTTCAATGAAACCATTCAATCACAATAAGGAGAAAGGGTAAATACTAATTAAAGCTTTTGTTATAGCAGAAGTTCGAGTGCGGTTTCATCGCAGTTAGGGAATTTCGTGCAATTAACACAATCACCCCAAATTTTCTGAGGCAACTCTGACTTATCTATTACCTTGAAGTTACTTTTTTCAAAGAAGCCTTGTCTATAGGTTAAAGTGAAAACCTTTTTCAGGTTCATATCCCCTGCCTCAGCCAAAGCATGTTGCAGTAGTTCCTTGCCAACCCCATTACCATGATGTTCCTTTGCAACCGCTAAAGAACGTATCTCACCCATATCAGTCCAACTAAAATGCAACGCAATACAGCCTTTGACTTTACCTTTTTTCTCATACACAAAGAAGTCCCTTATATGGGCAATTATTTCCGCAAAACTTCTTGGCAAAAGCTCGTGCTTTTCTGCATACTGGTCAATAATGGTTTTAATGTAATTTACATCCTCAAGCTTTGCTTTCCTAATCATGTGAGTTTTGCCACCGCCTTGTCAAAATCCTTTTCTTTTACATTAACCTTTTTCTCTTTGACTGCAATTTCTTTTCCAATCTTTTTTAGCCCAAGGTTGCCGCTAGCCCCCATCATCTTCTTTGACTTGATGTTTTGTAGGACATCAACCGCCTCAAGCTTGTCAAGATTTTTTGCAACCTTCTTGTACGCTTCTCGGAAAGGAATGCCCTTCTTAACCATTTCAAGGGCGGCATCTGCAGCAAACAACTCAAAGCCACATGCTTCAATACAATCCTTCTTGTTCACCTTAAGCTTTCCAAAAACAATTTGCATGGCCTTCACACTACCCAACGTTTCCTCAAAAGAATCAATTAATGGTTGTTTTGTGAGCTGCAAATCACGATGGTAGGAAGAACCAACAGCGGAGGCTATTGCCAGAATCTCGAAAAGATTTGCCTGCACTTTTTTTGATTTTGCTCTTACCAATTCCATGACATCAGGATTACGCTTTTGTGGCATTATACTGCTCCCGGAACAGATTTCAACAGGCAATTCAAAGAATCCAAATTCCGGTGTTGAGAACAAAATGAGATCGCTGGCTGCCTTGCTCAAATCAAACATTACCTGTGCGAGAGCAGAAACTGTAACTGCTTCGATTTTCCCTCTGCTATTTTGCACATAGAGAACATTGTTTTGAACTTTTTTGAATCCGAGGAGTTTTGCCCCAAAAGTTCGGCTTAACGGTAAGTTGCTGCCATAGCCTGCTGCAGAGCCAAGCGGACATTGGTCGTTTAAAACAAAAGCTGACTCAAGCAATTCAATTGAATCCAATAGAGACTCAACAAAGCTGCTCGCCCATAATCCAACAGAGGATGGCATTGCCTCTCTAGTGTGGGTATAGCCCGGCATTGGCACAAATTCATGCTTCTTTGCAAAAGAAAGAATTTGTTTGCAGAGTACAATTGTTTCAATTTCAAGCTCCAACAGTTTTTCTTTGCTGTAAAGCCGAGTCATTGTTACTACCTGCTCGTTTCGGCTTCTCCCGGCATGAACATTTTTTCCAAGTACGCCAATTTTCTTTACCAAATGATTTTCAATTGCCGTATGAGAATCCTCCTGTTCTGACATAACCTTAAACTTGCCCTTCTTGTTAAGGGAAATTATTTTTTTTATCTCTTTCTTCAACTTTTTAGATTCAGTGGCTGAAATAATTCCTGCTTTCTCCAGTATTTTTGCATGTGCAATGCTGGCCAAACAATCATACTTAACCAATTGTGTATCAAGCAGATAGTCTTTTCCAACAGTAAACTGCTGGATGAACTTGTTTGTTTTTACTCCCTTATCCCAAAGCTTCATTGTTTTTCACCCAAAGAAATTTATGTCAATTTTTTTGTTCACGCTTGATTGTACACGAAGTGGCAGGCCTGCAATACGCAGGAAGCCTGTTGCGTCATTTTGATTGTATGATCCGCCACCTTCCATTGTGGAAATGTTCTCATCATAAAGTGAGAAAGAACTCTTTCGGCCCACTGCCTTGCAGTTTCCCTTATATAATTCAAGGAAGACTTCCCCAGTAACTCCTTTCTGGGAGTTGTCAACGAAAGCGTTCAGTGCTGTAAGCTCACGACTAGCCCAGAACCCATAATAAACGAGTTCTGAGTAACGTGAAACAAGAGAGTCACGTAAATGCATTAAATCTCGATCCATGCAAATGCCCTCCAAGTCCCGATGGGCTTCATACAATATTGTCATGGCAGGGCTCTCATATACTCCACGAGATTTCATTCCAACAAAACGGTTCTCAACCATATCAAGTAACCCAACACCGTTCTTTCCCCCAACCTCGTTAAGGTGCTCAAGCAGCTTAACGGACTCCATCTTTTTGCCATCAACACTTACGGGAATCCCAGCCTCAAAACCAATGCTGATTTTTGTTACTGCATCAGGTGCTTTGGCTGGAGGAGTTATAAGCTGATACATTGAGTCAAGTGGCTGGTACATTGGATCCTCCAACAAGCCGGCCTCATGGCTTCTGTGCGCGATATTTGGATCTGTACTCCAAGGTTTTTTTGTAGTGGCATCAATAGGAATATTATGCTTTGCAGCATAGTCAATTGCTTCCTTTCGCCCTGGAATTAGTTCACGGAACTCTTTGATACGCCATGGAGCTATAATCTCAACATTTGGCATTAGTGCATAGGCTGTTAACTCAAATCTGCACTGGTCATTACCTTTTCCTGTTGCACCATGTGCAATAAGATGAGTTCCTTCTTCCTGTGCAACCTCAACCAAGGCTTTCATAATGAAAGGACGTGCAACGGAGGTTCCAAGCAAATATTTTCCTTCATACTTTGCTTCCGCTTTCAAACACTGGAATAAACCTTGTTCAACAAACTCTTTTGTCATATCTTTTACAAGATATTTTATTGCGCCGCTTGCAAGGGCTTTTTCTTCAAGGTCTAAATTTTCCTGCTGCCCAACATCAACACAAACAGCCACAACCTTAAAATTGTGGTCTGCTAACCATTTTACAATAACACTTGTGTCAAGCCCGCCACTATAAGCCAGCACACATTTCTGTCCTTTTCCATCTAAACCCATTTTAAACTCCTCCTAATAATCTAAGCATTAAAGCATTCTGGACATGCATTCGATTTTCTGCCTGATCAAAAACAATGCTCTGACCTGAATCAATTACTTCATCACTAACTTCTAAACCCCGATGCGCAGGCAGGCAATGCATAAAAAGTGCATCCGAATTTGCCTTTGCCATAAGTTTTTTGTTCACTTGGAACGGCGAAAAAACCTTCATACGTTCCTTAGTCTCTTTTTCCTGACCCATGCTTACCCAAGTATCAGTGTAAACGATGTCCGCTTTCTTTACGGCTTCCTCTACATTATAGGTTATTTCTGCATTCTTTTCCATTGGCTCAAATCCCTTGGGAACAGCTACAGCTACATCCAACCCTAATTTACTACATCCTACTACTAATGAATTACAGACATTGTTGCCATCTCCTACAAACGCCAATTTCAATCCGGCTAAGGAACCTTTCTTCTCCTTAATGGTCAAAAGGTCTGCAAGAATTTGGCAAGGATGGTAATACTCACTTAGGCCATTTATCACAGGTACTGCACTTGCTTTGGCAATCTCTTCAACCTGCTGGTGTCCAAAAACACGAGCCATTATAAGATTGGTATAGCGTGAAATGCATTTTGCTTCGTCTTTCAGCGCACCAAGTGCGAAATTGCTGACCCTGCTCTCAATAAAGATAGCGTGCCCACCGAGCTTTGTCACTCCCGCTTCAAAGCTTGTTCTTGTGCGAGTACTGGTTTTCATAAAAATCATTGCAAGAGTTTTATTGGCCATGCTTTCTTTATATTTGGAGTAATCGACCTTTATCTCACTGGCCAAATTAAGGAGCTCCTCAATAAAACCTTTATCGAAATCCTTTAGTGTTAAAAAGTGCATTAAAGTAATGCTCTTTCCAGATTTAAAAGCATTATGCCCCAGAACAAACAAGGTGGACAACATATGTCCTAGATAGAACATTTATATGTTTTTTGGCTGATAATTGGATTATGAACGCAACAAAAGAGGTCCGTGTTTTTGTAGAGAAACACCCGATTGTAAAGGAATGTTTGGCAAAGGGCCTGATTAACTTGTCTGAGCTTTCGCGGCAGATAATAGAACAAAGCGAGCTCAAGCAGAATGATTTTGATGCCGTTCTGGTTGCGCTACGCCGTCTTTCAGAAAAACTTAAACCAAACAAGAAGAGTGAGAGCACTATTATCACTCTTCTGCAGAAAAGCAAGCTTGAGATAAAAACCAAGGTCTGTAGTGTTGTACTTGAGAAAAGCACTCCATTCTCTTTCCTGATTAAGCTTATTGAGGAGATAAATGACAAGCAGGAGCCTGTGCACCTAATCCAGGGAAGCAGAAGCTTCACTATTGTTACAAGCCAGGAATTTCTCCCAAAAATTGAGAAAATGTTTGCAGGCAGAGTTATTATGAAGGAAAAGGGACTGGTGCAGGTTGTGCTGCGTACTCCGCCTAAAATAGAGTCAACTCCGGGAGTTGTAGCTTATCTTTACACACTTTTTGCAGAACGCGGCATAAACATTGTAGAAACTATGTCAAGCTGGACTGAAACCCTTATTGTTATAGACGAAAAAAATATGGCTACTGTAATGGAAATGTTGAAATTTTAGGAAACATTGTCCTAGAAAAAGATACTTTTAAAACAGTTGCTTTTCAAATTCTTTATAGAGCCTGAGAATATAGGTTAGAAACCCTAAATTTTTATTGGGCTTTTTTTTAGAGGTGAACCGATTGAACAGCACTAATCATAGGAATAATACAAAACCTGATTCCGTATTATCCTCATTAAAGGGCTTTGAAGAGACCCAGGAGAAAAAAATTGAAGCTGCAAGGCAGAAAGCTGAGCAGGAAATTAGGCAGGCAAAGCTTGACGCAGCTCAGGGACTAGAGAAGCTGAAGAAAGGGCATGAGAAAAAGCTTGAGAGCGCAGTGCAAAAAGAGCGTGAGAAAGCAAAGAAAGAGGCTGAGAAGCTATTTGATGATTTTGAAAAGCAAGGGAAAACGCTTAAAACAAAGTTCACAAAGAATAAGAAAAAAGCCGGTCAAGAGGCAGTAAAGGAGTTACTGGGGGTCTAATAATGTTTAAGCCTGCAAAAGTTGTGCACGCGAAACTTATTATCCCAAAACTTAAAAGCCATGATCTAATTGTAGCATTACATGAGGCTGGAGTCTGCCAACTAGAAGAGTGCAATGAGAAAGAACTTAAGGCACTTGATGGAATTGATTCTGCAGAGGTAGAGGAAACCAAACAAAGGCTTGCAAAGCTCTTGCAGGAACTTGATGAGTTCAAACCAATTCTCCAACCAGAAAACCTTGTGAAATCACTATTGTTTCCAAAGCCACCTGAGAAAGTTAAGGTAGATTTGCTATCTGACAAGGAGATTGTTAAAAATGTGCGTGAGCACCTTGAAGTTATAGAGCCAAAAATTGGAAAACAATTGCAGGAACTTAGAAGTAATGAGGACAAGGTTGAAGCAATTGAAGCTGGAATTGAAGAACTTGAAATATTGCCGGATATAAACACACGGCTTTTCTCCTCTACCAAAAATATTGCGATCGTTATAGGGCTTATCACAAAGAACGCAAGCCTTGAGCTTCAAACAAAACTCAAGAACAGAATAGCGCTCATAAAAGAGAAAGATGAAAATACTAATCTTGCGATAATTGCCTGTAGGCAAACAGAGCGCGAGGAACTTGAAAAAGAATTACACGCAATAGGCTTTGAACCAATAAAAATCGTTGCACAAAACAAGACGCCAAGACAAATGATAAAAGAAATGCAGGCCGATAAAAATAGTCTGCTGGCCAGGGACCGCGAAATAAAACTTTACTTGAGAAACATGTCAAGAGGCCACTGGGAAAAGCTCGGGATTCTGTCTGAGGAACTCGAGATAAGCATTGAGAGAATTAACGCTTTAAAGCAGTTCAAAACAGGGAAAAGTTTTTCCGTTATGGAAGCATGGATTCCTGAAAAGGACTTTACCAAGTTTGAGAAGATTGTCTCAAATACTACGGGAAAGTACTTCATGGAAACAGATGAAAGGGAGGATGCTCCAACACTTCTAAACAACCCCGGGCCATTAAAGCCATTTGAAATGCTTACAGAGCTCTACTCTGTTCCAAAAACAAATGGCTTGGATCCAACTCCTGTGATTGCAATAACTTTTGCAATCTTCTTTGGTTACATGCTTACTGATTTCATGTATGGAATATTACTTACAATTATTGCATTCCTTTTGTTTAGAGGAATCGGAAAGTATAATCCTGAGCTAAGGAAGTTCGCTTCAGTGCTAATAGCGCTTGGAATTTCAACCACTATTCTTGGAGCCGCTTTTACCTCCTATTTTGGGGATTTTTTCCCGCGAATTGGAATACCAATGCCGGGTTTACTTGACCCATTGAAAGAAGTTGTTGTAATCATCGGGCTGGCAGTAGTAATTGGAGTACTGCATATATCCCTTGGACTGCTAATGGGGTTTGTTGACAACTTTAGTAGAGGAAAAGTTAGGAGCGCTTTTGCCGACCAGGGAATATGGCTAATCTTTTTGATTGGAGCCGGCCTTGCAATGGCCGGAGGGATTTTCGCAATGATTGGTCTTGGACTTATCATACTCTCCGTTGTTCTCAATATTGTTTTCAAGCTACAGGAAGGCGGAGCGGTAATCGGAATTCTCTCTGTCTTTGACTTCAGCGGTTTTATAGGCGATATTTTCAGTTATGCAAGGCTTACAGCTCTTGCGATCGGAACAGCAGGAATCGCACTTGCGGTAAATTTTATGGCACTTCTTGTGAACGATATGGTGCCGGTTGTTGGAATAGTGCTGGCTGCAATAGTCTTTATTGTAGGGCATCTTTTCAACTTGGTTATGAATGGACTTGGAGCATTCATCCACTCTCTTAGACTTCATTTCTTGGAATTTTTCCAGAAGTTTTACGAGGGCGGAGGAACACTTTACAAACCATTTTATGCAAAAAGAGAAAAAACTGAGGGAGGTGAATAGATGGCTATTGGAATAGGAACATTTCTGGCTGTGCTTGGAGCAGCTGTTGCGCTAGGAGTGCCTGGAGTTTGTTCTGCAATCGGTCTTAGGGCTGCGGGAGTTGCCGGAGCTGGAGCAGTTGCAGAAAACAAGGAGAACTTCAAGAACGCGCTTGTGCTACAGTCTTTACCGCAAACCCAGACAATCTATGGTTTTATCACTGCACTGTTCATAATAATGGGTGCAGGATTGTTGGGAGCAACAGGCCAAGAAGTTAGCCTTGCCCAAGGACTTGTAATGCTTGCAGCAGGAAGTATTGTTGCAATAACAGGCATTTCAGCAATATTCCAGGGATTGGTTGCTTCGGCAGGTATTGCGAGCAGCGCAAAAAACCAGGATGCATTTGTCCCAAGTATTGTTTTTACAGGACAGGTGGAAACACCAGCAATCTTTGGTTTCATTGCAGCACTGATAGTGCTAGTAGTGGGTCTGAATGTTCTGGGTTAAACCCGGGGCGTTCAGAAAAAAACATTTTGGAAGGAATGAAACATGGAAGTATATGGAAATATAGAGAACCTGAAAAGGGCAATAGAAGACGGCTACAAGGCCGAGATAAGAGAACTAAACAAAGATAAGGCTGCTCAAATAAAAAAAGACAAAGCAGAGAGCGATGGGGCGAAAACTTTGCTTCAGCAGCAGTTCAAACAGGAGATTGATGCAAAGGTCCTTGAGGAAAGAACAATGGTTTTGAATGAGCAGAAGCTTGCCACAAAAAGAAAGTTTGAGGAAGCAAGAGAAGCAATGATTCAAACTGTTCTAGAGGAGACCAAAAAAGAGTTTCCAAAGATTGCAAAGAGCAGCAAGTATATTGCCTTAGTCAAAAAAACTGCTCCAAAACAATCAAAGATCTACTGTGGTTCCGGGTTAAAGAAAAACTTCAAGGGAAGCACAGAAGAAAAGGGCTTGAACGGAGTAAAGTGCGTGAAGAACAGCATAATCTATGACATGAGTCTTGATGCACTGTTTGAAGCAAAAGAATCAAAAATAAGGGAAAAAGTAATCAAAGAATTGTGGGGATAGAATGATTGAGAATTTGTTGTTAGGAGGGGGAATTGCAGCAGCAGGGGCAATAGGCGTTAGCGTAATAGGCTATAAAAGGCTGTCAGGAGTAATGCCATTCCTCTTTGCAAATGCTCGCATACAAGCAAGAGGCAAAAGCACTATTCTGGAGCCGGGAAATTCACTTGCCGACAAAAAGAGTTTGAGCGAGCTTGCATCACTTCTTTCTGATACAGATTACTCAGTGTTCTTTGAAAAAAACCCCAGCCTTAGAGAGCTTCACAGAGCACTTGAAAAAAGTGTGGTGGAGAAAGCTGTGGAACTATATGATATGAGTCCAAAGAATTTTCAGAAAGTGCTTGACTCTTACACCAGGTTTTACGAGGCAAAAATCTTGAAAGCATTCTATAGAAGCAGATTTTTCCCAAATTTTGTTAGCAGTGTGGATGAGAAACTGATTTTCCCTGTCAACGAAATTGATTCAGGGATTATTCAGAGGCTACAGGAAACAAAGACCCTCGCCGATGTAAACACGGTTATGGCTTCAACAAGTTATGCCCCTGTGTTTGCGAAAGAGTATGAGTTCTTAGAGGATTTTGAGGTCGCGCTTGACAATTTTGTTTTCAGCAAGTTTACAGGCATGCTCGAAAAGTTGAAAATGTATGACAAGAAATCAATCCTCGAACTTTTGAACATGAAGTTTGACATCATCAACATGCTTGTTCTCATCAAGAGCATTGTGAGAAAAGTTGAGAAGGATAAGAGAAAAGAATTACTGATACAAAATAAAGGATTTTTAACCGAGAAAATTAATGCCCTTACTGAGGCTGAAAGTTTGAAGGAGCTTGCTGAGGCAAGTAAGGGAACGCTCTATGCAGGCACAGTGGCTAATGCATTTGAGCAGTATGAGAAAGATTCTTCACTGTTTCACTTTGAAGTCGAGCTTTACAGGCTCTTTAAGGAGAAGATGCTGGGAGCAGAACTCTATCATATCCAGGGTCCTTATCCTTTGTTCTCATACTTGCTGAGGAAGGAGCTTGAGGTAAAGAATATTATGATTGCGAGCAAGGGAATAGAAAGCGGATTTGAGAAAGAGGAGATTGCGGAGTTGTTAATATGATTGTACTGGGAAATAGAGATTTTGCAACAGGAATGTTGCTCGCAGGAGTAAAGAAAAGTTTTGTTTTTGAAAACAGGGAGAATGCAGTTGAAGTGTTGAGAGAAATACCACGAGATGAATTCATTATTGCCAATGCCTCAGTTATTAATAGTGTTCCTGAACTCGAACAGTTCAGCAATGTTGTTAGTATTCCGGATGAGGTTGAGGACTTTGGCAAGATTGATGATTTACAGCATATCATAAAGAGCGTTGTAGGAATTGAATTAGAGGTGTAATGAAATGGCGAATGTGACTAAAGGAAGAATTTCAAAAATAGCCGGTCCGGTTGTAGTTGCAAGCGGGATGAAAGGCAGCAAAATGTATGATGTTGTAAGGGTTGGGAAGGAAGAATTGCTTGGAGAAATAATCCAACTCAGGCACGATAAGGCGATTATCCAGGTTTATGAGGACACTACAGGCGTTAGGCCAAAAGAACCAGTATACTCAACCCAAAAGCCTTTGACAATTGAGCTTGGACCAGGGCTAATTGCAAATATTTACGATGGAATTGCAAGACCTCTTGCAGATATCAGCAAGCAGTCAGGAGACTTTATTGCAAGGGGAATTGCCCTTCCTGCATTGGATCGAAAGAAAGTTTGGGAGTTCAATCCAATTGTGAAGAAAGGTCAAAAAGTTGAACAAGGACAAGTCCTTGGAACAGTCAAGGAATCAGAAATAATAGAGCACAGGATTCTTGTCCCGGTTGGAGTGCGCGGTGAAATAACAAACATCAAGTCAGGGAAAATGACTGTAATGGACACTGCTGTCACAATAAAAACAAAGAAAGGAAGCAAGACCGTTAACCTTTATCAGGAGTGGCCGGTTAGAATGCCGAGGCCGTTCCAAAAAAAGCTCGTGCCAATAACTCCGCTTGTTACGGGACAAAGAGTTTTTGACACATTCTTCCCTGTTGCAAAAGGTGGAACAGCCGCAATTCCGGGGCCATTTGGAAGTGGAAAAACTGTTACACAGCACAGTCTTGCAAAGTGGAGTGACGCTGATGTAATTGTATATGTTGGATGCGGTGAAAGGGGAAATGAGATGACCGAAGTTCTAAGTGATTTTCCAAAACTTATTGACCCAAAATCAGGCAAACCACTTATGGAGAGAACTGTTCTCATAGCAAATACTTCAAACATGCCTGTTGCGGCAAGGGAAGCAAGTGTTTACACTGGTGTAACTATTGCAGAGTACTTCCGAGACATGGGTTATGATTCAGCACTAATGGCTGACTCAACATCCAGGTGGGCAGAGGCAATGCGTGAAATTGGAGCAAGGCTTGAGGAGATGCCTGGTGAAGAAGGTTATCCTGCTTACTTGGCTTCAAGGCTTGCACAGTTCTATGAGAGAGCTGGGCCAGTAGTAACCTTAAACGAGAAACAAGGAAGTGTTTCAATTATTGGAGCAGTTAGTCCTCCAGGAGGAGACTTCTCAGAGCCTGTAACGCAGAACACTTTGAGAATGACAAAGGTGTTTTGGGCACTGGATGCTCCACTTGCATATAGGAGACATTTCCCAGCAATAAACTGGCTTACATCTTACAGCCTTTACACAGATGAACTACAGAAATACTTTGCCAAGGAAGTTTCAAAGGAATACCCTGTATTGAGAAGAGAGGCAATGGCTTTGCTGCAAAAGGAAGCAGAACTGCAGGAGATTGTGCAGTTGGTCGGGCCTGATGCCCTGCCTGAAGAGGAGAAGCTTGTGCTCTTTACTTCAAAGAGCCTGAAGGAGGACTTCCTCCAGCAAAACGCATATCACGATGTTGACGCTTTCTGCTCACTTGAAAAACAGTACTTGATGCTGAAAACAATCATGGGCTATTATGAAAGGGCAAAAGAAGCTATTGATAGGGGCGTAAGAGTTGGAAAAATAAGTTCATTAAAGGTGAATGAGACTGTTGCCAGAATGAAAGAGAACAAAGACATAGACAAGAATTCCAAGGATATACTGGCCGAAATCGAAAAGGAGTTGTCCAAAATGGAAAAGGAATCAACAATGAGCATGGGGGTGGCCAAGGAATGATTAGAGAATACACAAGTGTTGGAGAAGTAACAGGACCTTTGATGGTCGTGGAAAAAGTAGAGAACGTTGCATATGGAGAACTTGTGCAGGTAACCACTTCCCTTGGAGAAAAGCGATTCGGACAGGTACTAGAGGTTAGCGAAGATAAGGCTGTTGTACAGTTGTTTGAGGGAACAAAGGGAATAGATACCAAGAATACACGTGTTCGCTTTGTTGGTGAGACAATGCAACTTCCTGTAAGCGAAGAAATGCTCGGCAGAGTTTTTAGTGGAAGAGGATCTCCCATTGATGATGGCCCGCAGATAATTGCAAAGCAAACACTTGACATAAACGGTTCACCAATTAACCCTTTTAGGAGACATCACCCGGAAGATTTTATCCAGACAGGTGTTTCAACAATTGACTTGATGAACACACTTGTAAGGGGACAGAAGCTACCGATTTTTTCCGGAGCAGGATTGCCACACAACCAGCTTGCAGCGCAGATTGCGCGCCAGGCAACTGTTCTTGGGAAGAAAGAGAGTTTTGCTGTTGTGTTTGCTGCAATGGGAATTACAAATGAGGAAGCACTGTTCTTCCAGAACGAGTTTAAGAGAACAGGGGCAAGCGAAAGAGTTGTAATGTTCCTGAACTTAGCAGATGACCCTGCAATTGAAAGGATTATTACCCCAAGAATTGCATTGACAACAGCAGAGTACCTTGCATTTGAGAAAGGAATGCACGTGCTTGTTATTCTGACTGACCTTACAAACTATTGTGAGGCACTCAGGGAAATTTCAGCTGCAAGAAACGAGGTTCCGGGAAGAAGAGGTTATCCTGGTTATATGTACACTGATCTTGCAATGCTCTATGAACGCGCGGGAAAAATAAAGGACAGAGATGGAAGCATTACACAGATTCCAATTCTGACTTTACCAGACGATGACATTACACACCCGATTCCTGATTTAACAGGGTATATTACAGAGGGACAGTTTGTCATGAGTAGAGACTTGCACAGAAAAGGAATTTATCCTCCTGTTGATGTTCTGCCAAGTCTAAGCAGGCTGATGAAGAATGGTATTGGGGATGGTAAGACAGCTGACTATCACAACAATCTTTCCGACCAGCTTTACTCAAGCTATGCAAAGGGCCGAGAGCTTCGAGATCTTGTAGCGGTTGTGGGTGAGGAGTCTTTGGATGAGCTTGACAAGCTTTACTTAAAGCTAGCTGACGCATTTGAGGAAAAATTTGTAAAACAGGGGCTAACAAAGAACAGAACCATTGAGAAAACACTTGACCTTGCATGGGAACTTGTTTCAATGCTGCCAAAAACAGAGTTAAAGAGAATCAAAACAGACTATATTGAAAAATACTATAAGGGCAGTGGAGAAGATGAGAAAGGTAAGTTAGCGGGAGCAATTGGAACTGACGTGTCTACAGATGTTTCAATGAGCTCTGCAACCCTTGATGTTTCGCTTTCCCAGAAAGGAAAGAAGAAGAGGAAAGTTGCATGAGTAACCTGAAAGCAACAAGAATGCAGTTGCTGATCATCAAGAGAAAAATAAAGCTGGCTAAAAAGGGCCACAAGCTCTTGAAAGAGAAAAGGGACGCTCTAATCATGGAGTTCTTTGGCGCTCTCAAAGGAATAAAGGAGTATAGGAAAGAGATTGGCAACAAGCTCCAGAAAGCATTGAGCGCACTTGGAAAGGCACAGGCAATGCAAGGGATTCCAGATGTGGAAAGATTTGCTCTTGGGATTTCCCCTGAACTTGAATTGGAATTTGGCACAAAAAGAATCATGGGAATTGAGATGCCCTCAATTTCCAATGTTGAAACAAAGCACCA
>CEPX01049446.1_pt1 | contig 13870 bp, 15 predicted proteins | sample 361361 | NCBI WGS metagenome assembly CEPX01 (sample SAMEA2619974, study PRJEB7988) | marine metagenome | biome: marine biome (ENVO:00000447); feature: mesopelagic zone (ENVO:00000213) & marine oxygen minimum zone (ENVO:01000065); material: "saline water (ENVO:00002010), including plankton... | reverse complement strand
TGGATAGCGTTATGGGTCTTGACTATTATTGCCACATGGAGAATACTTGAGCAGAGAAAATATCCTGGGTGGTTTAGCTTATCTATTGTAATACCTCAAGTGGGAACAGTTCTTTATATGATCATTATAGGATTTGCAGCTTGGGCAGATAGAAAGAAAGTGTTGTTTTCTTAATTTGGATTTAATTAATGTAAAATTAGATTTTTGTTATTAATGGTTACTTAAGCTTCATTGAAAGTGTTTATCAAGATTGATTTTGGGTTAATTTAATCTGGTTAGAGAGTTGTGCGCCATTCACTTATCAACTTCACTCGTTCTTTTATACCTTATGTGGTTTTTATCAAGAATTTCTACAATTGAATCCCTCTGTTCTGCTCTCCCCAACCCTTTCCAGTCTAAAAGAATAAAATCAACTTCCTCTTCGGTTTTTCTAATTGACTCTAGAATGTTTTCTTCGCTAATTGGCATGACATATTGGGGGATTATATGGGATATGGCAACATTTGAGTTCGCTTGAGTCTTATTAAAGCTTGGACAGTAATGCGGCCCTCCAATCCCAACTGCCACCTCATGATACTCACTTGGTTTATATTCATCAAATGTTTTACTTATTGTCTTTGCTAGTATGAATGCTGCTCGTTTATCCTTCCATTCGGTCTCTGTTGCTCCAACCTCTATAAATAAGCATGGTTTATTTATTAGAGGCCCATGATGAGTTGCTTCGAGAGTTACCTGATAGTTATCCATTTTGTGTTCCCCTACTGTCTTTATTAGATTTTCAAACAATGCTTTATGGAATAGAGCAGAAGTAGGACAAACTTTTCCTGGTTCCCCTCCTAGATCAGCCCCCCTGAAATTCCCGGGAGAATGTACTGATAGAGTTTTATCTCCTTTTGAAGATTCATGCTTTGATGCAAAAAGGATAAAATCGTATGGTTCAAGTTTTGATTCATCAATACTTGAATTCTCTACTATTTCTCCATCTACTAGATAAATATCAAACTTTTCATTTTTGAATTGAGAAAGTGAAGTAACAATATTCATTCCTGCTTCGTCCTGTTTACTTGCTATTACTAAATATTTTTTATGCATCTCTAGAAAAAATTCTTTTGATTTAAAGATTTTATTGTTTTATTGTTGGGGTAATCTTGGTTCTCTGAGTTCCCCAATAGATAAAATCCCCATTATTGTAAGAGTTGGAACAAACGCATCTATTCTGTCCGTTGGTTCTAGAACTTCCCAGAATGCAATTGCTCCTTTTCCTCCCCAAAGAAGGAATCCCAAAAGACCCCCTACAACATCATACACTGTCCCTATTCCTGGAGGGGTAAGGAAATCTACAACATCAAAAATTATAGAAATAACCATCTTAAAGCCCCATTTTATAAAACCCATAATTACTCTTAGAATCACCAATTTAAATACATTTTAGAAGATAAATATAAAAAGTAGATTTTGTTTTTGTTTTCATGGAAGAACTTTATAAAATTCTTATTGGAATAGTTTTTCTACTTCTTGGTATCCCAATTGGAAACTTTTTAGCAAAGGTGACAAAAGAGGAGTTAAAGTCTGGAAGGAAATGGTTCAAATTGATAGTTCTTGTTTCTCTTATTGGAGGAGTAATAGGTTTAATTATTGGAAACGATGTTTTATTGTTCTCCCTTTTATTTATAGCAATAGTTACCAGTAGAAGTTTAATTTCTAGATTCTAAAGCTTTATTAATTAAAATCCAATCTTAATTCCATGCTATACTTAATAGGACTAGGATTGAATGTGAATGGAATCTCTAAAGAAGGTTTGGAGATTACTAGTAGATGTAAGAAGATATATCTTGATGAATATACAGTTGATCTCCCATATTCTCCTAATGAACTTGTAGAGGTTATTGGTAAGACTATTGAATTTGCGGATAGGGATTTTGTTGAAGGACTTTCAATAGTCGATGAGGCTAAGAAAAAGGATGTTGCTCTTCTTGTTTATGGATCTCCTTTGACCGCTACAACACACATCACTCTTATTGAAGAAGCCAATGCTGCAGGGATTAAGCATAAAGTGATACATGGGGCTTCAATTATCGACGGTGTGGCCGATACAGGCCTACAATTGTATAAGTTTGGAAAAATAGCCTCTATGCCTGCTTGGAAGGAAAGCTTCACTCCTACAAGCTTTATGGAAGTTGTTAAAGAAAACCAATCAATTAATGCTCACAGCTTGATTTTAATTGATATAGGATTGGATTTCCAGGATGCTTTAGAACAGTTAGAGGAAAGTGCAAAAAGTGAGAAAGTTAAGTTGGGAAAAGTTGTTGTTTGTCAGAGATTAGGAACCCGTAACTCCAAATTCTTCTATAAAGAGATCTCTGAACTTAAGGAGTTTACAGGAGTTAGAAAACCATATTCTATAATTATTCCTGGAAAACTGCATTTTGTTGAGAAGAATATTCTTGAAGGATTTCAATAGGAAGATTTATATATAAATTATAACTTATAAATTACATGAAAACTATTGCATTAAAAGAAAAAACATTTGAACTGCTTCAAGATCTGAAAGCCAAAGAGAAAGCCAGTTCATTTGATGAATTGATAATCGAAATAGTTAGGGAGAAAAAGAAAGTCCCTAGGTCGCTATTTGGAAGTCTTAAGGGCAAAACTAAAAGATTTACTTCAAAAGAAAGACAAAATCTTTGGAAAGATAAATATAGAGAATGGTAGTAGTTTTTGATACTTATTCTTGGATAGAATATTTTGAAGGTTCAAAACAGGGAATGGTTGTGAAGGATCATCTTGAAAATTATGACATAATTACTCCTTCCATTACTTTATTGGAACTAAGCTATAAAGCAGATAAAGAAGGGTGGGATTTTGAAAAACATCTTGAATTTATTAAGACCAACTCTAAAATCATTGGATTTAATGATGAATTTGTCCTAAACTTTGGCAGAATTTACAATAAGGTGAAGAAAAAGATCAGAGAAATTGGATTGGCTGATATCATAATTTTAACTACTGCTCAAATGAATAATGCAAAAATCCTAACTGGAGATCCACATTTTAAAAGTTTTAGTGAAACTATTTTTCTTGGTTAATTAAAAAAGTTAATTTTAAAAAGACCTTTTCTTTGATGTTTATATGGTTAGAGATTCTGAGTGGGCTGGAAGGACTTGGGCAAATAGGGCCTGGGCAGGAAAAGTTATTTCTATAGCTATTATTATTTGAAATTGCTGAACATTTATGTTTGGCAGGGAGACAACATGATATATTTAAAAATAAATAACGCTATGTACAAAGATGGTTTATGACTTCAAGAAAGTTGAAGAAGAGGCAAAAAAAGTTTGGAAAAGTAAAAAGAAGGGACTAGATAAAGCAATACAAGACCGTCCAAAAAGACCATTGTTTTCTTTCTTGGAAGGGCCTCCAACTGCAAATGCTCCTCCTGGATTGCATCATTTAGAGGTTAGAACCTTCAAGGATATTATTTGTAAGTTTAAGTATATGCAAGGCTTTTCTGTTCCTAGAAAGGGAGGATGGGATACACACGGATTGCCTGTTGAAGTGCAAGTTGAAAAGTCCTTGGGATTAAAATCAAAGAAAGAAGTTCTTGATTATGGAATGGACAAATTTATCAAGAAGAGTAGAGAGAGTGTTTTTTCTAATATTAAAGATTGGGAGAAGTCTACTGAAGATCTAAACTATATGATTGATCTAAAAGATCCTTACATAACTCTAGATAATGATTATATTGAAAGCGTTTGGTGGAGTTTAAAGGAATTATACAAGAAGGATTTATTATATGAGGGATATAAAGTTGTTCCTTTCTGTACTCGTTGTGGAACTCCTTTATCTAGTCATGAGGTCTCTCAAGGATATAAGGATGTGACTGAGGAATCTGTTTATGTTGCATTCAAACTTAAAACTAAAGGGGAGTATATCTTAGCCTGGACAACGACTCCATGGACATTGTTGGGGAATGTTGGGCTTGCTGTTGGGAAGAACATTGATTATGTTAAAGTTGAATTAGAAGATGGGGACAAACTAATAGTTGGGAAGGAAAAATTGGATTTAATCCACGGGAAGTACAAGATTGTTAAGGAGATGAAAGGAAAGGACCTTGTTGGATTGGAATACGAACCTCTTTTTGATATTAAAGAGATACAAAATGAAAATTCTCACAAAGTGATATTGGCTGACTTCGTTACGACTGAGGATGGTACTGGAATTGTCCATACTGCTGGGATGTATGGGGAAGCAGATTATGATGTTTGTAAGGAGAATAATATCCCTTTAGTACATACAGTTGGTCAGGATGGAAAATATTTAGATGTGTGTCCTAAGGAATTTGTTGGAAGATTTGTTAAAAGTGCTGAAGAGGATATCAAAGAAGATTTGAGGAAAAGGCACTTATTGTTCAAGAAAGAAAAAACCACCCATAGTTATCCTTTTTGTTGGAGATGTGACTCTCCCCTTCTATATTATGCTATTAATTCTTGGTTTATCCGTGTTACGAAAGTCAAAGATAAAATGGTCAAGTTAAACAAGCAGATAAATTGGTCTCCTTCGCATATCAAAGATGGGAGATTTGGAAAGTGGTTGGAAGGTATTAGAGATTGGGCGTTATCTAGATTTAAGTTTTGGGGGACTCCGCTCCCTGTTTGGAGATGTGATTGTGGGAAGGAAAAAATTATTGGGAGTGTGAAGGAATTAAGAGAAAGTTCTGTAAAGAAATTTGATAAATACGATTTACACAGGCCATGGATTGATAAAATTAAGCTTAAATGTGATTGTGGGAAGGAGATGAGCAGAATTCCTGATTTAATTGATGTTTGGTATGATTCTGGTTCTGCCCCGTTTGCTCAGCTACATTATCCTTTTGAAAATAAGGAATATTTCAAAAAGAGATTCCCTTACGATTATATCTCTGAGGCAATAGATCAAACTAGAGGATGGTTTTATACAATGCATGCTATATCAACTATGTTATTTGGAAAGGTTGCCTACAAGAATGTGATTTGTGCTGGTTTCGTTGTGGATGAAAAGGGAGAGAAAATGTCCAAATCAAAAGGGAACATAATCAAACCTGATGACATGATCTCCAAAACTGGTGTGGACTCGGTTAGATTACAAATGTGTACTAGTGATGCTGGAAATGATAAAAGATTCTCTTATGATTTAGTGAGAGAATACGTTCTTCCTTTCTTAACTGTTTTGTATAATTCAAAAAGTTACTATGACCAATTAGATAATAAAAAAACTAAATTGCAAGTTGAAGACAAGTGGATAATAAGCAAATTGAATTCATTAATTGAAGGGGTTACAAAGGATCTAGAGGAGTATAAACTTCATGACCCTGCAAAGAGAATTTCGGACTTTGTTGTTAATGATCTTTCTAGAGGATATATAAAAATGACTCGTGATAGAGAAGATACTAGAGAAGTTCTTGGAGAAGTACTAGACAAGGTTTCTTTATTATTGGCCCCTTTTGCTCCTTATATCTCAGAATATATTCATAAAGGTTTTTCAAAAGAATCTATCCCTCTTTCTAAATGGCCAAAACTAGATAAGAAAAAAGTCGATAAGACTTTGGAAAAGAATATGGAAAAAGTAATGGGGATAATTGAATCTGGACTAGCGGAGAGAGATAGACAGAAAATTGGATTAAAATGGCCTCTATCTAAAGCGACAATTTCTAGTAAAGAACGCCAATCTTTAAAGAATCTGGAAGGAATAATAAAGTCCCAATTAAACGTTAAACAGGTCGAATTGAGGGTTGATCCTAAGGTAAATGAAATAACAGTCGAACTAGATACCAGTCTAACCCCAGAATTGGAGGCCGAAGGATATGCTAGAGAGGTCTCTAGAAAGGTCCAGGCATTCAGAAAGGACCTTGGATTTAATAAAAAAGACCAAGTTGAAACGATCATAATCGTCGACGAGGAATTCAAAAACATACTTGATAAACAGGAAGGTTTCTTGAAGGAAAGAACAAATTCTAAGAAACTAGAGATTGTTACAACTGACAAGGAAAGATTTAAAAACAAAGTTGACTTCAAAATCAGAGAAAGAAGGGGTGTGGTGGTTATAAGGGATTGACTACTAATTAGTGAGGTTAAATATTCGCCCTTTTATCATAATAAACTTTAAAAAGAAAAAACACGGTGATGAAATATGATTGTTAAGGATGAGTTTCTAAGTAGGTTGAGAAAGATATTTGATCTCAACTTATATGAGGTGAAGGTCTGGACTGCTCTGTTGTCCAGAGGTACATCAACTGCTGGAGAATTAAGTAATATTTCTGATGTTCCTAGGTCTAGAACATATGATATTCTTGAAAGTTTGGAGAAGAAAGGGTTCATTGTTATGAAACTGGGTAAACCAATCAAGTTTGTTGCCCTTAAACCAGAAGAGGTTGTTGAAAGGGTTAAGAAGAATTTGATGAAGGACGCTCAAGAAAGATCCAAAAGACTTGAAACTTTGAAAGGGGATGAAGTTCTTGAGGAGTTGCATACATTATTTACGCAAGGAATTAAATTTGTTGAACCTTCTGATCTTTCTGGAAGTTTGAAGGGTCGACAGAATTTGTACAACCACTTGGATATGATGATAAGAGACGCTGAGAGCACTGTTACGATTGTTACAACAGATGGAGGGTTGAATAGAAAGCTTGAGGCTTTAATGCCAAGTTTAGAAAAATGTAAAAAGAGAGGAGTTAAGGTTAGAGTGGCTGCCCCTATAGATAAGAACAATGTCAAAGTTGCTAAAGATTTTAAGAAAGTTGGGGAGGTTAGGAGCTTGGATAAGATGAAAGCTAGGTTTGTTATAATAGATTCTAGTCAGCTAATGTTTATGCTTCTTGACGATGAGAAGTTCCACCCTAACTATGATACAGGGGTTTGGATAAATACTCAATTCTTTTCTCAAGCTCTAGAGCAGATGTTTGAGATTGCTTGGAAGGATATGAAACCTGTTAAGTGAGGGTTGATATCTGCGAGGAGTTTTTGTAATTAATAGGTAACTAGGTCTTTGATATTATGGATTTTGATTATTATAATGGGGAATATTGATAAACTTTGGATTTACATTAATTTAATCTGTAACGGAAAGATCTAAAGGGAGATAGTTTAAATATCCAATTCACGTTTATTTATCCACGAGGAGAAAGTTATTCTATCATTTATTTGCACTCGTTGTTACTATATTGGCTGTTTTATTCTTTATTTGGGGGTTTATTAATTATGACTCACTTGAAAGCCAGATAAATGAACAAGTTAAGGCATACGGTTTGATTTCTCTATTTATTTTATCATTCTTGCTTGATATAGTCCCTCAATATCTTTCCCCACATATAGGACTCTTTAGTGGGGCATTGTTTGGATTCAATCCAGTTCATTCCCTTTTGATAATAATTATTGGATCTACTTTAGGGTCTGTTTTGGGATTTGAAATAGGAAGATTGTTTGTAGCTAGGGCCAATCGGGATACGTTTGGTTATGATGCGTTTAAAATAAAGGAAATAATGGACAGAAAAGGTAAATGGTTTGTAGCTATTGCTGCCGTTTCCCCGTTGCCTTACATACCCCTAATACTTGGGATGTTGAATATGGGCAGGAAGAATTTCCCCATGTTTGGGATAATTCCTAGAATAATTGGACACATAATTACTGCCTTTTTCGCATATGAAGTTTTTGTACTACTTCTTTAAAATAAGTATAAAATAAAAAAATAAAAATTTGTTGACTTAACGTCTAATTACAGCAAGAACTGCACTGATTAAAGTCGTGATAACAATTATCCACCCTATAACCATTGTTATCCAGATACCTGTTTCAGTTGCTCCACCTAACCAGCTTGGTATTGCTAAAATTCCTTGGATCATTGCGTTACCAACAACTAATGAAACAATAACTCCAGTGAACCCTGCCAAAAAGTTAAGTGCTTTTGAACCACTTTGCTTAGCCATTTATTTATCAACCTCCTTCTATTATTATGTTTTTAAAAAGGATATTTAGTTTAAATATGTTTTGCTTATAATATTTGCAAAAAGATTTTACATTTCTTCTAAAACATCTATTCCAATCAAGGATAAAGAATTTTTTAGGACTTGTCTGAAAGCCTCTACAAGTTTTAATCTGAAAACCTGTTCATCTGAACCTATAACTTTTGAACTGTGATAAAATTCGTTAAATCTTTGGGAAAGTTGATAGGAATAATTTGCTAAAACTGATGGATTCAAATTTTTATAAGCTTTATCAGAGACTTCCTTAAATTGAGAGAGTTTCTTTATTAGTTCTAGTTCTGAATGGGTTAATTCTCCCAGATTAAACTTTGGTTTCTTTTTTTCTTTCCCCTCTTTCTTTATTATTGATGAGGCCCTTGCATAACTATACTGTATGTACGGTCCGGTATCTCCCTCAAAAGAGATTGCCTTTTTTGGGTTGAATAACATGTTCTTTCTTGTATCTACTTTTAATAAGAAATATTTAATTGCTCCAAGAGTTATTTTTCTACTTCTATTTTCTAATTCTTTTTTTGAAAGTTTTGATCTCTTCTTTAATTCCTTTCTTACAAGGTCTTGCACATTGTCTATAATTTCATCTGCCGTTATTCCCTTTGTTCCTTCACGGGACTTTATCTTTCCACTTGGGAGTTCAACCATCCCATAAGCTAGATGTTTCATGTTTTGTTTGAAGCCTAGCTTTTCTAAAACCTTAAATAAAACCTTAAAATGATATTCTTGTTCATTCCCAACAACATAATAGGATTTATCTAATTTGTAATCTTTAAATTTAAGCTGTGCCAAATAAAGGTCTTGGACAACATAGACTGATGTTCCATCCATCCTTAGTAAAACTTTCTCACCTAAGCCCTTATCTAAATTAATTATGATGGCCCCATCTTTCCTCTTTTCAAATATTTTATCTTTTACTCCTTTGAGGATTATTTCCTTTCCATGTTTGTACAGTTTACTTTCGTAATATTCTACATCAAACTTTATGTCATACTTCTTGAAAGTTTCTGCAAATCCGTCTAGTGCCCATTTGTTCATCTTTTCCCAAAGTTTGACTACCTTCTTATTGCCTGTTTCCCATTCTTGTAGTAACCTATGGGAAAACAATTCTAACTCTTTATCTTTCTTTGATTTTTGTCCAAACATTACATAATATTTACCAACAAAATGATCTGATTTAATTTTTCCTGGTTTGGATTTTTTCCCAAATTTTTCATATGCAGCCATTGATTTGCAAATATGAATGCCCCGATCATTATTCAAGTTGGCACGTATTATCTTTTCACCATTAAACTCTGAGATTTTAGAAACTGCTTCACCTATTGCCATATTCCTTAAGTGCCCTATGTGTAGGGGCTTATTTGTATTTGGCTGAGCAAACTCTACCATAGTCTTAAGTTGCTTCTTACCTGGATTTACTTTTCCATAATTGTCTTTCTCTCTAATAATATCATTAACTAAATCCATTGAAAAGCTCTGCCTATTTGTAAAAAAGTTAATGTAAGGTCCAGAGGTTGCTATATCTGAGAAGTTCGCTGGAGGGGTTCCGATCTCTTGTCTTACCTCTAGTGCTATTTCTTGTGGAGGTATTCTTAATTTGGATGAGAGTGAGAAGCACGGGAAAGAGTAATCTCCCATTTCATGTGAAGGTGGAATTTCAATTAGTTTCTCTATTTCTTCAGATTTTAGATCAATTTTCTTCTTTTTTAGAGCTTTTTGAAGAATTTTTGCAACTGCCTCTTTCATAAATGAAATAAGGAGAAATGGTTTTTATATGTTGTGAAGAAGAGTAATTAATAAAAAGAGATATGCCTTTTGTTGTTAATGCCAATTGATTGTACATTTAGGTTTAAGGATTCTTGCCAAGCGTGGGTCCATACTGAGCAAAAAAAGATTAGACTCTTGGATTCTTGCCAAGCGTGGGTCCATACTGAGCAAAAAAAGATTAGACTCTTTGACAAGGAAATAGATTTGGGCAACTTTGATCAGGTGAGACATCCAATAGAGTCTCAAAAAAAAAGAAATGTTCTCCTTACAATTTATTATGGTGATGCTGGGAGAGAAGAAAGAAACTTAGTTGCCGAGAGATTTATTAAAGAATTTCCGGATGCAGATGGCTCAAGAGGGAACTATAACTTAGAAACCATTAATTTAATATTCCCACAATCGTCAGGGGTTGCAGTTGCAAATTACTGGGGGATGTGATTTATTCTATCAAAAGCTTTAAAACTCTATATTATTTAATTACAGTATGCCAGCGAAAAAGAAAACAAGTTTAGAAAAGGCGTTTGAGAGTAAATCCTCTGCAAAGTCTGCTGAACCTGAAGTTAGTAAGGAAGAAGAAGCGGGGTATCATAAAGGGGCTTTGAATACTTTGGTTAATGAAAGGAATGAACTTCTTAAGTTAGTTCAAATTACTGAAGCTTTGATGCAAGCACATATGAAGCGTCTTGAAGAACTTGGGGTAAAGTTTCCTAAAAAGTAATTTGAGAGGGATTATATTAATGTATAAGTTGGAGCCTTTTGTGTGGCTGGTAATCTCCCCTGCATAAAAATTGATAATCCTTTGTATGCTTTTTCATTAATTATTTTTCCTATGTGTTAAGCATACCTTTATAAGCGAAGAAAAAGATAGGGTTGTATAAGTCTTGAGTTAGGTCTCAGGAGGCTTAACTTCAAGAATTTGTTTCTTGATAATTATTAATATGGAAAAGTTCAAAGAACTTGGTTTGTCCAAGGATGTGTTAGAAGTTCTGGAGAAGAAAGGGTTTACTGAACCCTCTGAAATTCAGACGAAGGCTATACCTTTAGCTATGGAGGGTAAAGATATACTCGGAGGTTCGGCTACTGGGAGTGGAAAAACTCTTGCCTTTGGATCCCCTATTATTGAGAAATTAGAGCCTAATGGAAAAGTGCAAGCGCTTATTCTTACCCCTACAAGGGAACTGGCTGATCAAGTTGCAAATTCAATAAAGGATTTTTCTGGGAAGAAAAAACTTAATATTATATCTGTTTATGGAGGAGTTAGTATTGAAACTCAAATACGTAAAATTCCAAAGGCCGATATAATTGTTGGAACTCCGGGAAGAATCTTAGACCATTTGTCTAGGGGAACTTTATACTTAGGAGAAGTTAAATTTCTTGTTTTAGATGAGGTTGATAGAATGTTTGATATGGGATTCTATAAGGATGTTGAAAAGATTTTGAGAACTTGCCCTGATAAGAGACAGACTATGATGTTTTCTGCAACAATCTCTTCAGATATTGATCACCTTGCTAAAAAATATACTAAAGACCCGGTTGAGATCTCTGTTGAGTCGTATGTTGATCCCTCTAAACTTACTCAGATATACTATGATACTCCTAATCATCTTAAGTTTTCATTATTAGTGCATCTTTTGAAAAAAGAAAAATCTGACTTGATAATGGTTTTTTGTAGTACGCGAAGGAATGTAGATTTCGTTGCAGACAATCTAAAAAGAAATGGGATTCATGCAATGGCCATTCATGGAGGTTTGGCACAAAATAAGAGAACTAAAGTTATTGATGATTTTCATGGAAAAGGGGCAGATGTTTTGGTTTGTACTGATGTGGCTGCGCGAGGATTGGATATTAAAGGAGTCAGCCATATTTATAATTATGACCTTCCTTCAAAGAGTGAAGATTACATACATAGGATCGGGAGAACTGCGAGAGCAGGAAAAGAGGGGAAAGCCATAATAATATTATCAAGTAGAGATTATGAGAATTTTAGAACTATTACTATGAATGACTCTTTGAATATTGTTCAAAAAGATCTGCCTAAAGTTGATAGGGTTGATATAAAGATGAATGAACGCCCAAGAAGATTTGATAGAGGGGACGATAGAAGGGGGCCAAATAGAGGAGGGGATCGGAGAGGCCCTAGTAGAGGGGGAGATAGAAGAGGAGGTTCAAGATATGGGGGGAGTTCTAGAGGGTCTAGTAGAGGAGGAGACCGTAGAAGTTCTGGTGGATCGAGATATGGTGGAGGTTCAAGTTCAGGAGGTTCTAGGCATGGGGGAGGATCGAGAACTGGAGGGAATTCAAGATATGGAAATTCTAGACAAGGAGATAGGAGATCAAATTCATCTGACTCAAGAGGGCCTAGTAGAGGAGGAGATAGAAGAGGACCGAGGAGTGGATCTAGAGATAACAGAAAAAACAATTCTAGAAAGAGATATTGAACTCCAGTATCTCTGAGAGATCTTTGTAATTAAAAGATAACTGAATTATTGAGGATTATTAAAGTGCCATTTATATGAGATAAAATTGTCAAATACGATTGATTCATATTAATTTAATTATTGGGATTATAATAAGATTTATAAGTTATCTTAAGGAATTATAAATAGGTGGGTGTGCCGGAGTGGTCAAACGGGCTGCCTTTAAGCGGCAGTAGCTTAGTGCTTGCGAGGGTTCGAATCCTTTCACCCACATTTATTTTAACATGCAAAAGTCCAAACAAATCAAACTTCTCATTATATTGTTATTGATTCTATTTGCTATTAATTATCCAATTATGGATTCTTTTTTGGAGAGAGTTTTTATTGAGGGGGAGATTGTCACAATTGAAAGAGTTGTTGATGGAGATACTGTTATTGTCAACGATCAGTATGTAAGACTCTTGGGGATAAATACTCCTGAAAAAGGGGAGAAGTATTATACTGAAGCTAAAGAGTTTCTTGAATCACTTGTTTTAGATAAAGAGGTTGAATTGCGTTTTGGGAAGGAGAGGAAAGATAGGTATAATAGGACTCTTGGATATTTATTCCTTGGAGGGAAGAATATCAACTTAGAAATTGTTGAAGAAGGGTATGCCAATTTCTATTTTCCTTCTGGAAAAGATGTTTATTACAAAAAGTTCCTTGAAGGTTGGGAAGGTTGTCTTATTGAAGGGGGAAACTTATGTGAAAGTTCCTCTAATGTTTGTTTTGAATGCATTGTTATGAAAGATTTTGATTATAATAGGGAAAAAATTGTTTTTGAAAACGTTTGTAGCTTTCAGTGTGATTTATCTGGATGGGAAATAAAAGATGAGGGAAGAAAGAAGTTCATTTTTGAAGATTTTGTTTTAAATGGGAAAAATTCTGTTACAATTAATGTTGGAGAAGGAGAAAATAATTTGGATAATCTTTTTTGGGATGGAGAAAATTATGTCTGGACTAAGACAGGGGATAGTTTATTTTTACGAGATAAAGAAGGATTTTTGATTCTTTGGGAAACATATTGACGTACTGGCTGGTAGTAATAAAAATGCCTCTTTCATTGAGAAGAAGTAATAACAAAAAACGTATTTCTCGACGACAACAATACTTTTAAAGGAGAGCCTTGTAATATTCTCGGTGACAAAAAGTGGGCCAAGAAGTGATGATAAAAAGAGTGAAGTTGAACAATATAATAGTCATTGATAAAATGATAGAGGGGTCTAAGATTCCTTGTTCTTTGCTTAGCAAGGGAATATTTAATAGAGATGAAAGGAGGTTGATAAATAGATGAGACAAATATTAGGAATAATAGCTATGGCTATTTTAGTGGTGTCTGTTTTTCCAGGAGTTCTTGCTGTTAGTGTTGGAACTGGTGCTGGAATTGATGTAACCCCACTTGATGATGGACCTCATATATGGGGCTGTGATACTAGAGTTGTTTTAGATGATTCGGTTTCTACAGGTAGAGATGCGGATGGGAGTCTAACTGAAAGAATTAATAATTATGCTTTCGAAGGTGAGCAAGTTGCATGGGATGTTCTTGTAATGGATAAGAATGGAATCCATCAAATTGATGATGTTGTTGGTACAATAGGTGCTACTCAAGGTACTCTTAATGATATTGAGGTTACTTGTGCGGAAG
>CEPX01011335.1_pt1 | contig 13870 bp, 19 predicted proteins | sample 361361 | NCBI WGS metagenome assembly CEPX01 (sample SAMEA2619974, study PRJEB7988) | marine metagenome | biome: marine biome (ENVO:00000447); feature: mesopelagic zone (ENVO:00000213) & marine oxygen minimum zone (ENVO:01000065); material: "saline water (ENVO:00002010), including plankton... | reverse complement strand
CCCCCAAGTAGGAGTCCCGCGCCACGCAGGTGCCGTGCTTTGAATAGGTTGTCTAAGACAGAAATTATGTAAATTGGGGATATACGGTTATGCCTGGGGGGCAAAAATGTGTCATCTGATGTGAGTAGTTGTCCCCTGACGCTGGCGGACATTTCCCTAACTTGTTGTAAATAAAGGATAAGTTGATCTAGGGATGTCGCAAAATGGCGTGGGGACTTGTCCCCTTACACCGAGGGGACAACTCCGCTGATATGTATTCCCTCAAAATACTTTACATATTTACATATTTTATTGAATCTTTTTGCGACTTTGAGCATCTAACTTGACATAAGCGTTAATTCTGTATATATTTTTTTCTGACATTTTATCGATATAAAAACTAGCCTAGCGGTTGAATGTTGATCGTGGCGAAAGCACTTCCCTTTGCATATCACATTGTTTAAGGGGGTGAAAGCTTCTGGCGAAGAGCCAAGCTAAACAAGTTGCCGAGTACTTTGAAAGTGCCAAAAATCGCCAACTTGCTTTCAGATTGAACCCAAAGGGGGGTAGCAATCGTTTAAAGACAAACCCTACTGATGTGGCACTTGTATGCTTTTGGGCAACTTCAATTAAGCGTACCTGTAAGCTTTTTAAATAATCTATTTTCGTATATATTTTTTTTATATTTTTAAATATATCCTCTTTGCGGTAAGGCTTTCGATTTTAAGCCTTGCCGCTAGGTTTTATGGTTCTAGCCTACTTTATAAAATATAATTCAACAGTTAATCCCCACACATTTCTGCTGTATTTTCCTTCCAACCTCCAACCGTAGAATCGATCTTGTTAGATTATTTTATCTTTTACGGGTACGGTTATCTTTAAACCGCCCTGTTTTTTGGGGTAAAGAAAGGGGGTGATGTCAACTTGGGAACAAGGGATAGGGTTCGCTCCAGGTATTGCGTTCATTGCGATGTCTACTATAAGTGGCAATGCAAGTGTCCGAATAATGTTAGGGCAGAAAGAAGCAGAAAGGTATTTGTTAAGATGGGTGACAAGCGAGTAGCAGAGTGTTATGACCACGCAGGAATACATCTAAACACTTGACAATATTACATATAATATATAATATGTGTTTATTATGAAATTAATTGCGTTATTAGGACCCAAGAGAAGCGGAAAATCGGAAGTAGCCAAAATATTAGGTTTGAGTGGATTTTCCAACATAAAGTTTGCACAACCGCTTAAAGACATGATCCTTTCGTTGCCTGGGATTACTCTTGCCCATATCGAAACAGGTTTAAAGGATGAGCCGTGTTCAGTCTTCAACGGCAAGACTCCTCGCCATGCGATGCAAACGCTCGGAACAGAATGGGGGAGAAGTTGCATTTCTGAAGATATTTGGCTTTCATTATTGGAGAAGAGGGTTGAGGGATTACCTTTAGTTACGGTAGATGATTGTCGTTTCCAGAATGAAGCGGAAGCCTTAAGGGCTATGGGGGGTGTAGTCTGGGAGGTTAGAAGAGAGCCTCATTGTTACGAAGGGCATTCAAGTGAAACCGAAATGTCTAAAATCAAAGCTGATGCTGTAATAGAAAATAATAGCACCTTGTATGATTTAAAAATAACGGTTAATTCAATGCTTGTTGATATGGACTTAAATGAAGGGGAAGATTCTTTTCATTCTCTACCAATGTGGGATGGTGCAGATATTGAACCTACCCCCCGTAAGTCTAGCCGAGTCCCAGAGGGTAGTGATGCTTAGAGAGAGGGTCATCCAAGAGCTTGCCGATATTAGGGAAAAACGTATTGCGGAAATTGTTGATGACGAACAGGCAAAAGAATTAGTAATGACGATAGTCCAAAAATTTTGCGAAGATCTTGGTTTTTCTGATGTGTCGATGGCTATTATTGAGGCTTGGCAAAATTGGTGAAAAATGTATGCCACACCGAGATGAATATAGTGATCTCAAAATAAAAACTATCGAATGGGACAAGATCACACCTTTTATAATGGTAGTTTGGACGGTTCAAGTTGAGCATAAATATAATAATGTAGAAGAAGAGATTGAGATGATTTTCCCACTATGCCTAAGTTAAAAGTAAAGTTTAGAGAGCCATTATTCATTCAGTGGGTTGATTCCGACTATTCATCTGATTGGGAATTTTATGACAAGAAGACCTTGCTTGCAGACAGCAGAGATTGTCAAACCGCAGGATTGTACTTGACCCATGACGATACCGTAATTGCGGTTTGCCAATCTTCTGATTATTCAAAAGAGTCCCAATGCGTTGTACACGCACAGACCACAATTCCTTGGGTTTCTGTTAAAAGTGTCTGGAAAATGCAAACAAATGAGCAAATTTATGGTAAAAAGTGTAAAAAATGCAAAAAAGTTAACAAAAGTGTCACAAAATTGAAGAAAAAATGAATCTTTTTGTGATGCCTTGCATCTAATAAGGGACTCTAATTATATGCAAGAAAAGGATTTAATTGAATTTAACCCTGATGAATTAAAGCTTTTTATGATGATCCAGGCTTTAATGGAGGATAATTTCACGGGTTCTATTGTTCTTCATATTTCAGAAGGTGATGTAAGAAAAGTTGAAACCACTCAAGTAGAGAGGTATCAACATTAATCCGGACATGAAATAACTTTTTTCGTGTCCTAGACAACGACAACCCATCAGAACGAACTGACGGTTGAGAGTGCAACGCTTGTTGCATTTTCAGCCGTTTTTTTTTGGAGAAATATGGCACAAGAATTTTCAGAAAATCAGAGGGCAACGTCCAATCCAGACAAGCCTAAAAGTAAGCCCAAAGAGAAAGATTTGGATTACGAAGTTCCTCCTGCGATTGACAAGAGAGTTAAGGAGCCAGATGGCTTGCTTGATTTCGTTATGGGAACTGTACAGAAATCTGTTGATGCCAGGGGTGGATGGCAAACAGGGCTAAAGAAACACTACGAACAATACAGAGGGGTAGTTGCTGAAAAGGATTTTCCTTGGGAGGGGTGTTCTAATTTACACATCCCATTGACGGCTACGATTGTAGATACGTTACTTTCCCGATTTTTAAATCCGATTTTTTCTGTTACTCCTTTTGTAATCGCAACAGGGGCAAGTGTACAGGGTTCACAAGACCAAACCGTACAGCCCAACGGGGTTGACGCTTCTCAAGGGGGGCAACCGAATCAGCCCCGTCCGAATGACTCTGATAAGGCCAGGGACGTAGAGAGCATGATGCATTACGTTCTCTCTAAGAGAATTAATGTATACCCAAAAATCCGAGACTGGATTAAGGAGAGCCTTATTTATGGGCGAGGTGTTATTAAGGTAGTTTGGAAAAAAGAGATGCGAAAGTATACTCGCCAAATGTCCAAGCTTGATGTCCAAGCAGATATTCAAACTGCCCAAGGGATGATCAGGGAGGGCAGTCCTACTAAAGAAACCATCAAGTTTATGGAGGAAATGCTCTACTTGGTGGAAAACCATGACTTTGATAAAAAACCCTTTATAGGGGTTGAAAGAGAGGAGCTTGTTTACAACCTTCCTGATTGGGTCTTTATTCCTATCGAAGATTTTGGCTTTCATCCGAGGGCTATCGACATAGCGACATCTCCATATGTTTACCATCGGTTCATGCGTGATACCGATGAGTTGCTGAAGCTTCAAGACCAAGGAGTTTACGATAATGTTGAAAAATTAGGTGAGCCTGCCGGAAGGCACGTTGGTAGCGGAAGTACAGGGGGTGAAGATCTTCTTGACGATGTCCAAACACTAGAGGAGGGCTACGAAGACGCAGGACTTTCTTCTGATGAAAATTTAGGTGAGCATAGAATTATTGAGTGGCACGGCAAGTACGATGTGGATGGTGACGGCAGGATGGAGGATATGATCGTTACTTATTCACCTGATAGCCGAGTATTGCTTTCCGCAAGGGAAACTGATTTGCTTCATGGCAAGAAGCCATTTTCGGAAATAAAGTTATTCCCAATGCCGGGAAGATTTGAGAGCCAAGGTGTCCCGGAGATGGTGGCTGACTTACAGGTTGAGTTGAACGATATACATAATCAAAGGGTGGACAATGGCAGTCTTACAAATGCGACCATGTTTTATTATGACCCAACTTCTGACATCGATCCAGAAGTACACCGCCCTGGTCCTGGTATGGGTTTTCCTGCTGCACAGAACCAATTTGGAATTGTGCAGACGGGTGACGTTAAGTACTCCTCCTTTCGTGAGGAGGAAGGTGTCCGAAGATTGGTACAAGACAGAATCGGTGTAACTGATTTTGCAATCGGGAATGATTCTTCTGCAATAACAAACAAGACTGCAACCGGGATCAACTCCATCGTGCAGGAGGGGAACCAACGTCTGGAGATGATGCTTCAGAATGTATCGATTGGTATTAATGAAGCTATTCTCCAGACCTTGCAGTTGCTTCAGCAGTTTGGTGATGATGAAATTCTTTACCGAGTTGTCGAAGATGCTAACGGTTCAATGCGGAAAATAAGTGCCAGAGAAATTGTTGGGCAATGGGATATAGAAATTTCAGCAAACAGCGTTAATACGAATCGCTTGTTACAGCTTCAAGATTTACAACAGCAGTTACAGGTTGCGATGCAAGCGGGCCCTGCAAATATTAATGTAGCTCCTCTTCTTAGTGAATGGTTTAGAAAGATAGGTTCTAAGTTAGTAAAGGATATTGTTGTCCCAGAGGAAGAAGCTTTTATGCGAAAAATAAGTGCCGACCCTCAACAGATCCTTGCTTTAAAACAAAAAATAGACCAGATGGTCATGCAGTTTGCTCCAGAAATGGTTCAACCGCCTGCTCAGGTTGATCCTGCTACAGGACAGCCAATGGCTCCGCAACCACCGGGGCAACCCCAAGCTCAAGGCCAACCGCAACAACAGCAAGATTTGGGTGGGGGTCTTGAAGGTTTGATGAGTCAGCCGTTAGGAGCGATAGTTCAACAATTAGTTGGGAAGCTTGGACTTTGATCCAAAAGTATTTAAGGGTTGCAAGAAACCCAAAAGACAAGGAGATGCATCTTGGTGGGGTTGCGGGATTGTTAGCAACTCCTCAATGGGAAGCGATTCTTTTAGAAATAGAAGATTCTCTTATTAAAGAGTATATGAATTTTGAAAAATGTGAAACAGAGAGAGAGTTTTTACAAGTTAAGGCAAACATATATGCGTTGAAAAAAATTGCAGGGCTTAACGGTCTTGCTGATGTAGTTGCTAGAAGAAGAATTAAACATTCATAGAATCGTCCACTAACGGACAGGTTACACAAAAAAAGGAGTAAAAAGTTATGGCAGAAGAAAATGTTAAACAGGTTGTAGCGGAACCCGTTACCCCTGTAACAAAAACGGACTCGCCAACCGAGATTGAAGCAGGTGACAGTGTCAATTACGACAACATAGAAAAAGAGTTGTCATTCAATGAGATCGAAGAATCTGAAATTGATTGGCCCGTCATCGAAAAAGTCGAACAGATTTCTGAAGAACAGGCGAAAGAGGTTCAAGGTGAGCAGTCACAAGAACCAGCAGAGCCAGTTCAAGAAGAACAGCCAGTAGAAGTTCCGAGCAAGGAGGAGAACCCTCTTACTGGAGGAATGCGTGATCGTATATCTAAGCTCAAGCAAGCAGAAGGCCAAAAGCTTGCAGAGAAAGATGCACAAATACGAGATCGTGATTCGCAGATCAAAGAACTTCAGTCGATGAATGAGAAATTTTCACAATTAACTCAAGCATATCGACCTCCAACTGGTGACCCTGCGAAAATACAGGAAGAAATACAACAACTGGAAAACCGTCTTGATGAAGATGGCGATACCATGACTGCGGCTGAAATCCATAAGTTGGGGCGAAGGCAACAACAGTTGGAAAAACAGATTGATGAAATTAAGACAGCCGAGATCCAAACGCAAAACATGATTCAGCAACAGAGACAGATGCGTAACCAGTACGATAGCTACGCAACAGAGAATTATGATTTTGTTGGTAAGCCAGAAGATGAAAAATATCAAGTGATGAAGGAACAGGCTTATCCTTTGTTGGAACAATTGATTCCTCAATTTCAGCAATACCCACATGACATGGTTATTGCCGCAGAACTGTCCGACTTAATTGTAGATGCACAAAGATATAGACAATTAATCGGAGATCAACCTAATGCCAAAAGAGCAGAACCTCAACCGATGGCAGGCAATGTTGCCCCGTCTTCTCGCCCAACTAAGTCTAGAAAAAGTCTTAGCAAGGAAATACAAAGGGTGCGTGGCGGTTCTTTAGAAGATGTCGCACAGGTTTTGCGTCAAGCAGGGCATGGGTGGTCTGCACCCAAATAAAGGAGTAGTACAGGATGGTTACTTATACAACTTACCATATGAATGGTAATAGAGAAGATTTAATAAATGTTTTGGTGAATATCTCACCAGAAGAAACACCCATGGTTTCGGGCTTTAAGAAGACTAAAGCCGCAGGAAAGCTCCATGAGTGGATGCAAGACGAATTGGCATCAGGGGCTGATGGGAAAGTAGTCGAAGGTAGCGATGCTACCGCAGGCACTATCCAAGCAAGAACCCGGGTTGGTAATTACTGCCAAATTAATCGGAAAGCATTCCAGGTTTCTGATTCACAGAACGCACCAAATCTCCAGAAAGCCGGGATTGGTTCTACTGAATATGAATACCAACTTTCTAAAGCCCTCAAAGAGATTGCTTTGGATATGGAGGTTGATGTTGTTTCTGGAACTTCAGCAGCAGGAGACTCTTCTACGGCTAGAGCTTCCCGTGGTGTTTTGGATTTCACTTCTACTAACAATGAAACTGGTGCCGCAGGTGGTTCCACAGCGGAAGCTTTGGATGAAGATATGTATAACGACAGTCTTCAGACAATTTTCGGAACGGGTGGAAACCCTGACACGACTTATTGTAACGGCTTCCAGAAACGAAAAATTTCTGCGTTTACTGGCAGTCAAACTCGGAACATCGAGGCTTCAAGCAAGAAGTTGATTGCGAGTTTAGATGTTTATGAATCAGATTTTGGGCTACAGCGAATTGTTCTAGATCGCCATATGCCTACTGATACGGTTGCTCAATTGCAGAAAGATATGTGGAAAATCGCCATGTATCGACCTGTAAAACACACTCCTTTGGCTAAGACAGGTTCTAGCCAAAAAGGAATGGTGGAAGCAGAGTGGACTCTTGAAGCGTTGGCTGAAAAGTCAGGTGGAAAGATCACCGAGCTAACAACCTCATAAAAGGTTAGGGGTGGGGGGTTACTCCCCCGCCCCGTTCTTTATATGGACTTCTATGAATACATTTTGCATTGGTTGTATTGCGAGCAATACGACTATGTGGATCGTAGGTGTAAGAAGTGGGCAGAGAAGTAAATGAAACTAGCACTAGTTTTAATATTCATTATAACTACTCAACTTAATTGTTCGCTTGCCTCAACTGCGGCAGGCTCCTTTATTGGAAACTTGGGCGCGGAATTGGTCCACGAAAAAATAAAAAAAGAAAGGACAATTAGGATGCTTGAAGAGGATGCGTTGCTTGATGAAGACAAGAAATTATAAAAAAGAGTATGCGGAGTACCAGGGCAGGCCAGAGCAAATTAAAAGAAGGGCAAGCAGAAATTCCGCTAGAAGAAAAGTTTTAAACGGCAGTAAGAGCTTTAAAGATGTCCATCATGTTGATGGTAATCCTAAGAATAATTTTAGGAGAAACTTAAGGCTAATCTCTAAAGGCAAAAATAGGAGTAGGAAATAATGGGAATAGTTCCAGTACGGAAGAAAAAAAAGGTTGAGTCAGCGAAAGTAAAACCAATGAAACCAAAGAATGCAAAGCGTTTGAAGAAGGTGCTTCCTGATATAAATAGGATGAGGGGCAAGAGGGTTAACAAAATTAAAAAACGAAGAGGCTACTAGTGAGCGACAAGTTTGAAAACAAGTTTATTGATAAGGCTACTCGCATCTTGACCGAGAAGAGTGCGAAGACTACTGGTAAATTTATAATCCAACATATCCAAGATGTTGATGTAACAGCGGAGGAGTGTAAACAAGATCGCCAGAACAATGAGAATGGGTGGTCAGTAGGTAGGACAATGAGAAAGGTCGGTTCTATCCCCCTGGTGTTCGCAATGCAACCTAAGTATAAGGATTTGTTGGATGGTGATCAAAAGGCAATGCATAAAGCTTCAATAAAGTTTTTTCAAGATCATCCAGAGTTCAGAACTTGTAATGGGAATATTTGATTGAAATCGCTTGATTGCTTTGCAGGCATAGGTGGCTTTGCATTGGGGATGTCTTGGGCAGGCATTGAAACAATCGGCTTTGTTGAAGCAGATGAAAAAGCTCAATTAGTTTTAAAAAAGAATTTCCCAGGTGTACCAATACATGGAGATATAAGAACATTTGACGCAACTCAATACCGGGGAAAAGTCCAAATCGTGTCAGGTGGATTTCCTTGTCAGCCATGGTCTGGAGCAGGACACAGGCGAGGACATCTTGATGACCGTGACCTCTGGGAGGAAATGTTGTCAGTTATACGAAACGTCAAAGCCCCCTACTTTCTTGGAGAAAATGTCCAAGGATTTGTTAACAAAGAAATGGGCTTGCAACGTGCGACAACTGACCTGGAAAGAGAAGGTTTCCAAACAAGGAATTTCTTATTACCAGCTTGCAGTGTCAACGCACCGCACCAGAGATACAGAATCTTTATTGTGGGCTACTCCAAACACAATGGATCATCTTCCGCAGAAGAGTGCGGAAACATTGTTGAAGCAGGCAAACGGGGTGAGGAAGAATCGAAGCAGACCGTCCAACTTGAGGGAACAGGTGGACAAGGATGTGATGAAACTTTGGCCTACTCCGAGTGCGACACCAAGAGGTCCGCACAGCGGAAGGGAACACAACAATCTTCAAACGGTGAGCAAAACAACGGGAACGAAATTCGGGATGACCTTGGAAACGGCAGTAAAGTTTTGGCCTACTCCGAGAGCGGGAAATCCAGGCTCAAGGAAGCCGGGGACAGGAGGGAAAATTCTAGCAGAGGAAGTAAAAAACTCGGTAAAGTTTTGGCCTACCCCGATAGTAGGGGATGCACATCTTTCAAGCAAACTAGAGGTGGCAAAGAGAAGGATTGCCGAGGGGAAAACGACCCTAAGCCGAGTGGTGCAATCGCAGGAAGCGAAAGGTCAGCTAGGGTGCAACTGGGTGGAAGCTTTAATGGGGTTTCCCCAGAATTGGACGGAAGTATAAATTCTTGGGCTGATGGTTGGGAGGATGGCATACCCAGAGTTGAAGTGGGCGTTAAGGGCAGATCCACAAGACTCAAGCAGTTGGGAAATAGCGTTGTCCCCCAGTTGGTTTATATGATTTGCGATTCTATTTTAAGAGCAGATCGAGATGAGTGATGTTTATTTTTGTGATGTTTGCGAAAAAGAAATCAAGCGTGTTCTTTATTACCAGAGCTTGAGGGGGGAAATCTTATCTCCCCACGGTGAAGACAACAATGAATACACGGTGTATTTTTGCGGTCCAGTATGTTCGTTAGAGTGGGCAGAGAAATTTGGTTTCTTAGCAAAGGATGACAAACCAAATAAAAGTTTGCGGAATACTAAGGGATGACGGTGCTTGCGGTTTTTATCGCATCAAGCAACCCATCGAAATGGTTAATGAACGATTTGGTATTGATTCTGCTATCGGGGGGATTAATTGCAATGGGTCTGATCTTAATGCATTGCTGGAATCTTGCGATATAGCGGTCATCCCAAGACCCACAAGCGAGAAGATGCTTGATCTCATTACCGCCTTAAAGGGGTTGGGGAAGAAGGTAATAGCAGACCATGACGATAATATTTTCAATGTTAACCCAATGTCTCCTCACTATAACGATTCAGGGGTAGAAGAGGTTGACGTTGAGATTGGTGGGGAAAAAGTTCGGGTCTGGGAAGATGGCAAGGTACATACTGGGGCTGAAGATAAGTTTGATATTGAACAAAATAAAAAAAAGATTGAAATAGCCGAGGAATGTTTACGGGCTGTTGATGCTGTAACAGTAACAACTGAAGAATTAAGACAGCAGCTCTTAAGTTATAACGAAAATATTTATGTGCTTCCGAATTGTGTAGATATTGATTTGTGGAAGCCTGCGAAGATTGAAAAAGATGGGAGGTTGAGAATTACCTGGCACGGGGGTTGCTCCCACTATTTAGATCTTTTGAGCGTTCAAGATTCACTAACCCGCATAGCCAGGAAGTACGACCACGTTAAGTATGTCATGTGTGGTTATGAGTTTAAGGGGGTGTTTAAGGATGTCAGGGATGACCAGTATGAATTTCATAACTGGGTTTCCACTTCTGCTCATCCTTATAAGCAAGCATTGTTGAATGCTGATATTGCGATAATTCCCCTTAACAACGATTTGTTTAATAGGTGCAAGAGTGCAATTAAGTGGGTTGAGTACTCATCCCTTGGAATACCAAGCGTGGCTGTAGGTATACCTCCATATGAACCAGAAATAGAGCATGGAAAGACAGGGTTGTTATACGAAACAGAGGAAGAGTTTGAAAATTGCTTGGAACGATTAATTGATTACCCTATGACAAGGATGGATATAGGGAGTTCTGCTAGAAATTATATTTCAGACAAGTTTAATGCACAGTCAAAGGCCGAGCTTTGGGCTGATGCTTATAAAAAAGTAATGGAGGGCTAAAGATTGTCATTGCTCACAATGCGAAATGCGATTTTAAGAGATCTTGGGCTTGACTCAAGCTCTAGTCTTGTTGCTGATGCTAAGAATAGGGTCAACGATTATATAAATGATTCTATCGAGGAAGTAAACATATTAGCCAAGTGGAATATGTTGAAAAGCCAAGGGGCTTTTGCTTTAGAAGAGGGTGTTTCTGTTTATTCATTACCTGCCGGGGCAACTACCGGGAAGATTATGAATAACAAATTTTATATTGATGAGGATAACGCAATTATTACTAGGGTTGAAAGTGACGGGATATTCAACAGAGATGTTTTACAAAATAGTACTGGATTGCCAGAAGTGTGGACTCCATTTAGGAAAGATGAATCTAATGATGATCAGATAAAAGTATATCCAGTACCGACTGCAACAGAAGATGCGAAGGTGGTTACTTATTTTTATACAGCAACTGCGACTTCATTAGATTCGGATGCTAGTCTCACCGAATTTGAAGAAATAATAATTTCTAATTTAGCCAAGTCCAAGTATGCGGCTTACGATCAGGATTTTACTAAAGAGGCAAAGCACAGTAGTACTGCTAATGCATTACTTAAAAAAGTCATAGCTCAAAACAGGGGGCAAGCAAGGTTCCTGCCCTTAACTAGAAGGAATTATGGAGTGTCTCGCTAATGGTAATGCGACAAAAAGTTTTTGAAGCTAACAACAAGGGACTTTTTGATGTTGCCGTTGGGGAGGGGAATATCTCCTCTGGCTTTGCTACTGAATTGCAGAACGCAAGGGTTTCTGTAAATGGGGAGGTTTCAAAGAGAAGGGGGAGAGTTTATTTTAACAGCAAACCGTTCCCCTGGGCTGTTGGTAGCAGCATTGATACATACGATGTAATTAATATGGATGATTCAGTCCAAATGTATGGTTTGAATAATGAAGAATTTGGATTTTCTCTTACCCTTGCATCTGACGAAAATATTCAATATGCCCAATTTAATTTAGATAAAGTTGGGACTCCTACTGGGGCTTGCCGGGTAAGGATATATGCCTCAACTGGTACTGTAGGAACTGATTCGTTACCAACTGGTCCGGTTCTGGCAACCTCTACTGATGTCTTTGCCGAGGACATAACTGGTTCTTTCGCACTCCATGATTTTACTTTTGAAGAACCATTTGTTGCCACTTCTGGGGATTATATTTTCCTGCTTGAATATGTAGGTGGTGATTCAAACAATTATATAAGAGTTGGAGTCGATTCCACGTCTGGTAACGCAGGGTCTAATGTAATTTTTAGCAATACAAGGGGTTCGGGTTGGGTTGCAGATGCAACGAGGGATGTTGTTTTTAATTTATTTAAAGCAGGCCCAGACATTATAAGCTTGATTCTCTTTGAAGGAGATTTTGTTGACAACTATGAGGTTTTAGCACAAGCCGATACGCAGGTAAGGAAGTACGACCCTACAACAGGCGGGTTTGATATTCTTGTTAAGGGTGGTCTTACTGAAAATTGCAGATTGTCTTGGACTATGTTCAACGGTCATCTTGTTATGTCTAACGGGGTTGATCCTATGTTTAAGTATGGATATGTTCAGCAACCGTTAAACCCAACCACGGGGGTTGTTACGTCTGGCGCGAAGGCAGGTAGAACTTATTATGTAACGATTACCTATAAGACTGCAAATGGAGAAACCATATCAAGCACTGAAACAGAACAAATAATAGGTGCTAATGATTTATTGACGGTTGCCTCACCATTAGCCCTACCAGGCGTTACTCATTACAATGTTTATCATCACACGGTTTCTGGTGATTTAAAATTGCAAACAGCAACTCCCATAGCGATTGGTGTTGATTATACAGAAGACTCTGGGGCATTGCACGATGGTGTATCTATCCCATCGTCAAATACAGCATGGTTTGCCGTAGACAACTTAGGATCTCCCCCAAAAGCTAAATATGTTTTTGCTCTTAACGCTAGGGTTTGGGCTAGTGGCATCCCAAACAATAATACAAGATTTAGGGGTTGTTCCGTTGCAAACGATGACGATTGGACTACATCATCCGATTCTGTTGATATTGATTTAGCGGGTTCTTTGGCGAGGGGTGATCAGATCAAGGGGATCAATAGGCTAGGTCAAAGTGGTACGTTAATTCTTGGTTTAAAAAATCACATTGTCACATATTCAGTCCCAACTGTTTTCAGCGATATATCAATCGACAAGATTGTATACAACTCTGGAGTAATGAGTCATCGGGGGATGGATGAAGTTGGAATTGATAATTACATTATAGAAACGGCAGGATTAAATTCGCTTAAAAATGAAATTATTGTACAGGGCTTAAAAACTAAAAAACTTAGTGACAATATTAAAGATCGATTAGTCCCACTTTTAGAAAAAATAGTTGATCCCGATGAAGTCAATGCAGTCAATCATAAAGCTGAAAATGAATTTATAATTGCCATTCCATCGTTAAGCCGAAGATATGTTTACAACTATTCAATCAAGGCTTGGATGGAGGACAGGGATGTAACGATTAATGGGATGGTTACTACTCCAAGTGCGGAATTATTAGGTGCGGGGACTAATGGAAGGGTGTATCGAGAATACCGAGATTCAAATGGAGATGATGTTTGGGCTGACGGTGATAACAATACAGCTATTTCTTTTCGTTGGGACACTCCCTGGCTCTGGATGGACTCAATCCAAACAAAGAAAATGTTCAAGTATTTTAGATTTAAGGGGTCTGGTGCGGCAGGCTTGTTTGATTTGGATATTTACTATGATTTTTCAAATACCGCCTACAAGACATTTTATTTGCAATCTGTTGGGTCAGATTTTGATAGCGTTGATTGGGACGCTGCATATTGGGATTTCCCAGATATCAACAAGGTTCTTGTGCCAATGGTTGGGATGGGGAAAGCTATAAAATTTTCTTTTCGATCAAATCATAAAACAGATATGGGGATTGCATTTTACGGAGTTAGTTATGTGCCTTCTGGTATTAGGGCAAACGATTAAGGGGAAAATAAATGGGAACATTAAGTAGATTAAGGGATTTTTCAGCAGACAGGGATGCAGTTCCTCCTGTCGCTATTTCTGCCGAAGGAATGGACGATGAATTTGACCAAATAATTAACGAATCAAACGCACAGGATGTTCGTCTTGATGCCGCAGAAGCAGC